>Ga0209126_1000351_pt1 | contig 15676 bp, 13 predicted proteins | sample RifCSP19_1_FD_184024 | JGI IMG/M metagenome (GOLD analysis project Ga0209126, IMG submission 184024) | Soil microbial communities from Rifle, Colorado - Rifle CSP2_sed 19_1 (SPAdes) (version 2) | ecosystem: Environmental > Terrestrial > Deep subsurface > Rock core/Sediment | place: Rifle...
GTCGACCTGGAGTACCCCGACCGCACCGTCTTCCGCTACAGCGACTACATGCACCTGCCGGTGCTCTTTGTCCCGAGCCGGCATCCATGGCGCGTCGCCATGATCGGGCTGGGCGGCGGCACGGTGCCGCGCCGCTACGTGCAGAACTACACCGCGCTTGAGGTGGACGTGGCGGAACTCGACCCCGCAGTGGTGGAGACCGCCCGGCGCTGGTTCGGGCTTCCGGAAACGCCCCGCCTGCGCGTGACCGCGGTGGACGGCCGGACGTTCCTGTTGCGGTCGACGGCACGCTACGAGATCATCTTGCTCGACGCCTATTTGATCGACACGATCCCCTTCCACCTGGCGACCCGAGAGTTCTTTGAACTGGCGGCATCGCGGCTGGCCCCCGGCGGGGTCGTGGCCAGCAACGTCATCGGCGCGCTCGACGGCCCGGACAGCAAGCTCTTCCGCGCCATCTACAAGACGTTCCGCGTCGTGTTTCCCACGGTCTACGTCTTCCCCGTGGGGTACGGCGGGTTCAGCAGTCCGGAGATCCTGCGCAACATCATCATCATCGGGACGACGAACCCGCCACTGTCGCCGGAGGGCGTGCAGGCTCGGGCCCGGGCATTCGCCGGCGTGGTGACCCTGGAGGGATTTGAAGAGGCCGCGGCCACCCTGTACACCGCACCGATCCGCACCGACGACGTCCCGATGCTCACCGACGACTTCGCGCCGGTCGACGCCCTGATCCCGCGGCGGTAGGGCATTCTGGCGGGAGTTCTGGTCGATGCCGGCGCCCCGCGTTTCGATCAAGCGGATGGTGGAGGCGATCGTTGCCGACCGGGAGGAGGATTAGGTGGCGTTCTGGGACGCTAGTGCTCTTCTTCCTCTCTGTGCGCATCGTCCCCAGACGGCGGTCGTTCGCCGACTGGCTGCCGGGGATGAGCGGATGACGGCTTGGTGGGGCACACGTGTCGAGCTGTACAGCGTACTCGCCCGGCTGCTTCGGGAAGGGGCCGTGACGGCGGATTCGCACCGGAACTCGGTGCGTCGCCTAGAGGCGTTGCGGCGGACGTGGGACGAGGTGGCGCCGACAGAGCAGTTGCGCGGATTGGCCGAGAGTATTCCGGAACGCTACAACCTCCGGGCGCAAGACGCCTTCCAATTGGCGTCAGCCCTGGTCTGGTGCGATGAGAAGCCACGCCAGCGGCAGTTCATCTGCCTTGATCGCCGTCTGAGGGAGAGCGCGTCCAGGCTCGGGTTCGCGGTGATTGGTGGGCGCCCGTGACCATTTTGAAGTTGAACGTTGGCGATGTCGTGCGCACGCGCAAGGCGCACCCCTGCGGCAGCGACCAGTGGGAGATCGTGCGTCTGGGAGCGGACGTGCGCATCACCTGCGTGGGGTGCGGGCGCAGCGTGCTGATGCCGCGGGTGAAGCTGGAGCGCCGCATCAAACAGTTCGTCCGGCGCGCCGAACCCACTGCCGAGGCCCCGCCCGCTTCCGGCGCCGGGTCCTGAGTCCGTGCCGCTGCGCGTCGGAATCGTCGGACTCCCCAACGCCGGCAAGTCCACGCTGCTGAACGCGCTGGCTCGGGCGGGCGCGCCGGTCGCCGCCTACCCCTTCACGACGATCGACCCCAATCGCGGGATGGTTGCCGTCCCCGACGAGCGCCTCACCGCCATCGCCAGCGTGACCCACCCGCAGCGCATCGTCCCGGCCGCGGTGGAGGTCGTGGATATTGCCGGTCTCGTCCGGGGCGCGCACCGCGGCGAGGGGCTGGGCAACCAGTTCCTGGCGCACATCCGGGAGGTGGACGCCATCGTGCACGTCGTGCGCGTCTTCGAGGCTCCCGATGTCCCGCACGTCGAGGGGGGGATCGATCCGCTGCGGGACGCCGAGATCGTGGAGGCGGAACTGGCGCTGGCGGATCTGGCGACTGTGGATCGGGTGCGGGAGAAGATCGCCCCACGGGCACGCATTGGCGACAAAGTGGCGCAGCACGAACTTGCCATCGTCGATCGCGTGCGGGAGGCGCTCCAGCGAGGGGTCGCCGTGCGGCAACTGGACCTCGCGTCTCCGGAGGCGGCGCACGTGGCGGAGTGGCACCTCCTTACGACCCATCCGGTGATTCTCGCGGCGAATGTCTCCGAAGATGTTCGGCCGGACGACCCGCGGGTGCAGACGCTCGTGCGCCACGCGGAGGAACAAGACGCGGCCATCGTCGTGGTGAACGCGAAGTTGGAGACCGAGCTCGCCGACCTGGACCCGAAGGAAGCCGAGGAGTTCCGTGCCGTGTCAGGGTCAGAAGCGGCGCTGCCCCGGCTGGTGCGGGCCGCCTATACGCTGCTCGGCTACGTCACCTTCTTCAGCATCGCCTCGGCCGAGGTGCGGGCCTGGCCGGTCGTCCGCGGCACCACCGCGGTGGAAGCGGCGGGGAAGATCCACAGCGACATGGCGCAGGGGTTCATCCGCGCGGAAGTCATCCCCTGGGAGACGCTCGCGGCGGCGGGCGGGCTGCACCAGGCGCGGGAGCGCGGGCTGCTGCGGCTGGAGGGCCGAGCCTATCAGGTGCAGGACGGCGACGTGATCACGTTTCGCTTTGCGGTGTAGCGGTGACGTCGCACGGCGGCGTTTCGGTGTGAGTACCTCATGAGCAGGCGGCGCGACTTCATCCCTGCGCTCAACCGCGAGTGGCTGACGCCCGTTTACGACCCCCTCATCCGCTGGACCATGCGCGAGTCCACCTTCAAACCGCGTCTCGTGCAGGAGGCGCGGATCGCCCCGGGGTACCGCGTGCTGGATCTGGGGTGCGGCACGGCGACGCTGACCATCCTGATCAAGCAGATGCATCCGGAGAGTGAGGTTACTGGTCTAGATATCGACGCGCGGATCCTGGACGTCGCGCGCGAGAAGATTTCGCGGGCCGGGCTGGACATCACGCTGGATCAGGGTCCGGCCACTGCCCTCTCCTACCCCGACGACTCCTTTGACCGGATCCTCAGCAGCCTGGTCTTTCACCATCTCCGTACCGGCGATAAGGTGCGGGCCGCGCGGGAGGCGTTCCGCGTGCTCCGGCCCGGCGGGGAACTCCACGTGGCCGACTTTGGCCGGCCGCACGGTGCGCTGATGTGGGCGGTCTCCCTGGTCATGCGCCACTTTGAGGAAGTCGGCGACAATATTGCCGGAATGCTCCCCGCGATCTTCCGCGGTGCCGGGTTTGCCGCCGTCGAAGAGGAGGCGCGCCATGCTACCCTCTTCGGCACCCTCGTTCTCCATCGCGCCGAAAAGCCCGTCTGACGGCGGTCGGCAGGAATCCCACACGGGTTAGCCAAGAGTAGACCCAGCCCTGTACAGACGTCCACAAAGCGCGAGGGGGAGAGAAGCATGCGCATGCCGCTGCTTGTTGCGGTCCTGGTCGGTATCGTCCTGACGTTCACCAGTGTCACACCGGCGGCCCCGCCCCCGTTCGCCCACCTCGATCCAGGTGGTCCGGCCAATCTTGTCGAGCAGGTGCCCGTGCAGTTTGTGTTCGCGGGCTATGAGCCGGGTCAGGTCAACCAGGCGGCCTTCCTGGCCCAACTACCGACCCAGTACAAGCCCGTCATCCGGTCCCGGCTCTGGTATGGCATCGTTGAACTGTTGGGCATCCACTACACCTTTAACTACCAGGTCACGTATACCACTGCGGCCTACGAGAATGCGTTGTTCGCCGCCCTAGGTGCGATGGCCGTCCCCGAGTCCGTTGTGGACGGCCGGACGCGCACGGTTTTCCAAGATCTGTACAATACGCAGGCGGGTCGGCGGCGGGACGTGGGGGTCAACTACTTCATCGACGCTCCCACCGTGGAGAAATGGTTGATCGACCACCCGCCGTCCGGCGTGGACACGCGCCGGAACACGGTCTTCTTCATCAACTGGTGGGGGCGCGGCGACTTCCGCGACCACACCTACATCAAGTTTGACGAACCCGATCCCGACACGGGGTATGATTTCGGACGCAACCGCCAGACCCGCAAGATCATCGGCTGGGGCGGCACCACGCCTGACGACGAGGAGACCGGGCTGGGCGGGCTGGGGGTCCGCCGTGTCTGGTTCCACGACCTCTCCGCCGGTCCGGAGTCTTGGACCGACAACTGGGACATCACCAACGCCGACGTCGACGGAGACGGGCTCGCCGACTACCGGCTGCCCCCGGTGTGGGAATACCTGATTGCAGGTGGGCACCGGCCGGCATCCGCCCTGCCCGGTGACCTGGCGAAGGTGGCGCGCTACGTGGCCATCAACCTCCTGTTCACGCCGTCACCCCTCTACCCGCCGGCGATCACCCCCAACCGCCTGCCGGCCTCCATCAACCTGGACCTGAATACGTATGAAGGCTGGCGCGGCGTGAACGCCTCCGAGCAATACCAGACGCCCGCCCTCCTCGTCCAGGAGATCAGCGAGGTCCACCGGATCCCCTACAACGTCGACGAGGAGGACCTCACCTTCGACGGCGAGGCCAGGAACTGCTATACGCTGTGGCTGAACGAGAACGAATGCTACCCCGCCCGCCCGTATCCCGGGTTTGCCAACCTCTTTGTCTACAACGCCCTGAACATTGCCAGCACCTGGGACGGCGGGGCCGAGTATGAGGCGATGTTCTACAACTACGCCACCGCGGACAATCGCGCGTCGGGCTTCCTGGGCTACGCGGACGACAACTGGATCGACGGGACGCAGAGTTTTACCTTCAACTTTGTCTCCCCCGGCGTGGTGGCCGTCGGCTACGGCCTGACGACCACGCAGATCCACGAGTACGGCCACCACTTCGGGATGAGCCACCCGCACGACGGGTATGACTACCAGGCCAACGTGGACTACGGACCGGAGGGGGCGTACTATTTCGCCTGGGCCGGCGATGAAGTCAACTCCATGATGAGCTACATCGACCTGAACTGGGACTACAGCCAATTCGACCGCGACAACGCCAACCGTTTCCAGGCCGCCGCCTACATCCGGAACGCCAATGTGATCGCGGCGAATATCCTGGCCAGCCCCAACGCCGGGCTGGCCATGGCCGACCTGCAGCAGGCGGACAACGCGATCGGCCAGGCGAAGGCGGCTATGGCGAACCACAACTACGTCGCCACCTTTGACTACGCCAAGCGGGCCTACGAGTTCGTCCGGGTGGGCGCCATCCGCGCGGGGGTGCAGGTCGTGGCCTCCAGCAACGGGTGGACGGTCCTGCCGGCGGTACACGGGGGCAAGAACGCGCGCAAGAAGGCCTACAGCTACCAGGACAGGTACGGCCCGGGGACGCACCGGTCGCGTCCGTAGACGCGCGCCGCGGTCGATGACGCCGCGAAGGTGGACCGAGGTAGCGTCAAGAGTTTTGTGTAAAAGCCCTTGAGCGAGAGCGCATCTCCCACCGTTTGTTGAGGCCGTAGACGACCGCGTACATGATGCGGTCGCAGCTGGCGAGGTTGGTGAAACAGCTCATGGGAGTTCTGCCGAATTCTTGTTAGGCGCGAGGGAGGAGTATTGTGAGCACAACAAAACTGTCCGTTAGCCTTAGGGTCCTGGGTATGGTAGGGCTAGTGCTGAGTTCTCTTTCAAGTGTGCTCGTAATAAGCCAGCTCAGCGCCCAGCCAGGCCAGGAGATCAGCTACATCGACACCCATGGACACATCACCCTGGGAATACCAGGAGGGGTTCAGGCTGCGTTAGATTCTATGGATGCTGAAGGCATACGACAGATGTTGATCATGCCTGCGCCGTTGGGTGAGGTGGCTTCGGAACAGGGTTTGCCTGACATCGTAGCCGTACACCCTGATAGATTCTCCTTCCTGTCTGGCGGACAGTCGCTTAACCGGAAGATTCAGGATGCACCCGGCCCCGTAACGCTGGACACATTGGCAAGTTTTGAGTCAAGAGCCATCGAGATTCTCCGTCAGGGGGCCATCGGGTTCGGAGAAATGGTCGGAGAACACTTCTCTTTGAGACCACACCATCCTTACATCAGCGCCCAACCGGACCATCCGCTGTTTCTTCGCTTAGCTGACATTGCTGGCCGCTATGGTGTCCCCATAGACCTGCACATGGAGGCACTCACTCAAGACACGCCACGCACTAACCTGTGTGACATCACTTCTGTCTGCTGGACACAAATGGGATTGACTAACCCTAACCCCGAGACTTTCCCTGAGAACATTGCGGCTCTCGAGACGTTATTATCCCACAACCGTAGAGCGCGCATCGTCTGGGTTCACGCCGGTTGGGACAACACGCGCTATCGGACCGTCGAGCTTATGCACCGCCTCCTTAGAGATCACCCCAATCTTTACATGAACATCAAATTCCGGAACCGTTTGGCAAATCGTCCTCTCGACGCAATTGGGCAACTTAAGCCCGAATGGCTGACTCTCATCCGCTCATTCCAAGACCGCATCATGATTGGGACGGATGCGAAATATCCAGACGATCAGGATCTGGAGACCCTCCCACTTCACCGGGCTCTTCTAAACCAACTCCCTCCCGATCTCGCCCGCAAAGTTGGTTATCTGAACGCGGTTCGCATATATAACCTGAATCAAAAGATGGTCTGTCATCAGCCCAGCACTCAAGCTGAGAAAACCATGTGGATTGACTCCAGCGCCCTAGAAGTGCATCTGAGGCACGGTGACTTTGTGGGGCCATGTTAGTAGGGGAACGATAAGGGGAACGTCCACTACCCCGAGGTTGTGAGCGTCGGGTCGAATCTCCCCACCCCCGCCGCTCCCACTGACGGGTGGGAGGAGCTCTGAGGCGGAGAGGTCGATCCGATCCAAGACGAGCGGTGGGAAGGCGGCGACGTCGGGGCTGATCTCCGGCGCCTTTTCCTGCAGGGCCTCTACAGGCGTCTTCATGGCGTGACCCTCATTGGGGCGGCCGAAGTTGTAGTACAGGATGTAGCCGAAGAGGCGTTCGAGCATTTCCTCTTCGGTGGGCAAGGGCTCCAGGGTATAGAATTCATCCTCGACACGTCCGTGGAAGTTCTCCACGACGCCGTTGAACCGAGGGGCAGCGACGGGGATGGTGGTATGGCGGGCCCCGTAGCGCTGCTCGACCAGCCGGGTAAACGCCGAGGTGCGCTTGGCCTGGGGGTGGCCGAGGAACTCCGAGCCGTTGTCGGTCTGGACGGTCGTGTGATGGACGTCCACGCCGTGGCGGAGGAGATGCTGAAAGAGCAGGTGGACGAAGCGGAGGGAGTTGATCTCGGAGCCTTCGTAGGCGAGGCAGACGTAGGCGATCCCGGTGGCGACGTCCTTAGCGGTGCACTCATAGCCGGGGAGGCGCTTGGCCTGGATGGCGGGCAGCAGGGCCGGGAGGTCGTCGAGATGTTTCGTGTCGACCTGGAGCTTCTGGAAGGCGCGCATGGTCTTGCGGACCTCCGTGGCGAGCCGGCGGCGCTGCCAGCGTTTCCGCCGGGGCTTGATCAGGGCGTAGGCGTGCAGGATCCGGTTGATCGTGGCGGTGGACAGGTGCACGCCGCGCCGGGTCAAGAAGACCTGGATCTTGTCCTGCCCCAGGCGAGGGTTTCGTCGGCGGAGGCGCACGACCTCGCGTTCGATGGCGGGAGCCGTTTTATGGGGCGGGCTGTGGTGGCTGCGGCGGTCCAGCAGGGCCGCCCACCCGCCCTGCTGGTAGCGCTGGACCCAGAGGCGGACGGTCTTGCGGTCGCAGCGGAAGGCACGGGCGGTCAGGGAGACGGAGCGGCGCTCCAGGTAGTGCTGGACGAGGCGCTGGCGGACGCCCCGGGGGTGGCGGGAGTCGGCGATGCGTTCGCGGTAAGTCTCCAGGGGCATGAGCTACACTTCGACGAAAGGCACGATGGTGATCCCATATCGCCGCACAAACGCTTCCATCCTGCTGACCCAGAAGATAGGCCGAGGGTGGGGAGTTTTCACCCGACGAGTCCGCACCCATACCCATCCCTGAATTGACCCACCCCCGGTCGATGCTATAATTGGGTGTCCCGCGAAACTCCTGCCCTGCCCGCCGCTCGGCGTCGGCAGGGCCCTCGGGGAACGTGACCGGGAGTCCAGAGGAGGAGACGGATGCCTCAGTACGAGATGGTCTATATTGTCCGGCCGGATCTGGAGCCGGAGGCGGTGCAGGCCGTGGTCGCCCGCGTTGGTCAGCGTGTGACCGAGCAGGGCGGCAGCATTGACTTTGTGGAGGTGTGGGGCAAACGCCGGCTGGCCTCTTCCCTCGGCAAGTTCCGCGAGGGGATCTACGTGCTCACCCGTTTCACCATCGACAGCACCCACATCCCGGAGTTCAAGCGGCTGACCCGCATCATGGACGAAGTGATGCGGCTGCTGATTGTCGAGGCCGAGGGGCCTCTGCCGGTGCCGAAGGCCGCCCCCGAGCGGCCGAGTGAGCCGGCGAAGGAGGTCCCGGAGCCCGTGGCGGTGGAGCCTGCCGCCGAAGGCGCGGGTTCCGACGGGAACTAGGAGGGTGCCGTGCTGAACCGGGTGATCTTGATCGGTCGCCTCACCCGCGACCCAGAACTGCGGTACGTGCCCAGCGGTCAGCCCGTGGCTTCGTTCACGCTGGCGGTGGATCGGCCGTTCACCAACCAGGCGGGCGAGCGGGAGACCGACTTTATCGACATCGTGGCCTGGCGCAAGCTCGCCGACCAGGTCTCACAGCACCTGAGCAAGGGACGGCTGGTGGCGGTCGAGGGGCGGCTGCAGATCCGCTCCTACGAGACGCAGGACGGGCAGAAGCGCAAGGTCGCCGAGATCGTCGCGGACGCGGTGCGGTTCCTGGACCGCAAGGGTGGTCCGGCGGCGGCACCGGCAGCCGGCACGCCGGAACCGGCGACTGCGGACTTCGAGCCCGAGGAAGAGGACGTGCCATTCTAGGCGAGAGCCCACGGCCGTGTGATGCGCGTGATGTTAGGAGGGTACGATGGCAGAACGTGACCGGGAAAGAGGCGACCGGAAACAGTGGCGACGGCGCCCGAAGCGCAGGCTCTGCGCCTTCTGCGCCGAAAAGGCCACCTTCATCGACTACAAAGACGCCGGCAAACTCCGGCGCTATGTGACCGAGCGCGGCAAGATTCTGCCGCGGCGGATTTCCGGGACCTGCGCCCGGCATCAGCGGTCTCTGGCCGTGGCGATCAAACGGGCTCGGGAACTGGCCATGCTGCCCTACACCAGCGAGTAGAAGACCTTTCGGCGGCTACGTGTTCAGTGTAGCCAGCCGGCGGAGGACGACGGTACGATAGAGGCGGGGAATCTCCCCGCCTCTTCGCCTCATACGAGTTTTGGCCCCGGAAGGACAATGCGGCGGAACCGCCTTACCACCCAGGGGTTGACGGAGGGTGCCATCCAGGCCGCCCTCGTCGCCGTCCTGGCCATCGTCTCGCGCTACGTGCCCGCGGCCGTTCTGGCCACCACTTTCCTGATGCCACTGCCGCTGATGGTGCTCACCATCCGGCGCGGCCTGCGGCCGGCGGTGCTGGCGGCGCTGGTGTCCGGCATCATCGCCGGGCTGCTCTCCGGAGACCTGCTCACCGGGCTGAGCATCCTGGTCGCCGTTGCGCCGTTTGGGATCGTCGTCGGGTGGGGGGCGCGGCGCGGGTGGGGCGCGCCCGCGATCCTCGGGGCCGCGATCCTGGTCACCGGAGCGTCACTGGTGGTCAACGGGCTCCTGCTGTTCACCTTCCTGGGCATCAATCCCCTGCAGCAATACGCGGAGCTGGTCGTGCGCATGCGCCAGCAGCAGGAGAGCGTCGCGTCCTTCTACGGCCGCGTGGGCATCAGCGCGGAGAGTCTGGCGAGCTACCGCCGCACCATGCTGCAGATGCTGGACCTCATGCCCAGACTCATCCTGTTCACATTTGTGGCGGCGGCGGTGACCTCAGCCTGGCTCAACTACACGGTCGCCCGGCCGATCCTCCGCCGCGTCGGCCACCCGTTGCCCGCGTTGCCCCCGGCCTCAAGCTGGCGGCTGCCCGGGTTCGTCCTCTGGCTGTTGCCGCTCGCCTGGCTCATCTCGGCATTGGGCTCGCAGCCGGTGACGAGTCTCTCCGACCGGCTGCGCAGTACGCTCCCCCCGGCGCCGCTGCCGGTGTCATCGGATCTGGGGCTCAATCTCCTGGCGCTGGTCTCGGTGGGTTTCCTCTTCCAGGGGATCATTGTGGGGTGGGTGTTCCTCAGTCGCTACCGGATGTTTCCGATCTTCCGGATCCTCCTGTTGCTCTGGCTGGCCTTCAACCCGATCTTGAGCAACGGGCTCCTGATTTTGGGTTTGCTGGACTCGGTCTTCCCGATCCGGGAGCGGCTGGCACCGCGGCCGGTCGTCGCGGAGGCGGAATCATGAAAGTCATTCTTCTACAGGATGTTCCCGCGCTGGGGCGCGCCGGCGCGCTGGTCGAGGTGAAGGAAGGGTATGCCCGGAACTACCTCTTCCCCCGGGAGCTGGCCCGCGAAGCGACCGAAGGGGCGATCCGCGACCGCGAGACGCGGCAGCGGGCGGCGGAGCAGCGGCGCGGCCGTGAGCAGAAAGAGGCCGAGGACCTGGCGCAGTCGCTGTCGGGCCTGATCCTGGAGATCAAGGCGCGCACCGGCGCGGAGGGACGTCTCTTCGGCGCCGTGACCGCGCAGCAGATTGCGGATGCGCTGCAGAAGCGGGGGTTCGAGATCACCAAGAAACACGTGGAGCTGGAGCACCCCATCCGCATCGAAGGCTTCCACCGCGTCGCGGTGCGCCTGCCCACCGGCCGGCTGGTCCGCGTCGATGTCAACGTCGTCGGGAGCAAGTGAGCCGCTAGGCCGTCCCCAGGTTGTCCACCGGAAATTCCCCGTATTTTGTGGTAAATCACTACGTTGCCCACAAGGGAATCCACAGGATTCCCCACCAATTCGAAGGGGGGGTCCGCGCGGGAGACGCCCCTTGAAACAGGCAAACATTTGTTCGATAGTATAGGCAGCCGCTGACCTGGAGGAAGCCCATGCGGGTTATGCCATTGGAGCGGGTTCCCCCACAGAGCACCGAGGCCGAGCAGGGCGTCTTGGGCTCGATGCTCCTGGAGCGGGACGCCATCGCCCGGGTCGTAGAGATGATCCGCGGCGACGACTTCTACCGGGAAGCTCACCGGCGGATCTACGAGACCATGGTGGATCTGTTCGAGCGGGGCGAGCCGGTGGACCTGATCACCGTCACCGACCGGCTGAAAGCGCGCGGCCAGTTGGAGGACGTCGGCGGCGCGGCCTACGTCACATCGCTGCTCGATGCCGTCCCCACGGCGGCCAACGTCGAGTACTACGCCCGCCTCGTGTTGCAGAAGTCGCTGCTGCGGCAGTTGATCGCGGCGGGCACCGACATCGTCGGCATGGGCTTCCGCGAGGAGCAGGAGGTCGAAGTGCTCCTCGACCAGGCGGAGAAACTCGTCTTCGGCATCGCCAGCCGCCGGATGGCGCAGGACTTTGTGCCGATCCGGGACGTCCTGCAGGAATCCTTCGACCGCATCGACAAGCGCTATCAGGACAAGGGCACGACCACCGGCGTGCCCACGGGATTCACCGACATCGACCGCATAACCGCGGGCCTGCAGCCCGCGGACCTCATCATCGTCGCCGCCCGCCCGGCCATGGGCAAGTGCCTGAAGTACGATGCCGAGATCGTCGACGCACAGACGGGCGCCGTCCGCACGATCCAGGAGGTCGTGGGGGCAGGCCAGGCCACTTTGTTTTCCCTCGACGAGTCCATGCGTCTTTCGCCCACCGCGCCCAGCCAGTTCGTGGATGACGGGATCAAGCCGGTCTTCCGCGTGCGGCTGGCCAGCGGGCGCGACGTGGAAACCACGCTCTCCCACCCCTTCCTGACCCCGCAAGGGTGGCGCGCCCTCCACGACCTTTCCCCCGGCACACTCGTGGCGGTGCCGCGGCGGATACCCGTGTTCGGTGCGCTGGACCTGCCGGCGCACGAGGTGGGCCTGCTTGCGTATCTCACCAGCGGCCGGCTGCCCGTCTCAGCGTCGCTGGCGGCGGATTTCGCCGACGCCGTCGCGGTGGCGGAAGCGATCCGGCTGGGACAACCCGCGGACCGCGCCCGGCGCTCCGGCATCGCGATCTCCGGCGGCTCCCAGGCGGCGGAGGTGGTGGACGTCCTCCGCGCGCGGTTCACCGGTCTGGACGGGCCCAGCGCGGCGCGCTTCATCCCGCCGGAGGTGGCGACCCTGCGGCGAGAGAAACTGGCGCTCTTTTTGAACCGTCTGCTCGCCGCCACCGGCGAGATCAGCGGCGAGGGCGAGAACCTCACCCTGGACGCGGAGATGCTCTCGGCGCGCATCGCCCGACAGGCGCAGCACCTGCTGCTGCGCTTCGGGGTCGTCTCCGTCGTGGCCGGGAACCAGCTCCGCATCGGGCCCGCGGGCATGGTGCCGCTGATCCGCGAGGTCGGCGTCTTCGGGCACGAGCGGCTGCGCCGCTGGGCGCGGAACCAGCAGCATTCGCTCCTTGAGGACGTCGACGTGATGTGGGATCCGATCGTCGCCATCGACGAGACGGGCGCCTTCCAGGTCTACGACCTCACCGTCCCGCGGACGCACAACTTCATCGCCAACGACGTCTGCGTGCACAACACCACCTTCTGCCTGAACATCGCGCAGCACGCCGCGCTGCAGCACAAGACGCCCGTGGCCATCTTCAGCCTGGAGACGAGCGACGAGCAGGTGGTGCAGCGGATGCTGGCCAGCGAGGCGGAGGTGGACGGGTCGAAGCTGCGCACAGGCTTCCTCTCCGACAGCGACTGGCCCAAACTGGCCCACGCCATGGCGCGCCTCTCCGAGGCGCCGATCTTCATCGACGACAGCGCCGCGATCAACGTCATCGAGATGCGGGCGAAGGCGCGCAAGTTGAAAGCGGAGCACGGCCTGGGGCTGATCATCATCGACTACCTGCAGATGACGCAGTCGTACAGGCGCACGGAGAACCGCACGCAGGAGATCTCGGAGATCGCGCGGGCGACGAAGTCGTTGGCGAAAGAGTTGAACGTGCCGGTCATCGCTATCTCGCAGCTGTCGCGCGCGGTGGAGGCGTTGGGGAACCGGCGGCCGCAGTTGTCGCACTTGAGGGAGTGCGTAACGGCCGACACCGTGGTCTGGGACGCGGACACGGGGCGCCGCTACACGGTCGGCGACCTCGCCCGGCTGTCCGTCTGGCCGCGTCTGCTCTCACTCGATCAGCGCGGCAAGCTGGTGCCGGTCCGTCCCGCGGCGGTGTTGGAGAAGGGGAAGAATGATGTCTTTGAGATCAGGACGAGCGCCGGCCACCGGCTGCGGGCCACGGCTAATCATCCCGTGCTGACACCGGAAGGGTGGAAGACGGTGGGGTCACTGCATCCTGGGTCGTTGGTCGCAGCCACTCGTCGCCTGCCGGTGGTGCAGCCGGGGCCTTCGATCCTCAGCCCGGAGAGAATGCGGCTCCTCGGATATCTCATCGGTGACGGCAGCTATCAGCGGCACCGGGGGATTTCGTTTATCAGCAGCGATCCGGTGACGTTCGAGGATTGTATCGTTATCGCCGAGCGGGAATTCGGCGTACTGGCCCGGCGCGGCCAGGCCAACGGGACGCCCGAGGTCGATCTGGTGGCTACCTATGCGAAGGAGAACGGTTCCGGACGTGCATACGGGCGCCCGTACGGCAATCCCTTGCGCGAATGGCTTCGGGGACTGAGAGTGGAAGGGCAGTCCTCCTACGACAAGCGGATTCCTGAACGTGTCTTCACGGATGCAGACGCGGGAGGGCTACGGGCGTTGCTGCGAGCGCTCTTCTCCACCGATGGCTGCCTGACCCGCCGCCGCTACCGGAATGGGGCATTCCTTTGGTCTCTGCACTACGACACGGTCAGCCTCGGATTGGCCGAGGATGTCCGCGACCTGCTCTTGCGCTTTGGTATCGTGGCCCAGGTTAGTTCCGGGTATATGAGCAAGAAGGCGACCGTCCCCATCTATCGGGTGTGCATTGAAGACGCCACACACCTGGCAAGCTTCTGCCGGCTCATCGGCATCGAGGGCCGGAAGAGCGCCCTGGTCGAGCGGTGCATGAGTGAAGTGGCCCAGCGGCGCGTCAAGCCGCAGGTCGATAGGCTGCCCTACGCCGTTACGGAAGAGCTCTGGAACGCCAAGAAGGCCGTCCGGATGAGCTGGCGGGAGCTCGGGTTCAGACTCCAGACTGGGAAAACCCTCGACCGGCCGACGGCCGCCGCCCTGGCTGAGCGGCTTGGCGAAACCCGCGTCGTAGAGATGGCGACGAACGATATCCTGTGGGACAGGGTCACGCGGATCACACCGGCCGGCAGGGAGATGGTCTATGATCTCGTGATGCCGGGGACACACAACTTCGTGGCCAACGGACTGGTAGTCCATAACAGCGGTGAGCTCGAGCAAGTCGCCGATTTGGTGCTCTTCATCTACCGCGAGGACTACTACAACGAGAACACCGAAAAGAAGAACATTGCGGAGATCATCGTCTCCAAGCACCGCAACGGTCCCACGGGGACGATTGAGCTGTACTTCAACAGGGAACACAGCCGGTTCATCGGCCTCGACCGGCGGCGCGGCGGTCCGAACCGGTAGCGCCGCGGTAGGCTGTCCGACGGCATCACTCCTCCTGTAATGCGCTGCCGCGCGGTCGCGCTACGGGCGTTCGTGGTCGCGATCAGCCTTCTCACGCTGACCTTGGCGCCTCTTTCTTCGCCCGCATCCGCGGATCCGGCGCGCCCTCCCTGGTTACCCCGCCGGGCGCTGTGGATTGAGGTCTCGGCCAATCTGCCCACCCTCAGTAGCCGCGATGCCATCCGCACGCTGGTAGCCCGCGCCCGTGACGCCGGATTCGACACCCTCATCCCCGAAGCGAAGAACGCCTGGGGCTTCGTGATTTACGAGTCCGCATTCGCCCCGCACATCCGCACATCACCGGTCGCTCGGCCTTTTCCCCCCGCCTACCCGCCGCCGCCGGAGTGGTATCCGGCGGACTTCGATGCGCTGGCCGTGCTCATCGAAGAGGCGCACGCCGTAGGCGTACGGGTGCACGCCGCGGTGAACGTCTTCGGGGAAGGTCTGGTGCGCGAGGGAGTGGGCAAGGCCTTCGACCGGCCGGAGTGGCAGAGCGTGCATGTGATGCGGGCGCCCGAAGGAACGGGGGTCCGCTTCGTGCCCGCGTCGGGGGCGCCGGGTACGATCGTCTACGCCAATCCCGCGCACCCGGAGGTCCAGCTCTATGAACTGGCGGTGCTATGGGAGATTGTCTCGCAGTACGCGGTAGATGGGATTGTCCTCGACCGAGCGCGCTACGCTGATCTGACGGCAGATTTCTCCGACCTCAGCCGGGCGCGCTTCGAGGCGGTGCTGGGGCGGCCGATCGCGGGTTGGCCGGAAGAGATCGTGCGGGTCTCGTCGGACGGGACCATGCAACCGGGTCCCCTCTTCACCTCGTGGGTGGCGTGGCGCGCCTCGGTGATCCGGGAATTCGTGCGGGCCGCCGAGCGGGTGGTGCACCAGGTCCGGCCGGAGATCCCGTTGGCCATGTATGTCGGGGCCTGGTACCCGACTGTGTTTGAGGTCGGGCAGAACTGGGCGCGCGCCGATGCGCCGCCGCTCTTTGCGGCGTGGAGCCCGGCGTGGAGTGACGCGACACTGCTCCCGCACCTCGACTATGT
>Ga0209126_1000353_pt1 | contig 15657 bp, 15 predicted proteins | sample RifCSP19_1_FD_184024 | JGI IMG/M metagenome (GOLD analysis project Ga0209126, IMG submission 184024) | Soil microbial communities from Rifle, Colorado - Rifle CSP2_sed 19_1 (SPAdes) (version 2) | ecosystem: Environmental > Terrestrial > Deep subsurface > Rock core/Sediment | place: Rifle...
AGGTGGGTGCTGGGCCGGGACGATGTGCGCGCCCTCCGCACTTGCACACGTGTGCCTCCCGATAGGACACCGGGACGGTGTGCGGCACTGTGCAGGCAGCACGCAAGTGCGGTGCAAGTGAGCGCAGTGCCAGTGGGTGTCTCGGTGTCTCCATAGCAGATCTTGATTAGGTGAGGGTGAAACGCGAGCCGTTCGGCGTCTTCTCGACCTCGATGCGCGCCGGGAAGGCTTCCTTCATCTCGTCGATGTGCGTGATCACGAGGATGCGGTCGAAGTCGTCCTGGATGCTGTTGATCGCTGCGACGAGATGCTCCCGCCCGCTGGCATCTTGCGTGCCGAAGCCCTCGTCGATGAAGAGGCTGCGCAGCTGGGCGCCGGCCCGGCGCGCCAGGAGCCGCGAGAGGGCGATGCGGATGGCGAAGTTGATGCGGAAGGCCTCGCCTCCCGAGTAGAGCTCATACGGCCGGCTGCCCAGCTCGTCGGAGATGACGATATCGAGCGCTTCGCGCACCTCGCCGCCGCGCAGCTCACGCTGCGTCTCGATCCGCACGTTCAGCCGGCCGTCGCTCATCCGCGTGAGCAGGTCGTTGGCGTAGGCCTCGAGTTCGGGCACGACGGTCTCGATGATCATCGCCGGCACGCCGCGCTTGCCAAAGGCAAGCCGCAGGTCGTCGTAGAGGCTTTGATCGGCGGCCAGCCGCTCCCGCTCGCGCAGCCGTTCTTCCCGTTGGCGCTCGAAGCTATCCAACGCCGCAAGTTTCTGACGAGACCCGCCGACGCGCTCATCGGCCAGCCGCTTGTCGAGGCGCATCCGGTCGAGATCCTCCTGACGCAGGGCTGCGGCGCGCAGGCGGTGTTCGCTGGCCTCCGCCTGCCGCTCGAGCTCCTCGCGCCGGGCCTCTTCGGCAGACAGGTCTTGCCTCCACCGGAGGATCTTGGCCTCCAGCGCCGACGCCTGGCGGGTGGCTTCGTCGGCGTGGCCGAGGGCGGCATCCATTTCGCCGGCGCGCTTTTCCAGGGCGGGGCGCTCGCGCACTTGGGCGTTGAGCCCGGCGATTTCGCGTTCGAGCAGGCCCGCCTGAGCTTCGATCTCCCGGACGCGGGCCTGGTTGGCGCGGTAGGCTTCGCGGCGGCGCTCGATCTCGACCCTCAGCTCCGCCAGGAGCTGCTCGCGATGCCCCTCGGTGAGCGGCTGGCCGCACGTGGGACACACCGGCTCGCGGGCGCCCTCGAGCACGCCGGCGCGGGCCTTGATCGGCTCGGTCTCCGGCCCGAGAGCCTGGTTCGCCCCGCGCAGCCCGGCTGCCTCCTCGGCCAGGGCAATCGCCTCCGCGCTCGCAGCCTCAAACCGTCCCTGGATGGGATCGAGGGCCGCAAGCGCCGCGGCAATCTCGCCGCGCGCCGCCGAAAGGGCCTGGCGGTCGGCCCGCAGGCGAGTCGCCTCCAGCTCGCCCTCGGCCTCGCGCAGCTCCCGAACCGCCGATGTGATCCGGCGGGTGAGATCGTCGATCTGGCGTTGCAGGAGCACGATCTCGCTGCGGGTCTGCTCCAGATCGGCCCACTGGCGCTCGGCGGCGGAGAGGGTCTCGCCGAGCTGCGCCGCGACGGCTTCCGCCTCGGAGAGTTCTTCCTCATAGGCCGAGCGGTGAGAGAGCTCGCTCTCGATCTCCTCCAGGCGCCCTTCCAGACGGTGGATCTGATCCCGGGCCTGAGCCAGGCCGTCTTTGGCCCGCTCCTCAAACATCTCCCATCGCGAAAGGCCGAGGATATTGCCCAGGATCTGTTTGCGCTCCGCCGGCGCCTTCTTGGTGAATTCGTCGGCCCGCCCTTGAATGAGGAAGGCCGAGTTGACGAACGTCTCGTAGTCGAGCCGAAGCAGGGCCTCGATCTTGCGCTCGGTGGCCCGCATGGTGGCCTCCGAGAGGCTGCGCCAGGCGCCGGTCGTCGGATCTTGCCCCTGGAGCTCGAGGAGTGAGGAACCCCGCTTGCCCGACTTGCGCTGGCGGACCGCCCGGTAGAGGCTGCCGCCCTGGTCGAAGGTGAGAGCCACGCGCATCTCGGTCTCGCCCTGGTGGATGAGCTCGTCGACTTGATGGGTGCGCGCCTCGCCCCAGAGCACCCAGGTGATCGCGTCTAGGAGCGACGACTTGCCCGCGCCGTTGGGCCCCGCCAGGCAGGCGATGTGGATCCCGTCCAGCCGCAGCGGGCCGGGATCGCGGTAGGCCAGGAAGTTGTGCATCTCCAGCTCAACCGGAATCACGCAGGAGCTCCTCGGCCTTGGCCAGCAGGGCAGCGATCCGCTTGTCATCCTCACCCCGGGCCCGGAAGTAGCGCTCCACGAGCTGGATCGGCGTGAGCGTCTCGGGCATCAGGTCCCCCAATCGGGCGCGGGCCTCGCTTTCCACCTCCCGAGCGATGACGACATTCGAGGCCGGCTTCAAGGCGGCCTCGATCTCCCGGTCCCGCAGGAGGGCCTGTTGATCGGGGCGCATGCGGATGATCACCCGCACGACTGCTCCCTCGGCCTCGATGCGCGTGACGGCCTCCACCGCCGCGGCCGTGGGGTCGGCCAGATCTCGCACATCGAGGCGGACCGTCCGGAACGGCCTCGCCTGCACCGGGACGAACTCCCACCTCGCCCGCCCCCGGCTCACCTCCACCCAGCAGAACCCTTTGGGTTCGCCCTCCTCCCCGAAGTCGATGCGTTCCAGGGAGCCGGAGTAGACCACCGGCGGGGATCCTGTCGGATTCAGGTTCTGGTGTTGATGGATGTGTCCGAGGGCGACGTAGTCCCAGGCGGGATCGACGAGGGACGAGGTGAAGACGGCAACCTCGCGCCCGAGCATCACGTTGCGCTCGGATCCCAGCTTGGCCTCGGCGACGGAGAAATGCGCGGCCAGAACGCGGGGCATCTCCTGGGCAGAGGCTTCCTCCGCCAGGCCCCGGAGCACATCCGAGATAGCCTCTCGCAGGGCGGTCTCCAGTTCCTCGATCGTCTTGCCCTGATGCTCCTCCTTGCTCAGGAGACGGTTGCGCATCGGATAGGGCATCCAGGCCAGGAAGATCGGCCCCCGCCGCGTCTGCACGACGCGTGCTTCGGGCAGATGGCCGACGATCACACCCGGCACCTCCAGGGCGCGAAAGATGTCGACGCTGCTCGCCCTGGCGGCCATGCTGGGCATGTCGTGATTGCCCACCAGAAGCAGGGTGGGCATGGCGTCGGCGAGGCGCTTGATGCGGGCGGCGAATTCGCGCTGCTGAGTGGGCTCGGGATCGCGGCTTTTGAAGGCGTCGCCGGCGAAGATCGCCAGATCCGCCTCGTGCGCCAGGGCGTACTCGACGACCTCGTCGAGGCGCTCCAGAAAGTCGCGCACGCGCGTCGAGGTCCCGGTCTGAGGATCGATCCGGCCGTAGTTCTCCATACCGACGTGGATGTCGGAGAAGTGGACGATGCGGATGGGTTCGCTCACGCGCAGGATCATCCACTCGAACTTCGGAAGTTCTCCGAACATCCGAAGTTCGGAGGCGCTACGTTGGGCGGTCGATCTCCGGACGATCGAGGCCCAGGAGGCTCAGGCAGAGGAAGAGCTCGCCGCGATGATGGATCTCCTGCTCCAAGACGTGCCAGAGGATCCAGACGAGTTTCGGCGTGCCGTCGCCGGGCACCTGCACAATGCGGTTGAAGTCCTCTTCGGGTAGGCTGGCCAGGTAGTCCATGGTCGCTTTGTGGACGGAGGCCATGCGGGTCCGTGTGTCTTCGAGCGTGGCGGGAGGTGCAAACCCGGGGACGGGCCAGGCCGGGTGCGCCCGGCGGATGACGAAATGAAGCCACTGGTCTTCCAGGTCGGCGATGTGGTTCAGGATGTCGCCGACTGTGCGCGGGTAGCGCTCGGCCGGCCGGAAGCGGAAATGCTCCTCCTTTAACATGGCCACCCCGCGAAGCAGGTCCCGCCAGACGACGTCCCAATGGTCGAAGTACTGCGCCGCGTTCATCCTTGCTCCTCTCGCGTAACCCACCGCTGCAGTCCCGAGGGCGGGACATAGGCCTCCAGCCGGGAGATCAGCCTCTCGGGATCGGCCTCGCTCATCAGAAGGGCCCGATGCTCGTCGTAGATGAAGCCTTCCGCCCGGGCATGTTCGATCAGTGTCAGGAGCGGCCGGAAGTAGTCGAGAGCATTCAGGATGCCCACCGGCTTAGAGTGTAATCCGATTTGCGCCCAGGTGAGGATCTCGAAGAGCTCTTCGAAAGTGCCGAATCCTCCGGGCAGGGCGATGAACGCCTCGCCGATCTCCGCCATCGCCGCTTTGCGCTCGTGCATGGAGGCCACGACGCGCAGCTCGGTCAGACGGCTGTGCGCCAGGGCGCGTGTGTTGAAGCTCTTGGGGATGATCCCGATCACCTGTCCCCCCGCCTCGATCGCCGCATCCGCTACGGCGCCCATCAGGCCGGTCCCTCCGCCGCCGAAGATCAGCGTGACCCCGCGGCGCGCCAGCGCCCGGCCCATCGCACCAGCCGCCTCCCGGTATTCCGGGCGCACCGCGTCGCTCGATCCACAGTAGACGCATACTCGGCTCAGGCGGCCCGGTCGGCTTTCTGGCGCTTGGCTGCCCTGCCCAGCCTCAACCTTAGCCAGGGGGAGCTCCAGCTCCAACTCGTCGCGCAGCGGGATGCCGTGCCGCCCCACCTCGGGGATCTCGGGCTTGAGCCGCCGGCTGGCCTCTAGTGCGTCGGGGTGAAGGCGCGCCAGGTGGAAGCCCTGCCGCTGATAGAACTGGAGCGCCTCGAGGTTGTCGTTCGTCGTGATGAGCCACAGTCGGGCACAGCCTGCGGAACGTGCGACCTCATGCACGCGCCGGAGGAGCGCCGTGCCGATGCCTTTCCCGGCCTCGGCCGCATCGAGGCTCACGATCTCACAAGACGACCCGTGAAGGTGGTAGGTGACGAGCCCGAGGAGCTCCTCGCCCCGCGAGGCCACAAACCCGGGAAGCCGCGCCGCCTCGTGAAGCGCGCCCCGTGAGACGATCCACGCCGAGCCCCACTGTTCCGAGAGAAGGCGCTCCGCCCAGGCGCGGTCCCTCTCCCCGAACTCCCGAATGACGAGGTCGCCCTCACCAGCCACGCCCCTCGCCTCCCTCACCCGTTGAGAGCGGAGCGCACCCGCTCGGCGATCGTGTCAAGTTCGCGCCGCGCCGCCAGACCAAGCTGCTTCGTCCGGCGCAGGCCGAAGCCGTCCCCCGCGTGGCGCGGCAGCACGTGAAGATGCACATGCAGGACTTCCTGCCCTGCGGCCCGGCCGTCCGCCAGGTAGAGGTTCACCCCTTCGCACCTCACCCCCGAACGACGAAGCGCACCGACGAGCCTCTTGGCGACGCCAAACATCCGGGCCCCGGCCGCCTCTTCCAGACCGGCCAGGTCGGTGCTGTGCTGGTTGGGGACCACCAGGAGGTGCCCGGTGTTGACCGGGAGGATGTCCATGAAGGCGGTCACCAGATCGTCGCGGTAGACCAGGCTGGCCGCCTCCTGGCCGGCCACGATGCGGCAGAAGATGCAGCTGTCGTCCGTAGGCATGGATCCACGTTTCCGAGGCGCGCGGGCACCAGAGAGGAAACCACAACTCGGAAGGCTAGGCAAGGGGCGAGCCCGTCTTGAGCGGGCCCCAGAATCTTGAGAGCCGAGGACGCCAACCCCGGCTCTCGTCTAAGGAGGAGAAGAGAATCCGCCCTTCCACGAATACAATACTCCCTGGGGCGTCAGGCTGCATGTCGACATCCCAATGCCTGGCCTACGGAATCCCTACGCCAGACAGCCGCGCGCCGGTCATGGGTGACCCCGGTACTATGTCTTACGCTTCCGATCCACCAGATGAGCTCCTCGCGTCGTGGGTCCCGGCCGCCGCGACCGGCCGGGCTCTCGATCTGGGCGCAGGCGAAGGCGAAGCGAGCCTTTGGCTTGCGCGTCAGGGATTCACCGTCGAGGCCGTCGAATCCGACCCCTCCGCGTACCGTGTGCTTGCCGCCAGGCTCGCCGGGACCAACAGCCGCGCGCTCTTCGCCGACATCCGCCACCATCCTCTTGCCCGGAACACCTACTCGCTCGTGAGCGCCCTCGCCTTCCTTCATTTCTTCCACCCCGATGACCTGGGCCTCCTCGGCCGCCGGCTCACGCGCGCCCTCGCCCCAGGCGGGCTCCTGCTGGCCACCGTCTTCACGACGGATGACCCGAGCCTCGAGGCGCGGCTCGAGAGCGGCGAGCGCGAAGCCGCACCCGCCACCTATCGCCTCGGCGGCGAACGAGGATGGATCCACTACTTCGCTCCGGGCGAGCTCGCCGGCCTCTTCCCCGGGCTGCAGATTCTCGAGGTTGAGGAGGCGCGGCGCCTCGACCCCACAGCGCCCGAGAGCTTTCGCGCCGGCGCCTCGCTCGTCGCGGCCAAGCCGTAGAGGTTGGTTTCGTCGGGGTCTCCTGACCCCGACATGCAGGCGACCGAAGGTCTCCCCTATATCGCGTTGTCTTCGGCCCCTCGAGGCGGCGCGGGACTCACTTCGGGCGCCGTAGTCGAACGATCCATCGCCCGCGTTTTGGCCCGCGCTTTTGCCCGGGGGCCCACACGGTATAATCCTCGCCGAGCTCCCACGCAGGGGGCGCCTTCATGCTCCTCGATTGGCTCCTCGCCCTCGCCCCTCTGCTGCTGATCGTCATCCTGATGGTCTGGTTTCACTGGGGGGCCGCCCGAGCCGGCCCGGCTGGCTGGCTTGCCGGCGTCGCCATCGCAATTATTCGCTTTGGCGCCGGCGTCGAGGTGCTCGCCCGAGCCCAGACGCGCGCCTTCGTTCTGGCCCTCGACGTCCTGATGATCGTCTGGGGAGCCTTCCTTCTGTATCGCGTCGCCGACCAGGCCGGCGCTATCCGCGCCCTCGAACTGGCGCTTCCCCGACTCACCGCCGACCGCGGCATGCAGGCCCTTCTCATCGGCTGGGCCTTTGCCTCTTTCCTCCAAGGCGTCGGCGGGTTTGGCGTCCCCGTCGTGGTCACTGCTCCGCTTCTCGTCGGCCTCGGTTTCTCACCTCTCGCCTCCGTCCTCACCTCGGCCATCGGGCATTCGTGGTCGGTCACGTTCGGCTCCCTGGCCTCGTCATTCCAGGCCCTGATCTCCGCCACCGGTATCCCAGGGCCAAGCCTGGCGCCTCACGCCGCGACTCTCCTGGGCCTGGCCGGGCTGGGCTGCGGCTACCTGGTAGCCCATGTCGCCGGTGGGATGAGCGCCGTCCGCCGTCTTGCGCTGCCGGTTCTGGCCATCGGCATCGTGATGTCCGCCGCGCAATATGCCCTCGCCACCCACGGGCTGTGGACCATCGCCGGCTTCGGCGGCGGAATGGCCGGCCTGGGTGCCGGCCTGGGGATCGCCCGCCTGCTCCGCCGCAACCGCACACCAGACTCCTCCAGGCCGTCCGGCCCTCCGATCGTCCTGGCCCTAACCGCCTACATGGCCTTGATTGCCATCACGCTCCTCATCCAGCTTCTTCCGGCGGTCCGCAGCTCCCTGGAAGTCGTGCGCCTTCAGCTTCCCCTTCCAGGGGTGCAGACGGCTCGAGGCTTCCTCTCCCCACCGGGGACGACACCGGCAATCTTCTTCTTACGCCATGCCGGAGCGACTCTGGCCTACGCCTCTTTGGTCTCCTATGCCATCTACCGGCGCGCCGGCCTCCTCCCGCCCCGCGCCTCGGGGCGCATCCTCTCGGCCACTTTGCGGGGCGTGATTTCGCCCAGCCTGAGCATCGCCTCGATGGTCTCGCTGGCCGAGGTGATGGGCCACTCCGGGATGACCGACGCCCTGGCGCGCGGGCTGGCCGAGGCGCTAGGCGCGCTGTTCCCTCTGGCCTCGCCCTGGATCGGGGCTCTGGGGGCGTTCGTCAGCGGATCCAACACCAATTCCAACTTCCTCTTCGCCGGACTGCAAGCGCGCACCGCCGAGCTCATCGGCGTGAGCCTCCCCTGGGTTCTGGCGGCGCAGACCGCGGGAGGCGCCATCGGCTCTGTCGTCGCACCTACCAAAGTGGTTCTCGGAGTCTCCAGCGCCGGCGAGATGGTTGAGGAAGGCGTCGTCATGCGCCACCTGATCCCCTATGCCGCCGTCCTCATCGCCGGCCTGAGCCTGGCGGTCTTCGCCATCGTGCGCCTCACCTCACCATGACCCCGCCCAGCCGCCCCCGCCCCGCATGGCGAGCAGCCGCCCAGCTCCTCGCCTTTCTGCTGATCCTCCTCCCGGGTCTTGGTCAGCATCTCACCCGGGCCGCAGGCCACGCCTGGCTCTCATGGGCCTGGTTCGCCCTCTCCGCGATCGGGATGGCCCTGGCGCTCCTGCTTCCTTAAGCGTCCCTTGCAGGCCGGCGTTATCCCACAGGAATCCCACAGAATCCCACATCGCGGAGGAGGCACTCCAGGCCCGGGACCCATTCCCAGCGAGAGATCGGTTAGTCGGTGATCGGTTACTCGGTGATCCCCGGACCGATGTGATGCTGCCTGACACCTTACGGTTGTGCCCTGGGACATCCCGCCTCCTACCGATCACTGATCACCGATCACCTGCTCCCCATCACTTCCCATTCACCTCCAACCTGCCTTCCCCCTCTCGACCTGGAGTACAATCCGGCCCATGCCCGAGGTCGTCGTTCTGATTGCCCTCGCATTCCCGGAGGCGCTGATCGAGCGCCTGCGGTCCGTCTCCCCCGAGCTTCGCATCCACGTCCATCCAGCGCAGAAGGCCGAGGAGTTGCCCGCCGAGCTCTTGCCGGATGTCGAAGTCCTCTACACCCACCGCGCCCTGCCCGACCCCTCGGCGGTGCCCAGCCTGCGTTGGGTGCAGTTCCACTTCGCCGGCATCGACCACGCCGATCAGCACCCGTTGCTCTCCTCGGGTGTGCAGATCACGACGCTGAGCGGGGCGGCGATGGCGCAGATGGCCGAGTTTGCCGTGATGGCCATTCTGGGCCTCGGCCACCGCCTCCCCGGGATCATGGCCGAGCGCCTCAAGAAGCGCTGGACGGACGACCGCTTCGATCGCTTCCGCCCCCTGGAGCTGCGCGGCAGCACCGTCGGGCTGGTGGGCTACGGGAGCGTTGCCCGGGAGATCGCCCGCCTCTGCCGCGCCTTCGGCGCCCGCGTTCTCGCCGCCAAGCGCGACCTGATGCAGCTCGGCGATCTGGGCTACGTTCCCGAAGGGCTGGGCGATCCAAACGCCGAGCTCCCCGAGCGGATCTACCCTCCGCAGGCTCTGGCTTCGATGGCCTCGGAGTGTGACTTCGTCGTCGTGACCGTCCCCCTCACGCCCGAGACCCGCGGCCTGGTGGGCCGCAAAGTCTTCGCCGCTATGAAGCCGACCTCCTTCCTCGTCGATATTTCCCGAGGAGGCGTGGTGGACCACGGCGCGCTCGTCGAGGCGCTGGCGGAGAAGAGAATCGCAGGGGCAGCCCTGGACGTCTACCCGGTCGAGCCCCTTCCGGAGAACAGCCCCCTGTGGGACATGCCCAATCTCATCCTCTCTCCCCATCTCGCCGGGGCTTCGGGCGAGTACTTGCAGCGAGCCGCCGAGCTCTTCTCGGAGAACCTGCGCCGCTACCTGACCGGGCAGCCGCTCCTCAACCTCTATCACCCAAAGCGCGGCTACTGACCGCCTCGCCCCGCTCCTCCCGACCATGATTCGCGGTGTGATCTTCGACCTCGGTTCCACGCTGATCCGCTTCAATGGCGAGTGGGGGAAGGTCGTATCCGAGGCGCACGTCGCCCTGGTCGACCAGCTCCAGCGCGACGGCCTGCAGATGGACGGCCGAGCCGTCGCTTCGGAGTTCCGCCGCCAGATGGAGATCTACTATCACGACCGCGAGAGCGACTTCATCGAGGTCACCACGGCATTCGTCCTGCGGCAAGTTCTGGCAGAGAGCGGGCACCCCGAGGTCTCCGACGAGGTGATCCGACTGGCGCTCGAGCGCATGTACCGTCTCACCGAGGATCACTGGTCGCCGATGCCGGGCGTGTATGACGTCTTGGAGGCGCTGCGCCGAGAGGGCCTCCGCCTGGGCTTGATCTCCAACGCAGGCAACGAGGCCAACGTCCATCGCCTGATCGACCGCGCCAGCCTGCGGCCCTACTTCGACCCGATCCTGATCTCAGCCGCGCTCGGCCTGCGCAAGCCAAACCCGGCGCTGTTTGAGATCGTCATCCAGGCGTGGGGCCTCAGCCCCGAGGAGGCGGTGATGATCGGCGACACCCTCGGCGCCGACATCCTGGGAGCGCAGAACGCGGGGATGCATCAGATCTGGCTCACCGCCGACGCCGAGACTCCTGCCAATCGCGCCCACGCTGGTACAATCATCCCCGAGGCCACCGCCTCCGCTCTTACCGACATCCCCGCCCTCGTGCGGCGCCTCTCGGGGTCCCCGGTTTCGCCGATGGTCGATGCCTGACTTCGAGCCCGTTTCCGACCATATCTCGCGCCTCGAAGTACCGTGGCGGGTCTTCGGCGTGGCCACCTTCCCGGTGGCCGTCTGGTTGGTGCGGGAGCGCGACGGCTGGACTCTCGTCGACTCCGGCCCGCCGGAGGCCGCCGACCAGTTGGTGGCCGCGTTGGCCCGCGCCACCAGCGGACGCGGCCCAAGCCGAATCCTCCTTACTCATGCCCACTATGACCACGCCGGAGGTCTCGAGGCGATGCGCGATGCCTGGAACCCGGCTTTGCTCTGCCACCGCGAGGAAGTTCCCTTTGTCACCGGTGAGCTCTTCCACAGTCAGATCCGCTCGCGTCGGTTCGCGTTTTGGATCGGCCGATTCTTGATGAAGGAAGGTCAATGGGCGCTGCCCGTCTCGCGCGATCTCGAGCGCGGCGAATCGGCGGCCGGCATGGCGGTCATCCACCTCCCCGGGCACACGCCGGGCCAGGTGGGCTTCCTCCACCCCACGGATCATGCCTTCATCTGCGGTGACGCGGTCATGAATCTCAACGACCGCCTGGCACCTCCCCCGGCAATCTCCACGCCCAACCCCAGAACGGCCCAGGCCTCCATCCACCGCCTGGCGGATCTCGATTTCTCCCACCTTTTCCCCTCTCACGGCCCCCCGATCCTCGATCGCGGCCGGCAGGTCATCCTCGACTTCCTGACGCAGCGCGATACGGGCCCCGAACTTCGTCATTGGTAGAGCGACCGGGGCCGAGAGACGGCGTGTGATTGACCGAATCCGAAAGACCACCGCGGGCTACAGCCGCCCTTTCTGGCTTCTCTTCTGGGGAACTCTGATCGCCCGAAGCGGCTCCAGCATGGTCTGGCCGTTTCTGACGATCTACCTGCGCCAGAGCCTCCAGATCTCCCTGACCGAGGTGGCGGCGCTGCTCAGCATCAACGCGGCTGTCTCTTTGATCGCAACCTCGATCGCCGGCCCGGTCATCGACCGCTTTGGGCGAAAGACGCCGATGGTCGTCGGGCTGGCCGCCTCCTCCCTGAACCTGTTGGCCATGAGCGCGGCCGGCAGCTACAGCCTGTGGATGCTCCTCATGGCGCTGGACGGCGCCATTTCGCCTCTCTACCAGGTGGGATCGCAGGCGATGGTCGCCGACCTCGTCGAGCCCGAGCGCAGGCCGAGCGCCTACGCCCTCCTGCGCATGATCGCCAACCTGGGCGTGGCCATCGGGCCCTCCGTCGGCGGTTTCATCACCGCCTCCTCCTACGCTCTGGCTTTCTACATCGCCTGCGCGGCGGAGATGGCCTTCGCCGTGCTCATCCTGCTGGCGGTGCCTGAGACTGTGCCCGCCGCCTCGCCCACACCAACCTCCAGGCGCGAGGCCGGCTACGGGCCGGTGCTGCGCGATCGCCCCTTTCTGGGGTTTTGCGGCGTCTCCGTCCTGGCCGGGATGACCTATTCCCTCATGATGATCCTTCTCCCGGTGTATGCCAAAGAGAACTTCGGCGTCCCGGAGAACCAATACGGTTTCATCATGGCGGCAAATGCGGCCATGGTCGTGTTGCTCCAATACACCACCACGCGGATCACATCGCGCCACCCGCATCTCCCGGTCCTGGCGGCGGGCTCCCTGTTCTACGCCGTGGGCGTAGGCAGCGTGGCCTGGGGATGGAACTTCCCCACCTTCCTGGCCAGCATGGTGATCTTGACGATCGGCGAGATGATCATGATCCCCACCTCAACCGCCCTGACGGCCAACGTGGCGCCGGCCGAGATGCGCGGCCGCTACATGGGGATCTTCGGCCTCACCTGGAGCATCGGTTTCGGCATCGGCCCGGTGTTGGGCGGCTATCTCAACGACACCCTGGCGCCCGCGGCGATCTGGCACGCCGGCCTGGTGATGGGATTGGCGGCGGCGCTCGGCTTCCTGCTTCTGGCTCGAGTGCTCCGCCGCCCCTCCCTCGAGCCGGCCGCTTAGTCATTTCACAGAATCGGCCTCCACGGGGTCATAACCCTTGGAAACACATCGATGACGGCTTCGATGTCCACTCAACCTGCGTTTGAGGATTTGGTGGATACGTACAGCGGCGAGATCTTCGGCTACCTTTGGCGCCTCCTCGGAGGCCGTCCGGATGCGGAAGACTGCCTACAGGAGGCCTTTCTGCGAGCCCTGCGTGCCTACCCTCGTACCCCGCGCTTGCGCAACCCGCGGGCCTGGCTCTACCGCATCGCCACCAACACGGCGCGCTCGCATCTAGCCCGAGGCGCCCGCCACCTGGCGCGCACGGCCGACCTCGACGCCCGCCTTGCGAGCCCAGCCTCCTCGGTCGCCGACGCCTTCGACCATCGCCAGCGGCTCGAGGCCGTCGCCGCCGCCGTGGAGGCCTTGCCTCCGCGGCAGAGGGCGGCGCTCTTGATGCGCAAGTATCAAGAACTCGACTATCCCGCCATCGCTGAGGCCCTGGACTGCACCCAGGCGGCGGCCCGGGCCAATGTCTATCAAGCCTTGAAGAAACTGCGCCACCAGCTCGACCCGGTGGCCAAAACGGAGCGGATGGCATGACCTCTCGTCAGACTCTCGACCCATCGGTTGCCGCCTGGCTCGGCGACTCGCCTGGCCCAGCCTCCGAGGACCCTCTCACCTCGGCTCTCGACCGCCTCTACGCTTCCGGCCCCTCGGCCGGCGAGGTCGAGCGGGCCCGCAACCGCGTCCGCAAAGCGCTCAGCGGGGCGCAGCCCGCGGTCGTCTACTATGATGCGGTGGGCCGCACGAGAGTCGGGCCGGTCTTCGTGGCCGTCAGCGACCGGGGCGTGATCGCGGTCGAGTTCGCCGCCTCTGAAGCGGCCTTCGTCCGCAGCCTCCGCGCCCGGACGGGCGCCACACCCGTGCGCTCGCGGCAACAGGCCGGCGAGGCCTCGCGCCAGCTGCGAGAGTATCTCAATGGCAAGCGGACCCGCTTTGCCCTCCCCCTAGATTTGCGCCGGATGAGCGACTTTCAGCGCAGCGTGCTCCTGGCCGCGGCCAGGATCCCCCGCGGACAAGTGACCACGTACGCGCAGCTGGCCCGTCGCATCGGCCGGCCGGGTGCGGCCCGCGCCGTCGGCCAGGCCCTCGGCCACAACCCGATCCCGATCATCCTTCCCTGCCACCGGGTATTGGCGTCCGACGGGTCGCTGGGCGGTTACACGGCTCGCGACGGCGTCCGGACGAAGGCGCGCCTGCTTCGCCTCGAAGGCGCGCAACTGCTGGCCGAATGAGGGGTTGCCATCAGACGTGAGGTGGGCTGTGAAGGTACGAGACTGGTTGACGTTTTCGCTCTTGGGATTGGTGTGGGGATCGTCGTTCCTTTGGATCAAAGTGGCGGTCCAGGAGGTGGGTCCTGCCACGCTGGTCGGGTTTCGACTGCTGATCGGCCTGCTCGGGCTGGCGGTAGTCGTCGCCGTCCGCAGGCCTGCTCTTCCCCGCGACCGGCGCACGCTCATCGTTCTGGGCGTCCTGGGCATCACCAACACGGCCCTGCCCTTCATCCTGATCTCGTGGGGTGAGCAGTTCATCGACTCGGCGATCGCCTCGATCCTGAACGGCACCGTCCCGCTTTTCACGATCGTAATCGCCCATCTCGCCCTCCACGATGACCGGATCACGACGGCCCGTATCCTGGGCCTGGTCACCGGCTTCCTGGGAGTCGTCGTGCTGATGAGCCGCGATCTGGGGGCCGAGTCACGCGCCGGAAGCGTGCTTGGCCAGGCCGCAGTCCTGGCCGCCGCCCTCTCCTATGCCGGCAGCTCGGTCTTCGCCCGCCGCAACCTGCGCCTGGTGGACCCTGTGGTGCAGGCCTTTCTGCCGCTGATCGCGGCCGACAGCGTGGCGTGGATTACGGCGCTGGCGAGCGAGGCTCCGCTCCAGATCCCGCGCCTGCCGATCACCTGGCTGGCGCTCGCCTGGCTCGGCCTGCTCGGCTCGTGCCTGGCCTACCTTCTGTACTTCCACCTCCTTCACGCCGTCGGCCCCACGCGCGCCACGATGGTGACGTATGTTTTCCCGGTCGTGGGCGTGATTCTGGGAGTGGTCTTCCTTGGCGAACTGGCCGACTGGCATCTGGTCGTCGGCGCCCTGCTGGTGGCCCTCGGCATCGGCGTCGTGAACTTCAAACGCCGGGCGAGCGTCGCAACCGCAGCCGCGAAGTAGGGAGTCTTCCAGCGCCCGCAAAATGGGCCTATCGTGTCTATGTGGCCCAGATGCTTGAGGTCGGCAGTCTTGAGCTCGGATTGCGCCCTCAGAGTGATCGGTGATCAGTGATCGGTCACTGAGTAACCGATCACCGACTGACTTCATCCGAACCCAACGCCCCGCTGGACGGTATCTTAGGCAGCCCGACCAATCCGGAGGCCCCCTATGAAGAAGGAGAACCCAGCCCGGGCCCTTCTCCTCGCCGTCACGCTGGCTGCCTGCTCATCCGCCCCCACCGTAGATCCGCGCCTCCCCCTTCCCGGCGTCCTCGATGAATATCCCTGGGCCGATCGGTCGCCCTTTGCCTCCGGGCTGGCTCCCGGCGAGGCAGAGACGATCAGCCGCCTACCGGGGGCGCCGGTCTACCACGCAGATCTCGTCCTTTCCGATGATGTCCTCCTCCTCGAAGGCCGCGAGGAGGTCTACTACACCAACCGGGAGACAGAGACCCTGACCGAGATCTACTTCCATCTCTTTCCCGATTTCCTGGGCGGCTCAACCACCGTTTCCGGCGTCCAGCTCAATGGACACGCGGTGGAAGCCCAGCCCGACCCGGAGCTCGGCCTGTTGCGAGTGGCGATGGATCCTCCGCTGGCCCCCGGCGAGCCCGCCGTCGTCGGCATTGACTTCAGCGTGACAATCCCCGAAGGCGAGGGTTTCGGCTACGGGCTGCTGGCGTTCTCCGACGACGTCCTCAGCCTCAGTCACATCCTTCCGATGGCAGCTGTCTACGATGAGGAGGGGTGGGCGATCGAGCCGCCGGCGCCGCACGGCGATCTCGTCTTCTCCGACGCCGCCTTCTTCCTGGTGCGCATCTCCGCCCCCGAGGCCCTGGCGCTCGCTGCCGCTGGTGCGGAGATCGAACGCAGGGCAGAGAACGGGCGCCAGCAGGTGACCTACGCCGCCGGCCCGGCGCGCGATTTCTTCCTCGCCGCCAGTGACCGCTTTGTGGCGCAAGCCGAGGCGGCAGGCGACG
>Ga0209126_1000360_pt1 | contig 15520 bp, 14 predicted proteins | sample RifCSP19_1_FD_184024 | JGI IMG/M metagenome (GOLD analysis project Ga0209126, IMG submission 184024) | Soil microbial communities from Rifle, Colorado - Rifle CSP2_sed 19_1 (SPAdes) (version 2) | ecosystem: Environmental > Terrestrial > Deep subsurface > Rock core/Sediment | place: Rifle...
GATTCAGTCATGTAATTCCAGACGATAGTCAGTCAGCTTGTGCTGGTATTCCTCATTCATACGGAATAATGGGATTAAGAAACGATGATTGGTTTGGTCGTTCACTTTTGGATGCTGCAAATCTAATCAGTGCAACACCTCAAATGCTTATCTACAATTATGAATTAAATATACGCGGTGCGGCTGCGTTATTATCTAAGTATGCCTCTGAAATTAATATCAATAGAAAAAATTTTAATGAATGGAAACCTGTTTTGGAAAAATATTCTGGAATTCCACAGGAAGATGTGAAAGAATTTTATTCGTTCGATGCATTCAAAGTACTTTCTGAAGGAACAAATACAAACGGTGTCACAATCAAATCACATGCGGAACTTGACATGCGGCAATTTAGCAAAGAAATTAACCCTGATAATAAGTTAATAAATATTCAATCAGATGATTATCCGCCTGCTGTTTGGGATCCAAGTCCTAATTTCACATCGCTAAGCATCAACCAAATATTTGCAGTTGTTCATGATACTGAAGGAAGCTTTGCTGGAGCTGTTTCGTGGTTAAAAAACCCCGCTGCTCAAGCCAGTTCACATTATATTATTAGAAGCTCGGATGGTTACATCATTCAATTAGTTAGAGAACAAGATAAGGCATGGCATGTACGATGTTGGAATGGTTACATGCTTGGAGTTGAACACGAAGGTTATGTAAGCAATCCCGCATATTTCACTGAAGCAATGTATCAATCCTCTGCCGCATTGTTCAGACATTTCGTAACTAAATTCGGTATTCCTGTGGATAGAAATCATATCATCGGTCATAACGAATGGCAAAACTCACAATGGGTAAGCTGGATGCAAACAAATTATCCTGCGGTCGACCCTACTTGCAATACTCATACAGATCCGGGTCAATATTGGGATTGGAATTATTACATGGGATTGATTGCTCAAGATACAACTCCACCAGTGGTTATTTCACACATACCTGAAAGCAGCGTAGATAGTGTAATGCCGAATACACCAATTAAAATCAAGTTCAATAAAACGATGAACAAAACAGTTACGCAAAATGCTTTCTCCATCAATCCAACTATTAATGGTTATTTTACCTGGGAAGATTTAGGACAAACATTAGTATTTACCCCGACGGCTTTATATGCTTTAGCCACAGAATATAATGTGGAAATATCTGCAACGGCGGCAAGTCTTTTCAATGTTCCTCTCGATAGCACATATTCATTCAGCTTTATAACTAAATCGTACGCTCCATTGAACATTGAAACATCTTACCCGGTTGACACTCAACAAGACATAAGTACGACTGTTAAAATGATAATAAATTTCGATACTCCTTTGCTCCAAAGCTCTTTGTCGGGAAATATTTTTTTCCAAACAGAAGCAGGTTCTTCAGTGTCAATGAAGAATGCAATTTATACTGAGGTAAATGGAAAGGGAGTGATTTCTTTCTCTCCATTGAATAAGCTAAATGAAGAATCGAATTATAAGGTAATACTTAAAAGCCCTCTAAAAAATTTGGTTGGTGGTGAGCTTGGAAACGATTGGGTAATTAATTTCAAAACAGAAAAAAATAATTTTGTGCTTGGCAGCGTCTTTGACAATTTTGAAGCGATAAAAAACTGGCAGGATCCTGATTGGAGCGGCAGTACAGTTGGAACTGATCCAAACTTAACTTCATTTGTGCTAAGCACTATGGAAAAAGTTGACGGATCAAGCTCTGGTAAGATTACTTATGTGTTCACCGGACAAGATGGAGTTTGCCGAACATTTGATGGTGACAAACCAAACATCGGTTCAAACCCAGATTATAAAGTCGGTCTTTGGATTTATGGAGATTGGAGCTTTAACTATTTAGAATATTGGTTTTACTATAATACCAGCACCAACGTAATCGTAAGAGTTGATACATTAGATTGGACAGGCTGGAAGTTTGTTGAAATTCCTATCAGTTCAATTGCCGGAAGCGGCGACAGATTATTCCATAGTATTGTAATCAGACAAGCCCCAAACGGCGCTACTTCAAGTTACATTTACATTGATGGTGCACAATACCGCGATACTTCAGCAACATCCATTGATGATGAGTTGACAACAAGTCCTGGCGAGTTTTATCTTGCTCAAAATTATCCAAATCCTTTTAATCCCAGTACAAGGATCAGTTGGCAGTCACCAGTCGGCAGTTGGCAAACTTTGAAGATCTATGATGTATTGGGGAATGAAGTTGCAACACTTGTAGATGAATGGAAAGAAGCAGGAAGCTATTCGGTTAACCTTAATGCAAACAAACTATCAAGCGGTTTATATTTTTATACTCTTCGCGCAGGTAATTTCAGTGAAACGAAAAAATTAATTTTGATGAAATAAATTCATATGAACTAAATTTTAAATAAAGATTTAAAAGAAAATTGTATGCAAAAAGATCCATGTTATCCAATCGGCAGATTTGATCACGGTATAAAAGTTACAAAAGAATTGAGAAGTGAATTCATCAAGACTATTGAGTCTCTTCCCTATTTGTTAAGAAAAGAAGTTGAAAATCTTTCTGACGAACAATTGAATACTCCTTACCGAGAAGGCGGCTGGACAATACGCCAAGTCGTTCATCATTTACCTGATAGTCACCTAAACTCTTATGTTCGATTTAAGCTTGCTTTAACTGAAGATAACCCTAAAGTAAAAACTTATGAGGAACATCTCTGGGCCGAATTGAAAGATACTTTTGAAACACCGATTGAAGTTTCATTAAATCTGATTAATTCGCTGCATAAAAGATGGGTGGTGCTTTTGAAATCTCTTTCAGATGAACAATTTGAAAGAACATTTAATCATCCCGAATGGGGAAATATACCGTTAGATAAAACTCTCGCTTTATATGCTTGGCATAGTAGACACCATCTCGCTCACATTACAGAACTCAAAAAAAGAATGAACTGGTGATTGTGATTGTTACGATTCAATTCGTGACAGCAAAAACTTTTCATAAATTTAAGGGGCTGGGAAATCGGCTCCTTTTTTATTTTAACGAAAGTATAACGATATGAATAAAAAATTTAAATCTTTAGTTGTTAGCGAAGAAAACGGAAAGTTCATAAGAAAAATCGTAGAGAGAAATATTAATGAACTACCTGCTGGGGATGTTTTAATTAACGTAAAGTATTCTTCGCTTAACTTTAAAGACGCGTTATCAGCAACCGGCAACAAAGGCGTAACCAGGAATTATCCACACACTCCGGGAATTGATGCTGCGGGAATCGTTGTAGAAACATCATCAAATAAACTTAAAGAAGGAGATGAAGTATTAGTGACTGGATACGATCTTGGAATGAATACTTCGGGAGGATTTGCAGAATACATAGGAGTTCCTTCGGAATGGATAGTAAAATTACCAGAAGGATTATCTTTTAAAGAAAGCATGATTTACGGAACAGCCGGGTTTACTGCTGCATTAGCACTTTACAAACTTGAGCAATGCTCAGAGGTAAAAATACAAGGTGAAGTTTTAGTCACTGGAGCGACCGGAGGGGTCGGTTCATTAGCTGTTGCAATACTTTCAAAAAATGGTTACCAAGTTGTTGCTTCAACCGGTAAGAAAGATCAAACAGAATACCTAAAGAAAATTGGAGCAAAGGAAGTAATTGGTCGAGATGAAGTTGATGATAAAAGTAATAGACCACTTTTGAATCGAAGGTGGAAAGCGGCTATTGATACTGTTGGTGGGAATATTCTCGCCACAGTCATTAAGCAGATGGATTACAGATGTTCGGTTGCTTCCTGCGGCAACACTTATTCTCCCGAATTACACACGACTGTCTTCCCTTTCATTCTTCGCGGAGTAAATCTTCTCGGTATTAATTCTGCCGAAACGCCGATGGATTTGAGATTGAAGATTTGGGAAAAACTTGCTAATGAGTGGAAGCCGTATTGTCTTGACGAAATTTACACCGAATGTTCTCTCGAACAGCTAAGCGATAAAATTGATTTAATATTGCAAGGACAAATCATTGGAAGGGTGGTTATAAAATTGTAAGAATAATGGTTGGTTCTTTTGACCATAGTTATTCATCATTCCTTGTTCAATATTCGTTATTCAATTGAGTGATAAACATATACGTCTTTATAGGGTAAGGACTTTTTACTTAAAACAAGTTCCTTTCGCAGTCATCCACGGATGAATTTCATATCTCAACCTGCCTGTTTTAATTGCAAGATCAGTTTCAACCAAATCCCTTACTTCCTCTTCAGTCTCAACATCAAAAATAAAAATCCCGCGAAGATCTTTGTCATCAAGAAATGGTCCTGCAACAATTAGTTTTTCTTCATCGGCAAGACGCTTAATGTTTGCAAGATGCTCCGCTTGGATTTTCTCAACTTCTAAAGAATCTTGATTTCTATTCGATCCTTTATAAAGAAAAACCATTTGATAGGTTTTCATTTCATATTTTGGTTCTTCGTTTTCTTGTGCAAGGACCTCCTGGGACAACCAAAGATATGTTAAAAGTACAATGAAAGAGAGAAACATATTGTTCATTATTGCCTCGCTTTTTGTAAGAAATTTTTGATTAAATATGGTTTCGCAACTTATTTCTGTCACAGTGAGCTTGCCTGCCTTGGTTCAACTGCCAAGTCGAGACAAGTCGAAGTGTGACATTCGCATTAAAGCATTAATTTCTGTCTTCGACTTGCCCCGCTAAAAGCGGGGCAGCTCAGACTGACATCAAACGATACCTAAAGATTAAGATCGAAAATAATTTTCATTTCAGGTAATATCTCATAATTGGTCTTGTCAGCGAACCCCTATGCACTTCTTTAAATCCAACCTTTAAGAAAGCAGAAGCATAACCGGTCCATGCGAAAACTGATGGTGTTTTACCGGAATCAACGGGATATCCTTCAACAATCTTCGCTCTATTTTTCTTTGCATGATTCAATGCGGCTTCAAGAAGTTTTTCTGTTACACCTTTACTTCTATACTTTTTATCAACGAAAAAGCAAACAACAGACCATACTTTTTCATTATCAATTCGCTTAAGCACTCTTGAATTTTCAAGTAATGCATAGGATTCTCTCGGTTCAACTGCACACCAGCCAATTGGATTGTTATTATCATAAGCCAAAATTCCAGGAACCGTTCCGGAATTCACAATCTTCTTGATTGATTTTTTATTCCATGCGCCTTTTTGTTTTTCATATTGTGACCGTTTTAACCGCCACCACATGCACCAGCATCCACCGCATGCACCATTATCTCCAAATAGTTTTTCAAAGTCATTCCATCTTTCAGGAGTCAGCGGAAAAATTTTTAGTTCTAATTGTGATGATGTCATCGAAGTTTCTGTACTAATAATTTATCTTACACAAGAGTGAAATATACAAACCCAGTTCCTAACGCAGAGTACTAAAACACAAAGGAACTGGGTTTGTTTGCAAATTCTAATCATTATCTTAAGTGACACGAGTTAATAAAATAAATTTTACTTAAGCCGGAAGCTTTCCGAATATCTTCCAAATCCAGCGATGAAACTTGTGAATTGAATCCACAGGTTCAGCAAACATAAATATACATTCTCCGCTTACAACTGACATGCCTTTTTCTTCACAGAATTTTATTGCTTCATCAGAACTCGATCCCTGCTGAAACCAAACGGATTTTATTCCCAAGTCAGCAGCTTCTCTTACAACCGCTTCTGATTGTTTTGGGGGAACAACCAACAAAACACCATCAGGTTTTTTCTTAATCGAAGTAAGATTAGAATAACATTTTTCCGAATCAATTACATCAACATTTGGATTCACAGGAAAGACATCATATGCTTTATCTTTCAAACCATTGTAAGCTGCATAGCCAAATTTCTTTTTATCACGTGATACACCAACTACCGCAATTGATTTATTTTTTAGAAAATTATTGACTGCTTGTTTGGTTGTCATAAATTTATCTTTGTCTTTTTCAAAATCTACTAATTTTTTACGGTATTCTTAAGATGATTTTTAAAATACTTATCAGCATCTTAACAGAGGGATTTTTCTAATGTATTCATTTTTTTATTGGGACAATCCATTTTAATACTCATAAAGATTATTTTATATCAATGAGCAAAATTAATTTTACACCATTCCCGCTTTTAACAACTGAGCGGCTGACTTTACGACAGCTAACACTTGAAGACGACAACGAAATATTTCGCCTGCGTTCTGACGAAAGTGTTAATAAATTTTTAGATAGACCAATCGCTAAGACAATTGATGACGCAATTCAATTCATCAATAAAATAAATAGGAGCATCAGCAAAAATGAACTAATCTATTGGGCAGTTACTTTTAAGAATCATTTCAAATTAATCGGGACAATCTGTCTTTGGAATATTTCTGATGATTGTACTAGTGCTGAGATTGGTTTTGAGTTGCTCCCTGATCATCAAGGAAAAGGCGTTATGCAGGCAGTTCTGCCAATAGTGATTAAATATGGTTTTGAAATCATGAAACTTAATTTTATTGAAGGTGAGGTAGACCCGAACAATTTAAAATCCATAAAACTTATGGAAAAGAATGGTTTTATCCTTCAAAGGAGATTGAAGAATACTCTAATTTATTCCTTGCAAAATCCTAACAGCATATTCTAGAAACGCTACAGACTTCAAATCAAAATAAATTTTTATTTACACCGCACATCGCTAATTTTGAATTGGGGATTTTGTTAAACAGTTAATTGAATTAAAATTTATAATCCTAATGTCTTTAGATAAAATATTAAAATACTTAGATCTTACACAAGCCGATTTCCTCGAGCATTCCCGTTCATTTGTTCCATATATTTATATTGATGGTCACAGAAGCAGCGGAATAAGTGATGATGATGCTGAGAGCTACAAAAGCGGAGTAGATTTTTTTCTTCGATTTTCAGGTATAATGAAAGAGCTTGGGTTCAAAGAAATGGTTACGATGGTTCACACTAAAAGAAACAGAGCAGTTGAAGGAAGAATTTATTCAATTCAAAAAGCCATTCAAGAAGGTCTGGATTTTTCCAATTCAATTGTTGCCGATTCAAAATTCAAAATTTACGGTGACATTGACGAATACATGAATAACGGCAGCCGCAATTTTTATGATTATCTGAATTTGGTTGTTGATAAAACTTCCCGTAATAAAAATTTTATTCACCATATTCTTATCAACTATTCTGAAGACTGGGCAATTTCAAATCTTGCGACCATTCACAATTTACCAAAGATTAGTTCTGTTATCCGTTTTACTAAGGGCTTTGTAAGCGGCGGCTGGATTCCAATGAAGATGCAGGAGACAACTTTTGTTTACAGCCAGATCCCTTCTGTGTCGGAATTCTGGTCTGATGATGCGCTACTTGCTTTAATTTTAATCTCATTTAAAAACTGGTTTAAAATAAAAAACTACATCGGAACAAAAATTTATAGCACAATGGAAAAAGACTTGACACATAGAAAAAGAGATTTAGACTTAGCATACAATACTATTAATATCAATATAAACTCACCTCTTAGAAATAGAATAATCACATTTGAAGTTAACGGACCGGTCATATATAAACTTTGACAGCATGTCATCAATGAGTTTTGATGACGCTGTTAAAACCGCAGATAAAATCATGACTAAAAAGAATCCAAAGTTGAGAAGAATCTCGAAACTTATGGTTTCTCGAAAGACTAGACCTTATGCCTATTTTTGTTATTACTACTTTAGATGGGTGGACGATTATATTGACAGCAAATTTAATTCACTCGATGAAAAAAAAGCATTTTTTAAGAATCAGACTACGCTGGCTCAGTTGATAATAAATGGTGAAAATGTTAAACTAAATTTTACCGAAGAATATTTTCTGCTCTATTTCATGAACTTTGCCCTATCGCAGGATACTCGATTATTAGTTGATTCATTTACTCTGTTGCTGGGAACGATTGGCGATGATATTAAGCGGTTTCAGAATGGCGGTTTATTCTCTGAAAATGAGAAGCAAAGGTATATGAATGATAACATTAAATCATTTTTTATCATTACCAATTTTTTTCTGCAGCCTAAATCCGCATTCAAATATCAAAATAAATTTAATTGTCTAAGAACGCTCGTACATACATTTCTTATCAATGATCTCGCCGAAGATTATAGCTTAGGTTATATCAATATCAGTAATGAAGAGATTAGGAAATATCAATTAGATGCTGCTGATCTGCTTAACGATAGTAGCTTGGTAATATGGTACAAAGATAGTTTCGCTAAAATCAACAAATGGTTGAATGAAGATACTCTAACCCTAAGAAAATTTCCGCTTAAGCTAAAATTCTTCTGGTTTTGGCTGTTTCCATATTGTGTCCATAAAATGAATCGAATAATAATTTATAATTATGATCCCAGTAAAGATGTTACTAGATCCGTGGTGAAGGAAATTAAACTCTATTCGTTAATAGTCCTAAGCACTTTTAAATTTTTTTATAAAATTTTTTTGTCATTTGAATTTACAACTCCTTTTTTATAATGGATGAATACAGGTAATTATAAAACAGTGAAACTTTCGCTTGCGTTCAGATTAGCCGAAAACCTCGCAAGAAAAAGATCTCCAAAAGCCTGGCTGATTTTAAATTTTCTTATCCCCAGAGCACGATTAAAATATTTATTCTTTTGCTATGCTTATTTAAGATGGGTTGATGATGTAATAGACAATAAAGCTGTAGGTAAAGACGAAAAGAAAAAATTTATAAACGAACAAATCGAACTTACACTTTCAATTTCAAATGGAAAAAATGTAATTCCCCAAACCAATCAAGAAGCTTTCCTTTTCTATTTAATTTCGTTTGCTATAATAAACAATAAGCTCCAGCTTTTAAATGAGCTTGAAAAAATGCTTAGTGCTATGAAGATGGATGTACAGCGTCTAGAATATGATGGTATTTTTAATAAATATGAGCAGTCAAGTTATATATCACTTCAAACCGGAGCTATGTTCGGATTTGTTCATTCATTTATACAACCGAACGATATCTACAGCGGGAAATATCAAAGGCTTGGTAATTTTTTTTGGTATGCCGGAGCACTGCGTGATTTTAAAAAAGATTTGGAATGCGGCTATATAAATATTAGTAAAGAAGATCTGATTAATTACGAAATAGACATTGAGCACTACAATAAAGATAAAAACCTAAAAAAATGGTTGAAAGATAGAGTTGCTCAGCTATTTAAATTGTTAGAAAATGAGGTGAAAATATTAAATGACATGCCATTCAAGATTAGATTATTTTGGTCTATTGCATATCCTTTTTACCTGCATAAAATAATAAGGATAAAAATGTATGGTCATACCTTTGACTATGAAACTAAATTTAATCTGATTAAAGAAACAAAAAGTTTTATGGCTGCTTTGGCTTTGGGAACTAAAGCAATTATAAAAATTATGCTTTGATTTTTTCGCCTCAAATGTCTTCAAAAAAATTCAAATCTGTTCCGTAAGTTTCTTTCAGTTTGTAAAGTGCGATAAGCGCAATTCCAACGCAAACAATTCCAACAATCAATGCTGAGTATATCATTCCAAATGAATGGCGTAATGCATCGAATGCCAATGTAATTGGAACAACTGAACCACGAATAAAATTTGGAACTGTTGTAGTCACTGTAGATCTTAGATTTGTGCCAAATTGTTCTGATGCGGTTGTAACAAACACAGCCCAATAGCCAATTGAAAATCCCAACAGCACGCACAGTGTGTAGAAAAGAGTAAGCGACAATCCGTTAACGAATAAGTATACTAAAATGAAAACGCTGGTGAACGAAATAAATATTCCAATTACTTTCTTTCTGCTTTTCATAATCTGACTTAAGAATCCACTTGCAAAATCTCCGAAGATCAACCCAAGATAAGTGAACATGATTGATTTTCCGGCAACAATGGGTTCACTCACACCAATCACTTTTCCAAACTCCGGTGAAAAAGTAACTAGCACTCCAACGACATACCAAATGGGCAATCCAATTAAGATGCAGTAAGCATATCTAAGAAATCTATCTTTTGATGTGAATAGCTTAAGAAATTTTCCTCGCCCTACATTTGCGATTTGCAGAGATTTAAACATCCCCGATTCATACATTTTAATTCTCATTATCAATAGAATTAATCCGAGAACTCCGCCGATGATGTAAGCTGTGTGCCAGCTAAAAAGATCACCGACTATTGCTGCGGCAATTGCTCCGCTGACACCAATTGTGGCAACTATTGCAGTTCCATACCCGCGAGTTTCTTTTGTCATCACTTCGCTTACAAGTGTAATGGCAGCACCAAGTTCACCGGCAAGTCCAACACCCGCGACAAATCTCAAAATTGCATACATATCAACCGAAGTAACAAAAGCATTTGCAAAGTTTGCTGCGGAGTATAAAAATATTGATCCAAACAAAACTGAAAGTCTTCCCCGTTTATCTCCCCAAATTCCCCAGATTATTCCGCCGATTAACATACCGGCCATTTGCATATTCAAGAGATATACTCCGAATTTTATCAGTTCATCTCCTTTAATGCCGAGATCTGTTAAACTCGGAACTCTAACGATACCAAAGAGAATTAAATCGTAAATATCAACAAAGTAACCCAGCGCTGAGACAAGCACGGTTGTGTTAAAAAGTTGTTTTAGGAGACTTTCGTTTTTGTTTTGCATGTTTTCTTACAGATTTTATTATTCAAGAGATAGATTAAAATTATTGAGGGTGAAAGTAAAAGATATTGGAGTAAATAACAAAGTGAAGTTTAGAGTTGATCTGCCCACGAAAAGAGATCCAGTCATTAAATTAGGATCATAGTAGAAACACATATGAGCAAAATGAAATACACAGCAGAACAGATCATCAGTAGACTTCGGGAAGCTGAGGTCTCGCAATCAAACAGATAGAGCATAGTAGCAGTATGTTGTCAGCTAGGGATAAAGGAGCAGAGATACTACAAGTGGCTTAAGGAATAGGGGGATGGGAGTAGATCAAGCAAAGAGACTGTAAATTTAAATCCAATTAAGAAAGTAGATATTTTTCTAACTTTTGAAGTGCTAGTTTATGTTTTTCTGAGTTCATTCTATTGAGATTAATTAATTTCCATTGGGGCGCCGGAAAATGTTCTATTCCCGCAATACCTAAAAGATCCCACTGTGGTGTCTTGTTCTTGAAAAAAAATAGGAACTTAATTTCATTATCGGTCAATGAAGTCTTTATCAATTTTATTAGCGTATTTCTGACATCAATGAGATCACTTAATTTTACCTCATCTGTAGTCATCCCGGAAAATTCATTTTCAAAAATCTGTCTAATATCTAATAATCTAGGATTGAGAACTTCCACTATTGGTCTATCGTGACTAATAAGATAAACTAAAAATGCCTTACGTATGCCTTCAGTTAATCCTTCATTGTCAAAAAGTAATTTAATATCAAATAGATCACGCGGATGCTGCCTATCTAATGCCGCACAAATCTTCCCGCCATATAAATCTTCGAATGATAAAGTATTAACTGATAAGGTTAATTCAAATGTTGCTTCAGCTTTGGGGCACAATTTTTTATTTACAACCGGAAACACTGCTCCTCTAATAACCGGATTTACTTCAACTTTTACTATCGCATCATTATCCTTAATAATGATTCCATTAATTGTTCTATCCACTTTATTTAATTGTTGAGTTATTTTTATACTGGGAAATATTCTACCGATCCTCATTTCAATACTTGCAAGACGATCATTAATATCAAGCAAGGATAAAGCTCGTTCCTGGATCTTAAGATAAGTCAAACCAATATCGACGGATAAACGAGGATAATCTCGCCAAAAAAAATTAATTGCTGTTCCACCTTTAAGAGCAAAAACTTCCTCACGTGCTATAAACGGTAGTATGCGAAGTACTAGTCCCGCTTGTTTTAAATAAGCATTATTTGGCATATTCTCTAGGCACTGTCAAATTATACTTCTTGTTAAGTACTCCATCGGTTACTATAGATCTCTTTCCGCTACCCAGATTTATATTTTCTAAATTCAATTCTTTCATCCAAGGATGATCATAATTTTCCGCCATAAACAGAAAAAGTCTTTTTACCTTTACAGAATTGCAATGCTTCAGCAAGTCTTGAATGATTGCAGGTCTGAGAGTTGCCAGCCCTTCCGTTATTTTAGCTGCTTCGTCAAATGATTGTTCCTGGGGTACCAGGTACAGCATCTCCATAGCCGCCAACTCTGGTGAAGAGATCTTTATTTGAAAATTCCCTGTGTTAAACATTATAAAATATTTTTCTTCCTTATAATCAAAAACTTCATTTCTTTTCAAAACAACATTCTTAAATTTGCTCAACCATACACTAAAATTTTCTTTTCTATCACTGAATAAATATGCTCTGCCCTCAGTTGAACTTAAATAATGACCATATCCTTTTAAGATCAATGCTGTTTTACCACCGGCATGTATGGATGCATTATTTTTTTTCTGCAGACCATACAAGACACCCTGCCAATTTATGTCATCATGATAAAGTTTGTACATACCGCCAACAACTGACTCTATCCATTTCGAATTTGAATACACTTTAAGCAGTTGAGGAGTATAACCATGTTCCCTCAATTCCTTAACCGTCTTTACTGTTCCTTTTGGCCAATTTCCAACAAGTTGGTTTATTTTTGTCATATTATATACACAATTTATTTATAAACAATTACCAAATTAAACTAAACATTTGGTTTATATACGTAGATAAAAATATATAACTTATATATGAAATTCAACAATAAAGAACTGAATATTCCCCTATGACCCGAATTTTATCAGCTCATCTCCTTTAATGCCGAGATCGGTCAAGCTCGGAACTCTAACGATACCAAAGAGAATTAAATCGTAAATATCAACAAAGTAACCGAGTGCCGAGACAAGCACGGTTGTGTTGAATAAATGTTTGAAAAGACTTTCGTTTTTATTTTGCATGTTTTCTTAATGATTTTTTTATTCAAGAGATAGATTAAAATTATTGAGGGTGAAAGTAAACGATATTGGAGTAAATAACAAAGGCGAGTAATAAAAACATTAGTTCCCTGTGAGTAACTTACAAACGAATATAATTCTGGAATATGTAAAATTGATTTTCTAAATTGATTATTGAAATCATTTTAGTTTATTAAAAACTACATCTAACTGTATAAACCACTTTAGGAAAACCATGTCCTCAAACAATTCTGATCTCGAAAAACGTCTATGGGAAGCTGCTGATCAGCTTCGTGCTAACTCCGGACTTAAATCCTCGGAATACTCAACTCCTGTTCTTGGATTAATTTTCCTTAAGTATGCTGATTTCAAATTTTCGCTTGCAAAAGAATCCGCCGAAGGCGGAGAAAAGGAATCCAAGGGTGGTAGCGTTAAAATCGGTAAGTTAAATTATCAGGCGAAAGGTGTTCTTTACATTCCTGAAAAAGCAAGCTATGCTTATCTGCTGAGTCTTCCAGAAGGAAGTAATATTGGAAATGCAGTTAACAATGCAATGAAGCTGATTGAAGCAGAAAATTCAAATCTTGCCGGAGTGCTGCCAAAAAATTACACGCAGTTTGAGAGTGATGTTCTGGTTGCTCTGATAAGAAACTTTGCCGGAATACCGATGGATGTTGAGGGTGATGTATTCGGGAAAATTTATGAATACTTCCTCGGTAAGTTTGCAATGGCTGAGGGACAGAAAGGCGGCGAGTTCTTTACTCCAACTTCAATTGTGAATTTACTTGTTGAAATAATTGAACCATTTCACGGAAAGATTTTTGATCCAGCAAGCGGTTCTGCCGGTATGTTTGTGCAGAGCGCTAAGTTTGTAAGTAAGCATAAGAAAAATCCCAGCGAAGAAATAGCCATTTACGGACAGGAGAAAACCGCTGAGACAATCCGCCTTGCAAAAATGAACCTTGCAGTTCACGGACTTGAAGGAGATATACGCCAGACCAATACTTATTACGAAGATGTCTTTCACTGCGTTGGTGTTTTCGATTTTGTAATGGCAAATCCTCCGTTTAATGTAAACGGCGTTGATAAAGAAAAGATTACTAAAGATAAACGCTATACGCAAGGCATTCCAAGAGTTGATAATGCTAACTACTTGTGGATACAAATATTTTGGAATGCATTAAATGAAAAGGGCCGTGCTGGATTTGTAATGGCTAACTCTGCAAGCGATGCGAGACAAAGCGAATATGACATACGAAAAGCTTTGGTTGATGATAACGGTGTTGATATAATGATTTCCATCTCCTCTAATTTTTTTTACACAGTAATACTACCCTGCACATTATGGTTTTTGGATAAGGGGAAAAAGAGAACCAAGAGAAAAGACAAAGTGCTATTTATTGATGCCCGAAATATTTACAAACAGATAGACAGAGCACACAGAGAATATACACCTGAACAAATACAATTTATTGCAAACATTGCTCGGCTCTACAGAGAAGAAGACATTGATATCGATTCTTTGGTTGAAATGAAGGAAGAATGGAAGAAGAACTTCCCAAAGAATAAATATGCAGACATTCCTGGATTGTGCAAAGTAGCAACACTTGAAGAAATAAAAGAGCAGAATTACTCGCTTAACCCAGGAAGATATGTTGGCGTTACAGAAAAAGCTGCAGATGATTTTGATTTTTATGAAAAGTTGGAAGAACTGAATGAAGAACTTGAAGTGCTGAATGCGGAAGCAAAAGAGTTAGAAGAAAAGATTACGGAAAATGTTTCTAATCTTCTAATGTAAAGACGAACCGTTGGCTCGTCTCAAAACAAAGCAGAGACGACTCACCGAGTCGTCTTTACAGAAAACTGAACGAGGATGTTGAAATGCTAATTACCAAGTCAAAGAGTTTATAAAAGTAAAGACGAACCGCTGGTTCGTCTAAATAACCAAATGGCTAAGTATAAAGATCAATATAGAATTGAAACAACCAGACTAAAGCATTGGGATTATCGCAATGGTGCTTATTATTACATTACAATATTAGCTAAAGACAGAATAAATTATTTTGGAGTTGTGAAAGATGGTGAAGTAAAACTCAACGCTTATGGAAAAATTGTTGCGGATGAATGGCTAAAAACAAAAGAGATCAGAAAAAATGTTGATCTTGATGAATGGATAATTATGCCAAATCATCTTCATGGAATTTTAATAATTGACAGCGATAAATTTTACGCGGATGTAAATGATAATTCTTTTAAGTTATTACCAAATTCATTGGGATCTATTATTGGACAATTCAAATCAATAGTAACTAAAAGAATTCGTGAGATAGGTAATGTTGAATTTTCATGGCATCCGAGATTTTACGAGCATATTATCAGAAATGAACAAGCATTGTATAATATTAGACGATATATTCAATTGAATCCGTTAAAATGGGATCTTGATGAATATTACACTTAAAGTAAAGACGAGCCGTTGGCTCGTCTCCTAAAAGCAAGAGACGACTCACCGAGTCGTCTTTACAGAAAGCTGCAGGAACAACTT
>Ga0209126_1000371_pt1 | contig 15383 bp, 16 predicted proteins | sample RifCSP19_1_FD_184024 | JGI IMG/M metagenome (GOLD analysis project Ga0209126, IMG submission 184024) | Soil microbial communities from Rifle, Colorado - Rifle CSP2_sed 19_1 (SPAdes) (version 2) | ecosystem: Environmental > Terrestrial > Deep subsurface > Rock core/Sediment | place: Rifle...
AGAGCTGCAAGAAGAGCAGGCCGATAACCCGATCGAACCCGAATCTCAGCTGCCGTTCGCGGCCGTTGAGACCTATCTCCGGGAAGGGTTGGCGGAGATGGACTCCTTGGTGGGAGACGGGAAATCCGCCCCGACCGAGGACCAGATCAACGCCCTGGAACTGACCGCCGAGGACCTGCAGCACGGCTTCCGGTTCTGGGCCGAGTCCGTCGCTAAGGACCGGCAGTTCTACGGACAGGTGTTGGAGACCCTCGACCATCTCAAGGAGGACTTTGGGGAGTTTGATCCCCCGCCGCAGGCCGTTCGGATCTCCTATCTCTTCCACGAGGATGTCCCGAACCTCTGGGGCAGCGCCGAATGGATTGATCTCAAGAGCCGGCTAGTGGACATTCGGGAGATGCTCAACCAGCTGGCCGACTTCGCCCGGGAGTTCCGCAACTGGGGAAAGAAGGTCAAGGCCATCCAAGAGCGCGTCGCCAAGACCGAAGAGATGCGCCGCAAGATTGTGGACTCCTACGGCAAGGAACACGAAGTTCCCCTCTCGGAGGACTGGATCGCCGCTTGGAAGTCCTTTGAGGCGAAGGCCCTGCCGGCCCTGGCTCACTCCGACTGGAACATCCTCGCCGAGTGCCTGCAGAAGATCGATGAACCGCTGCGGATGCACGAGTACAAGGTGATCAGCGGTTCGGAGCGGGCGCACCGGCTAGCCACCGGAAAAGACGGCCAAAAGAAGGGCGAAGACATGACCAGAGGAACCGGCACGAGACACGCTAGAGCACGGTTCCGAGCTGGTAACGAAGAAGAGCAGAGTGAGGCTCGGTCCGTTTCGGTGGGAGAGTAGTTTCAATCCCTCCGACTCTGATCAAGGTACCAGAAATGAAAAACCCGCGAAATCGGCTTGCCGATTCGCGGGTTTCTTTTTGAACCCACTTTCTAGCGGAAGTTTCCTCGGAACTGCAGGTTAACCGTTACCGGAAAACCGAAGTTGTCGTGGAAGATGGGATCGATGGGATCGATCACAAACTCCCAAGTACCGACCACCTGTGCGCCCATCGGACCGACCCAGTAGGGGTTGTCCGAGCAGGGCTCGATCGTGAAGATCGACCCCTCCGCCAGGAGGAAGGCCGGCTCACCCAGGGATTCCATCGCTCGGTCATAGCAGCTCTTCCCCGACCCGTCCACGATGTGAACGGCGGCGGCGTGCACCGCGTTGTGAGCGCTGGCGTTTGCCTGGACCAGATCGCTGAAGAGCATCCCCGTCTCAAAGATTCCCAGAACCAACATGACCAGCAGGGGAAGAATCAGCGCAAACTCGACCAGGCCTTGGCCTTGTTCTCTCTTTTTCACCACCAACCTCCTTGCGCGTCCCAGGGAATCTCTCGGGTCTTGAACGGACCCGGAATTTCCTGCAGACTCGAGTAGATTCCACCGATGGCGACGGCCACCAGCGAGTTGCAGTTGTTGGTGCTGGGCTGGAGGTCCACGACCCTGAATTTCCCCCACCCCAGCACGCCGATGTTCTCCCATCCGCCGTAGCTGGGATCCGGGGAAATCACCTCGCCGTCGTAGATGATCGCGACGAACTCCGTTCCCGGCACCAAACCGGCATCCACCGCGGATTTGCAGAGCTGATTGTTGCTGGTTCCCGAAACGGTCGCCAGACGCGTCCCCACCGGAGTGAAGATGCGATTGCAGAGCCCCGCCCAGCAGTAGTCCGCTAATTCGTTCTTGGCGGTCTGGGCCGAAGGCGGGGATTCCGAGATCGGCCAAAAAGGCGCAGCGTAGGGACAGTTGGTGTTCGGGGTGTAATCCGAAGCGCTGTTCACGCACCAGATGAAGGGAAAGATCACCCCGCGATAGTTCGCGCCGGAGTCAATCCGCGCTTCGCTTCCCTGTCCCACCACATGGATCCAAGTCCCATTATCCAAGGAATCTTGGAAGGGGAGAATGTCAACCGCAACCGGGCTAATGAACGCTCCGGTCGTGGTACAACGCTCCCACGCCACCACCGGCAGAGTGTTCCAACCAACGATCGGAAGGAAGTAGGTTTCGGTATCGGACTTGAGGGCGGTGAAGATACTGCGGCTGTAGCCGTCGTACTCGTAGCCCCGGGTGAGATCGAAACCCGTTCCCTCGTTCGGCGCATAGGCATCGGGAGCGATCCCGTTCGCCTGCAGGGAACTCTGGAAAGCGGCCAAGCCGTTTCCTCCCTGCCAAACCGCGGCGGCAGCGTAGCCGCAGGCCTCATTGACGGCGCGGCGGGCTCGATCGATTTCCCTGTACCAGTGCCAGCCGTCGATCGCCAGGCCCACAAAGGCCGCCAGCGCCATAAATCCGATGGCCAAAAGCACCAGAGCCTGGCCCCTTTCGGAGCGCGAGTGTCGCAAAAATCCCAACATCGGTTCTCTCCTTTTCCGTTTATGGGTTTTGACTCCAACTATTATAGGATGTAAATTTGAAAAAAGCAATCATCGTCAGGGCAAAAGAAAAATCGGGCTGGGGAAAAGCCCGATTATGCTCGACTGATCTTCCAGAAAACCTGCAGGCGCGACCAGATCCGTTCCTCTTCCATCTTTGGATCAACCCGGGGACACAAGGCGTGGATCCGACGGGCGGCCAGGTAGTTTAGAACGACCGACCAGGAATCGACTCCTGCCGCGTCGAGCTGCTCCTCGGTCGGGAATCTCGCCCTCCCCGCCACAATCTCCCTCACCAATCCCTCCAAGAGCTCAATCCCCTCCGGATTTGCCAACGCAAACGGACCGGCAGAAGCATCGCTGGCGGACACGTTTCTCTCCTTTCCTAGCTAATTCCTACAACTATAACACCGGGAGTCAAATCAATTAAAAGGGGTTAAATCTCTCGCCGCTTCAACGCTGTTTCGGACTTCTTTCGAACCGTGATCCTAGGGTTCACTAAATCCCCGTCTTTTTTGAGGCGGATGTTCTCTCCTTGGTAGCCATCGGGAACACGCTCCCAATCTACGGAGGAAAGCAGAATCCGATACTCGCCCCGCGGCGCCAAGAATTGATACCGTCCCTCAGGGTTGGTTACCCGCCGCTTCACCAATGCCCCGCTCTTGGCGTTGACCAAAGCCAGGGCAATTCCTCCCTGTGGCTGTCCGCTCTCATCTCTTACTGCTCCCCAATGGGAAGCGCTTGCGGTCCGAGAAGCAAGCAGAACCGCCAGACCACCCATGTAAATAATCACTAAAACTTGGTTTAGCGCGGTCGGAATCGCGAGATAGGAGAGGGCCGATAAAGATACACCGATCAAGAGGATTACCGCATTGATACCGAATCCCCTTCTCCGGAAGATGGTTAGAACTCTCCCATAGGTGGACGTATCCGGGGGATCCAACGGAACGCTCAAACTCACCGCAGCCTGTTCCGGCCCTACTGCAAACTCCCCGCCCCGATAAATATTTTCGTACTCGCCGTCTCTTGCTCCCTTAACAAATTTCGAGGGAAAGAGGTATCCGGGGCGTTGGGCGCCTAGCGCGTACGCCCCCGGAGCAGGAAGGAAGGAAAAGGCGCCGAACTGATCGGTGATTTCGGTCCCGATTTCCTGCCCGGATTTGGAAAAGAGCCGGACAATCCCAAAATTAAGCGGGTGTTTAGTAATCGAATCGTAAATTAATCCCCAGGGCCGTTCTTTTTTCTTGCGCAGCCCGAGAAGTGCCAAGAATGCCGCCCCCAAAAGTTGGGGATTTAGGAGAAACGACAGGTCGAAAAATAAGATCCCCGTCTGCAACCATAAAGTAACCGCAATCACCGGCAAGGCGCCTTTGGAAACAAGATCTGCTCCCTGTTTTACCGGAAGGGGAAGGCGTTGAACATCCTGCGCTAGCGTATCTATTAGAGCCCGAATATTTTGATAAAGGCCGGTGATCGCCCCGACGATAACCTGGATCAAGGGCGGTTGCTCTTCCTCAGTCGGGTACTGGCAACTGCCATCATCTACTTCAGCACTTGGGTTGTAATTGTTTGCGTTCGGATCGATGCACCCGGAAATCGGGAGCGGCTCTTCTTCGGCCCCTAAAACCGTAACCTCTCCAGTGGCTGAGAATTCGGAAGAGTTCCCCACCGCATCGAAGGCCTGCGCCCGCAGGTACCAGATGCCGTCTTCCAGGTCGACGGTGTGGATAAATGTCGCCGCATCAACGTAGATCGAGAACAAGCCGGTGGTGAAAGTCGAATCCATACTCCATTGCAGTAAGTAGGTGTCGGCCGACCGCAAACCCGACCCGGTATCGATCGCCGTGTCCCAAACCCAAGTGGGAGTTCGGCTTCCCTCCGCCACTGTTCCCAAGGGAGTTCCCGGGGCAGAAGGGAGAGTCGTATCCACCCGAAACGCCACACTCCCTCCATTGGCGGTGGCATAAGCGCTCGCCGCCCCGTCCCCGTCGGTCGCCCGCACTCTCCAATAATAGGAGCCATCGGCGAGAGGTGTTCCGACCGTGAAGGAGCGGGCTCCCTGGGAACCCAGAGAGGAAGTGGAATCTACCACCGGAGAAGAGAAATCGGAGTTGTTATCAACCTGGATTCGAAACCTAACCTGATCACCGGTGTCGGGATCGGAGAGGTTAAAGGTTAGAGTCGGGGTGTTGTCAGCAATGTAAAAGCCGGAAACATGTCCTCCCAGTGAAGACGGCACGTTCGGAGCACTGTTGGCAGGAGGCGGAGGGGCAGGAGACGGACCGTAAACGACCCAGACCGAACCCGAGAAGTCCCCGTTGTTAGCGGCATCGAATGTACCCATCAAAAGATCGTTCCCACCGTCAGCGTTAACATCTCCGATTGCCAAAGCCCCATCCGCAGTTAACTCGTCAAAATCGGCCGCTCCGTCATAACGGTCGGTGTAGTTCGCCGAAACTCCCAGCGATTTGTTGTTGCCGGTAGTGGCCCCGACGTCGTCGATCAGAGTAGAAAGGAACTTGTACACCGAACCGCGGGTGTCGCCACCCCCGCTGGCGCCCGACGCCCCGATTACCAAGTCGCCCAATCCATCGTTGTTGATGTCACCTATAGCTAATGATCCTCTGGTAGACAAAAAATCGCTCACGGCTCCGCCGTCGTAGCGGATGTTGTAATTGGTACCAACATCAAGAGGCTTGTCATTGCCGGTAGTGGCCCCAACGTCATTGACCAAAGTAGAGAAAATTATCCAAACCGATCCTGAGAAAGACCCTCCATAAGCGGCGATTGAGGATCCCAAGATCAAATCATTAAGATTGTCACCGTCTATGTCCCCCGCCTCAACTACATCGGCCGCCAAACGGTCATCGGCCGCTCCGCCGTCATAGCGGATGTTGTAATTGGTACCAACATCAAGAGGCTTGTCATTGCCGGTAGTGGCCCCAACGTCATCGATTAGGGTCGAGAACATTACCCAGACCGAACCGGAGAACAAACCATTATTGGAAGCAAGCCGAGTTCCTAGCATCAGATCGCTAAAATTGTCTCCATTCACATCGGCAATCGTGATAGCCCCGTCGATCGCGAGAAGATCACTGACGGCTCCGCCGTCGTAACGGATGTTGTAGTTACCGGCAACAGACAAATCCTTATCATTACCGGTGGTGGCACCGACGTTGTCGATCAAGGTTGAGAACATTACCCAAACCGAACCGGAATTGGCTCCGTTGTTGTCGGCATCCCGGTCGGTCAACACTAGGTCTCTCTTCCCGTCTCCATTCACATCTCCCACCGCAATCCCCGCTTCAAAAGTCAAACCGAATCCCGCCGAGTCAGGAGCATCGTAACGGATGTTGTAGTTGCCGGCGGTGGAGAGAGGTTTGTTGTTGCCGGTAGTGGTCCCGACATCGTCAATCAGAGTGGAGAAGATTACCCAAGCGGAACCGGAGTCGACCCCGTTGTTATTCGCCGGATGAGAACCGATAATCAGATCCCCCTTTCCGTCTCCGTTTACATCACCGATTGCCAACGCCGCCGAGGTCCCGATCTCCTCGTCCACCGCTCCTTCGTAACGGATGTTGTAGTTGCCGGCGGTGGAGAGGGACTTATTACCGGACTGGGGGCCGCCGAAAATAACGTAAACGGCTCCGAAGTAATCAACCCCGTCATAGGCACTCGCCCCCATAACCAAATCGTCCACTCCGTCTCCATTTACATCTCCAATCAGGGTATTTCCCCAATCTGAAAGACTTTCGTCAACAACCGATCCGTCGTAACGAACATCGTAATTCGCGGAGTTGCTCAGGGAGAGATCAGCGGCGTAAACCCAAGGAACTTGGGCAAAAAGAAGAATCGACAAGGTTAGAACCGAAAGAACTCTCTTCAGCCAGGCAGGCATTGTAGGACACCCTTATATTAACTAAAAGAAAGTTCGAATGTCGCGAACCGATAGGATTACGATCAGCGCAATCAGGATTATCAAACCCACGGAATTGATCGCGGCTTCGGTCCGCGGCGAAAGCTTCTTGCGCCGTAGGGCTTCGATCCCGATGAAGAGAATTCTCCCCCCATCCAGCGCCGGGATCGGGAGAAGGTTCACCACCACCAAGTTCAAGGAGAGGAGCGCCATGAAATCAAGGAACGGTTTAAAACCATCCGCATAAACCTTGGAAAAGGCGTATATCGCCACCGGACCTCCGACCATCACTTCCTCTCCTCGGAAAAGAGAGGTGACTGTTCCCCCAAAACTCTTGATCATCATGATAGTTGTTTCGAAAGTCTCCTTTAGACCAAACCAGGGTGTCTGCCAGAAAGGAACTTTCTCTTCTTTGATAGCGGTCGTGATTCCTACTCCCAGCGGCCCTTCCCCTTTCGGAGGATCAGCCCGCGGCACGATGCTCACCGAAACCGCCTCACTATCCCGCTCGAACCCCAAAGTAGCGGTTTTCTCCAAGCTATCTTTGGTTAGGGTGAGCAGTTCCTCGGCCGTTTCCACCCGCTCGCCGTTGAAGGAAAGGATGTAATCTCCCTCGGCAATTCCCGCGGCCGCCGCCGGTGAACCGAGCGAAACCTTGTTCACCAGCACCTTTTCGGCCGAAACGTTCTTCCCCAATCCCCACAGGAGAGAAAAGACCAACCAGGCCAGCACAAAATTACCTAAAGCGCCGGCCGCAACGATCCCGGCCCGTTTGAGTTTGCTCTGGATAGCAAAAGAGCCCGCCCCTCCAAAACCGAGAGTTTCCCCCTCCTCGCCCTTAAGGCGGACAAATCCCCCGATCGGGAGAAGATTGATCGAGTAGATCGTACCGCCAATCTTCTTTCCCCAAATGCGAGGCGGGATTCCGAATCCGAATTCCTCTACCGCTACTCCAAACAAACGGGCGATCAAAAAATGGCCCCCTTCGTGCACAAAAATAAGCACCGAAAGCAAAAACAAGAATCGAAGAATTGACAAAATTTCCATAATCTAGTTTATTTTATCTAAAGCTGAAGCTGGGCTACTTTCTCCTGTGAAATCTCGTCTATCCGCCGGCCATATTTTTCCAAAAGTTGGTCGACCGCTTTCTTTTGCGAGAACTCCTCGTCCTCGGAAATCTCTTTGTTTTTCTGGGCGGATTCGATCCTCTCAACCTCGCCCCGGCGGACAAATCGCAGGCCGACTTTGGCCTCCTCGATCTTCACCCCTACTTCCTTGACAATCTTCTCGCGTTCCTCGCCGGTGAGGGAAGGGAGAGCAACTCTGATCATCGTCTCATCGACCACGGGGCTAAAGTTCTGGACCCGAAGGGCCTTTTCGATATCGGTGATAGTCGTCTTATCCCAGGGAGTAATCAGAATTTGGCGGGGTTCGGGAATCGCAATTGAGGCGAGCTCTTTGAGAGTCATCACCGAACCGTAAACGGTAACTTTTAGGCCTTCTACCAAAGTGGAGGAAGCCCGGCCGGTACGAATCAGGGCCAGATCTTCCTGAAGTTTGGCCAAAATCCTCTCAAAATTTTGCTCTAAATCAGATATCATAACGGACAAAACGCTCAATTTTGACGTGTTCTCCCAGCGTTCCGGATGCTTCGCCAACCAAGTCCGCCATCTTCTTCTCCGGCTCGCGGATGTACTCCTGTTCGAGAAGCTCGGCCACACTCTGGGGATCCATCGAAGCAACCTGGAGGCAGAGTTCCTTTCCCAGGTTCTGGAAAACTTCCGTCCGAGCGACAAAATCGGTTTCGCAGCGGAGGTCCACCAATACGCCAACTCTCCCTCCCGAATGCACGTAAGAAAACACCATCCCGTCCCCGGCCTCTCGGCCCTTTTTGCTCTCGGCGCGGACCAGGGCCTTCTCGGAGAGGAGCTTCTTCGCTCCGGCCGCATTTCCCCCGGCCTCTTCCAGGGCATGCTTGACCTCCATCACCGGAGCCTGGGTCTCCTCCCGCAGTTTTTTGATGTCTTCGGTCGTGACCGCCATTTTTACTTCTTCACGGCATTCGCCAACGTCTCAATAATAATTGAAATCGCAGCCGAGGCGTCGTCATTCCCTGGAATCGGATAGTTGACCTTGGAAGGATCAGCATTGGTGTCGACGATCCCCACAATCGGAATCCCCCGCTGGCGAGCCTCGGCGGCAGCGATCTCTTCCGATTTCGCCGAAGCCAGGACCAAGGCCTGGGGAAGCTCGCGCATCCCGTCGAGTCCCCCGATATCACTCTCCAACTTCGCCAAATCCCGCGCCGCCAAAAGCTGCTCCTTTTTGGTGTATTGAGAGAGTTCCTTCTCGCGAATCTTCTTGGAGAGATCCTCCATCTTTTCGATATTCTTCTTGACCGAGCCGAAATTGGTCAGCAGTCCCCCGACCCAGCGTTTGTTGAGGTAGAACGCGCCGGCCCGAGAGGCCTCCTGCGCGACGATCTCCTGAGCCTGCTTTTTGGTGCCGACGAAGAGGACCTTCCCGCCCCTGGCGACCACCTCCCGGAGGAATTTCGCTGCGGTGGATAGTTGGTCCCGGGTCTTGTAGAGGTCAAAAACGTGCACGCCCTCTTTTTCGGTGTAGATGAAGGGCGCCATCTTGGGATACCAGCGCCGTTTGAGGTGCCCGAAGTGCACTCCCGCTTCCAGGAGCTGCTCGGGGGAGGGAATCGTTAATCTAACAATCGCACTTTTCGCTTCTTGCTTTTTTGTTTTCGGTTTTTTCTCTGCCATGCCAGGTTAAATATTACCATAGGGAAAAGGGAACAAAAAAAGCCCCGAAAGCGCAGATGCCTTCAGGGCTGAAACAAACACTAGATATCGTTGCGACCACCTTCTTCCGGTTTTCCGAACTTGAAGCCGGAGCGGCGTAGAGCGCGGATCGAATCGGATTTGCGGGACGAGGCCGATTTCTTCTTCGACTTGGACTTAGACTTCGGTTTGGTTCCCGCTTTCCGTTTGGCCTTGCCCTTCGGCTTGGGATAGATCGCCGTTTGGACCTTCGCAGCGGAAGACACCACCGCAGCCAGAGCCGACGGTTTGGCGGGCTCGGGCGCAAACTCAAACTCGATCACCCCATCCCTGAAAGTCACCCAGGGGCAGATCGTCCGGCGCTTGAGCGTCAAGAGCCAGTTCCAAGCCAGTGAGATCGCCCCGGCGGCGTTCTTGAAGGCGTTCGCCACCGGCGCCGGAAAAGAAATCTCAATCGACGGCAACGGGGGCAGAATCCGACCCAGAACGGCGAATAATCCCTTGAACGCAGCGACGACGAGGTATCCACCCAACACGATGATTCCGGCAGCTCCCCCGAGCACCGCTGCCAGACCCAAAGAAATCATCACAACCATAACGATGTGGTACGCGGCGAAGTAGGAGAGGATCGCGAAGGCACCAACCGCCAGGAACATCCAGACGTGCACCAGGCTGTGTTCCGGCCAGACGAGTAATTTGCCCAGCCGACCGTGGTCCAAAGACTGTAGTGTCGGCACGGCGACGGCGAAAATCGCGGCCGACCCAGCTACAATTGCCAGAAGGTAGATGGTGGTGATTCGCACCATCTGCGGTTGGGCGGCGAAGAGAACGACGTAGAAGGTGAGGAGCGCGGTCGAGAGAACGATCAGCCAAGGCCGAACCCATCCGAAAATCCGCCGTTCAAAGAACCAATAGAGCGGGGCCCAGAAGAAGACCACCCGCCCAAAGTGGCAGAGGTCTTCCTGGCGCCGCCTTCGCCGATCCTCGTGGTACCAGTGATAGAAACGAACCAGCCACGGAGCGTAGATCGACTTTTTCACTTTCTCCCTCCTCAAGAAGAGTTTTCGATTGTAGAATAACACGACCGGATTTCGAATCAACAAGAAAAGCCCCGAAAGCGCAAGTGCCTTCGGGGCTAGGAATGAGCCAAATCAATCCGTTCTAGAACGAGAAAGGTCAGATCGTAAGGAGTATAGTTTCCGCGGTGAACCTCTTTTCTCTCGACGGTCCGCCAATCGCGGGACCAATCCTCGGGGAGAGAGTAGAAGTCCTCCGCCGGATCGCGACCAACAACGATAAGGTAAACCTTGGAAGCATAGGGGAGAAACTGCCGAAATATCTCCATGCCTCCGATCACCATCACATCTTCGAATTCCGCCATAACCTCCAAAACATCCTTGACGGAGTGAAGCATCAGACAATCCTCGGCCTCGTATTTTCGGTTCCGCGTCAGTACCACATTGAACCGGCCGGGGAGGGATCCACCCAGACTTTCGTGGGTCTTACGACCCATTACCACCGGCTTATCGGCGATGGTTTCTTGGAACCAATTCTGAGCAGCAGGGGGCCTAATCCGCGGTCGCTTTCTGGCCCGGCCCCTCACCGGGTTACGGTCCATCGCAATCACGATTGAAATCCGCATTCTAAACCTTGCGGTGAGCCGGACGGTAGCAGGGCAAACCCTCTACCATCTCAACCGTGAAATCGCCGAAGAGGTTGGGATAACGCCCCACTAGGATCTCGCCGACCTTGCCGAAGACCAGCCGGATCTCTTCCTCGGCGGAAGGATCGGTCCGCATCTCCAGCACCCAACGAATGGTACGGGGATTGGCGGACCAGCCGATGGTCGTGGCCAAACCATCCGGGGCGATTCGGCGCATCGCGGAGGTGACGATCTTCTTGCGGTGGAAAGGTGTTCCGGGATCGTCGAGGTGGAAGTGCTCCGCGAGTACATGCTGGAGGTGTTCCAAATGCTCAAATGTCTGGGCGAAAATCTCCATCGCCTTTTCATCTTCGCGAATCACCGTCGGCAGCCACTGGCCAAGGCTGTCCAAGCGAACGAACCGCAGGCTCTCTTGGGAGATCGCCACTCCGGCCCGGTGCCGCACCAGTTCGTGGGTGAAAACCCGCGAAACATCGGCGAAGATGAAATTCATCACCGGGTGCTCGATCACGGATCCGTGGGCGACTTTGAGAATGTTCCCGAGGTAGGCCGCGCTCCCCTCCCGGACCTTGGTGACGTTGAGATTCAAACCCGGCTCGAAGCTCCGATAGCAGAGCCGGCCCATCACCTCGACCACCTTTTCCGCATCGGAGGGTGCATCCGTTTCCCAATCCGGAACACCGATGTGCTCGAGATAAGCCTGCAGACCTTCTTCCACAACGCGGGTCTCTCCGACCAGGAACACTTTCGGTTCGACTCTGCGCATCTCCCTCTCCTCCTCTTTCTTTCGGTTTTCTAAACTATATCAGACAAAAGGGGCGGCCGCTTAAAAAGAAAAACCCCCAAACTTTCGTCTGGGGGTGTGGAGTCAGTCTCTCTCAACCCGATGGTGCAGCAGGCAACGGGCCTCGTATCCTTCCGCGGTGCCGCCGGGCAGAACGATCGGGTCGTTGTAGTGCGCCGGTAGACCGTTCACCAGCCGCTGGGTGCAGTGGGCGTCCTCGCCGCAGACGACACAGATCGCCGCCAGTTTCTCCACCCGCAGAGCGATCGCGAGAATTTCCGGCATCGGCCCGAACGGTTCGCCCCGAAAATCGGTGTCTAATCCCGCCACGAAGACCTCGTGATGGCGCATCAGCCTTCGGCAAACGCCAACCAAACCGGCGTCTAAGAACTGGGCCTCGTCGACCGCCACTAAGTCGGTATCTTCCGCGACGAGATCCAGAATATCGGCAGCTTTGGCAATCGTTTGGGCCGGGAAGGAATGGCGGTAGCCGTCCTTGGCAATGATGTTTCCCAATCCGGTCCTGGTATCAATCGCCGGCGAAAAAACCTGCACCTTCTGGTGGGCGTGGTTGACCCGCACCTCCAGCTCGTGGATCAGCCGGTCGGTTTTGCCGGCAAACATACAGCCCGTAAAGACAAAAAGCCCGGTGCGGCGACGGCGTCCCATCTCCTCCCTCCTTGGGAATTAGGAAGAATTATAAAGCCGAGCAATTATACGATACCGTCAATCTAAAAATCTCGAATAGTATACTAATGTAGTAAAAAAGCGATCTCAAAATATAGACTAGCGTGTGCTTTGGAGTTGGGAAGCGCGGATGACGTTTTCCAAAAGTTTCACGACCGTGAGTGGACCAATTCCGCCGGGAACCGGAGTAAGGAAACGCGCTCTCCTCTCAACCGCCGGATCAACGTCACCTCGAAGCTTACCGCCCATCCGTGAAATCCCGACATCAATCACCGCAGCGCCTTTTTTGACCATCGCCGGTTTGATCATCATTGGTCGACCAACCGAACTCACTAAGATATCCGCCTGTTTTGTTAGCTCCGCCAGATTTTTGGTTTTGGAATGAGCGATCGTAACGGTCGCATCGTTCGCCAAAAGCGCCAGGGCAACCGGCATTCCAGCTACCTTTCCCCGGCCCACCACCACCGACCGCGCACCGGCGATTTTTATTTTCTGACGTTGCAGGACTTCCAAAACCGCCCCGGCGGTCGCTGGTGTAAAATCGCTAAAGGGGTTCAACCCATCCACGTCCTTATCTGGAGAAATGTGACTAATAATCAACTCCTCATCGAGTTTTTTGGAAAGAGGAAGCTGAACGATGATCCCGTTTACCTCTCGGTCCGCATTCAGCCGCCCAATCAAGATCAGAACCTCTTTTTGGGAAGGGTTCAGGAGTTCGTAAAGTGTAAATCCGATTCCCACCCGTGAGGCCGCTTCTCCCTTTTTCCGGACATAAATTCGGGAAGCGGGATTGTTCCCGACCAGAACCACCGCCAAGCGTGGTTTGGCCTTGCGCCGGCGAATTTCTTTCGCTAAGCGAGATCCGATTTCGGCGGAAATTTTCTTCCCATCGATTAACATCAGAAAAAGTGTAGCAAACAAGAAAAACCCCGGTATTCCTAAGAATCCGGGGTTAAAAGTCTTACAATGCCAAGGGCAGAAGCCGTTCTTCTACGAGATTCCAAACGCGGGCGGAGACTTCCTCTTCCGTTCCCATCCCGTCCACCAGCACCACGTTGGGAAGTTTCTTCGCCATCTGCTTGAGAGAAGCTTCGTTCGCCTCCATGTAAGCACGTGTTTCAAAAAGCTCAAGCTTGTCGGTTGCCCGCTTAGCACGTGCAAAGATCCGCCGTAGACACTCCTCAATTGAAAGCATCAGTACAATGTTGAGGTTTGGCCAAGGATAATAGGCATTAGCCGCCAGGAGAACCCAAGAAGGAACCTTCTGCCCCGACCCCCAAGCCACGGTGGTTAACGCATAGCGGGCTGAAACCACCCACTTGCCATTCTTCAAGGCGGGAAGGATTAACTTTCCCAGATGATCGCCCCGATCCGCCGAGAAGAGAAGTTGGAGAGGAAGATCGCTCAGACGCTCCTCACGGCGCAGGATTGCCCGGATCCTCCGGCCGATGTGTTCCTCGGTCGGTTCCTTTGTTTCCAAAACATCTACTCCGCGGCTTCGTAGATGCTCCGTCAAAAGAGAAACTTGGGTTGAGTTCCCCCCTCCATCCAACGTGTCGAAGCTGATCAGCTTCCCCGGAAGAGAATTAACCTTAAGAAGCGTTCGGACCAAATCAAAGAGATAATCTTCAAGCTGGTAAGTCATCGCTCCTCCTCATTTTAGAAGAAATTCCATCAGCGCTCGAGCGGTAGGGGTGAGCTCCAGATCGAGCGTTTCCTCCACTGTCGCCCAACGGAAAGCTTGATGTTCATCGGAGAGAATCACTTTCTCCCCCCGTACCCGCTTGCAGCGATAGATCAGTTCCAGATAGCGCGGTTTTGCTTTTGGACTAATAAAGGTCAGTGATTCGGCCGATTGCGGTGAGATCACCAGACCGGCCTCCTCTTTGACCTCTCGCTTTAGGGCCAGATTGAGAGGCTCACCGATCTCGATCAATCCGCCAGGAACTTCCCAGTGGTCAGGATTGCGGTTGTGGGAGCTGTTCCGCTGCAGGATCAGTAGCTTCCCACCGCGGTTTATCACCGCCCGAACAGCTAGAAAAACTCCCTCGAGATTCGAGGCGTTCGCAGGCATCTCAATCTCCTTTCTTATTTTTCGGTTAAATTTAATCTACACCCAAGTCGAGGTCAAGACAAGAAAAAACCCGAGAAGTTGGATCTCGGGTTTAGAGCAGATTGACGATATCCTTGACGGTGATCAAAATCATCCCCACGATCAGCAGCGTTAGAGAACCGTAGGTGGACCACTGCTCCCATTTCTTCGGCATCCCCAGCCGGACCAGGCTGTGCATCATTATCTGACCGCCATCCAAACCGGGAATTGGTAGAAGATTGATCGCCCCCAGGGCCGCCGAAACGATCGTGAACATCATCACGGTCCCAATGATCGGGGCGATCGAAACTACTCTCGCGGAGATCGAGACGATCCCCACCGGTCCGGAAATGTCGCTAACCGGAACTTGTCCGGTAGCGATCATCAGAGGACCAAGTAGCGACAAGACGACCGTTGCCAGACCTCGCCTGATCCCCTCTTCGGGACCAAAAACGACCAGAGACACGATTATCGCCGCGGCGAGATTGGCAAACGGACCGCTGAGAAAAACCAACACCCGCCTGGGCAGTGGTATTCTCCACATCATTTCCTCGTCGATCATCACCGCCATTCCAAAAGGGAGGAGTGAGATCGTGAACGGATACTTTCCCAACTTCGTCCTGATCTGCGGCCCCAAGGGGATACCGAGATGGAGAGACCTCACCGGCAGTCTAACCAGAAGGGCCATCACGAAATGCCCGGCCTCGTGGATCACAAGAATGGACATAACCATCAGGACCGTCCAAAGGACGACCAACATTTCTCCCTCCTCTTATAAGATTTTGTCTATGATAGCACGACGAAAAAGATCCAGAGAGAAAGGGTGGCTACTGTATTAATTATAGTATACTATGTTAGGTGATTGCTGGTTTATCCTGAGAATTAACCTAGGGAGAAGGGGTTTCGGATGGGGTTTCTGGTTTGGATGGGCGGGGGTCTTTCCAACTTGCGAATTTACAATCCGGATACCGACTGCAACCGTAGAAATTCTTTCCCCGACGGGTCTTCTTAATAATCACTTCCCCCTCTTTG
>Ga0209126_1000374_pt1 | contig 15354 bp, 9 predicted proteins | sample RifCSP19_1_FD_184024 | JGI IMG/M metagenome (GOLD analysis project Ga0209126, IMG submission 184024) | Soil microbial communities from Rifle, Colorado - Rifle CSP2_sed 19_1 (SPAdes) (version 2) | ecosystem: Environmental > Terrestrial > Deep subsurface > Rock core/Sediment | place: Rifle...
TGATGAGTTGCTGCAATTATTCGCACATCAATATTAATATTTTCAGTTGAACCTAATCTTTCAATCTGATGTTCTTGTAATACACGGAGTAGTTTCACCTGCAGATTAATTGGAATGTCGCCAATTTCATCAAGAAAAATTGTCCCTTTGTCAGCCAATTCAAATCTGCCTTTTTTAGCTTTTTCAGCACCGGTAAATGCACCTTTTTCATGTCCAAATAACTCACTTTCAAGCAAAGTTTCCGGCAATGCCGGGATATTAACCGCAATAAAAGGTTTATCTTTTCTAAAACTAATGTAATGAATTGATTTAGCAAGAACTTCCTTTCCCGTTCCGCTTTCACCTGTAATTAGGATTGTTGCTTTGCTACCAGCTGCACGAGAAGCCAAACTTAGTACTTCTTCCATGATTGGTGAATGCGAAATAAACGAATCAAATTTAAATTTTTCTTGTATTTGATTTTTAAGAAGACGGATTTCTGATCTTAAATTTTTATTCTCGATAATTCTTTCTAATGTCAAATCAAGCTCATCAAGATCAACAGGTTTTGAGATGTAATCAAACGCTCCAAATCGCATCGCTTTAACTGCATTTTCAATCGTACCGTATGCAGTTAATATCACAAAACTTATTTCGGGGTTTATCTTTTTAACTTCTTCTAAAACTTCGAGTCCAGTTTTATCAGGCATTTTATAATCGGATAACACAATATCAATTAAGTTATTGTGAATGAAATTTATTCCCTCATTCCCGGATGATGCAGAATATATTTTGTAACCTTTTTTTTCAAGATAACCTTTCAGGACATTCCTTTGGGAATCTTCATCATCTATTATTAATATTGAATAGTCTTTCATTGTATTGGCAGAATAATTTTAAATGTTGTTCCTTTTTTTAATTTGCTTATAAAACTGATAGATCCTTTGTGCTGCAATATAATTTTTTGCGAAATTGTTAGCCCCAAACCGTTACCATCTTTTTTTGTTGTAAAATAAAGATCAAATACTTTCTTTTGCTGTTCATCAGGAATTCCAGCACCGTTGTCTGATATTTCAATTATTGCATCATTTCTCACTTTCAGGTATTTCAAATTAACTTCACCATTATATCTGACTGCGTCAATAGCATTTTGTAATATATTCATTAAAGATTGTTTTATAAGATCACGATCAATGTTAATAATTATCGAATCGCTGTATGATTTGATGATTCTAATTCCTTTTTGTTTCGCCTGATCTTCAAACAATTGATAAACCTCATCAAAGAGAGATTTAATATTCACCGGCTTTGAATTTAATTCAATTGGTTTTGCGTAACTTAAAAATTGCGTGATGATTTTGTTAATTCTGTTCACTTCCGTTCGTAAAAGCTGTGTTATATCAGAATATTCATTTTGATTGGAAGTTGTAGTAAATTCTTTGTTCAGCCGTTGCGCTATCATCCCAATAGCATTAATGGGATTTCTTATTTCGTGTGCCACTCCTGATGCAAGTTCTCCCATAGCAGATAGTTTTTCATTTCTTTTAGCTTCTTCCTCAAGGCGTTTTGTTTCAGTCATATCTTTGATCACTATAGTGTAGCTTATTTGGTTCACTTCCGGATCATCCAATAGAGAAGTGCTGAAAGAAAGTGATTTTTCTTCGCCATTTAATAAAATTTTCTTTTCAAAATTTGGATTTAGCTCGTTAGGATTATTAATCCTTGATTCCAGAAAGCTCAGTACGCCATCATTAATTGCATTAATTTTATTCCCTATAACTTCAGTAGAGTTAATCCTAAAAAGATTTTCTGCTGATTTATTAAATAATGTGATCCTGCTTTCTTGATCAAACACAATAACAGATTCACTCATATTTTCAAGTACAGAAGAAGTTAGTGTTTTAAATTTTGCATATTCGTTTGAAATTGTTTTTAAGTTTTGAGCCGTAAAGATTATGCTTAGGACGATAATTGAAATAGCCGCAAGGATTAAGGAAATAATAATTAATCGCCTCAGCATTCTGTTTTCAACATTTTTTATATCTTCTAGTGATACACCTAATCTATATAATCCAATCAAATCATTATCTAGCATAAATCTTTTGACAACTTCATAGACTTCTGTTCCACCTTGGATAGTAACTCTTGCAGAAACAGAATTACTTTTTAAAGCTGATTTTAAAAACTCTGATTCGGTTATTGATTCAACAGTATCAATCTTTTCACTCGCAGCAAGAATTCCTATAGTGTCCTGAAGTAGAATATATTCAATTCCATGCTGCTGAGACATTCCTTGTAAAATGACACCTATTCCTATTTCTTTCCTGAACTCAAGAAAATCTTCTGCATTCATATTTACAACAATTGCACCTTTATAATTTGCGCGTGCAATTGCAACTGCAAATCTTTCTCCATCAGAAAACTCTGCTGATTTTAATCCGATTATTAATTCCCTTACTTCATTATTTAGAATCGGAGCAAGTTCATCATAACGATTAATATTTTCTTCTCCGTGAATGTGATTCGGTTCTGGAACACGATTGGATAGGATTCTGTCACCTTTGCTATTAAAAATATTTATCCTGTAAAGATTATTCTCTTTCCCAATTTTGATCAGTTCATCTTTAGTCAACGAGCCAAGACTATCTAATTTCTTTATCAAACGTGCATTATCAAAAAGTCTCTCCGCAATCAATTCTTCTATTTCAAAGCTGGAGTTAAGCGTATTCTCACTGCTCTGAATTATTGATTCGAGTAATGAAGCTGAGTGTTCATAAAGCAGCTGATATATTTCCTTCTTACTTTGGTTTAATTCAATGAAGGATGAGGTTAGCATTACCACCGCAATTAAAGCGGTTATTGATACTACTGCTTTAGGTGATAATTTAAATTTGAATTTCATACACTAAATTACTTTATAATTATTTATATGAAAAGAATATTATACTAGAAGAACAAATATTAATTTTGATTTCGCCCATTCAGTCGCCGTCATTCGTCGTGATAGTCGAACAAATAAAAATAGTTCACATATTCGAATAAAAAGACTCTTTTTTTTCGGCACAACCTTTGGACTATCACTCTTGAATTAAATAAACCACAATAAAAAAAGGAGTACTAAAATGAAAATCCAAAGTCTCGTAAGCATATTATCCGTAATAGTGCTTTACGTATTGTTTTTCGTTTCAAACCTGCTTGCCCAGGATGAACCAAAGCAAGAAAAAAATCAAATTAAAAACCAGGTGAAGAACGAACTAAACACTCAGCTTCAAACCAAAGAGCACAGTAACAGGTTTGTTGATGTTAATAGCGACGGCTATAATGATAACGCACCTGATGCAGACGGTGACGGAATTCCAAACGGAAGAGATGAAGATTATTCCGGATCAAAATTCAAAAAAGGGAATAATGGAACGAAAGGATTTGTTGATCTCAACGGAGATGGAATAAATGATAATGCGGTTGATTCTGATGGCGACGGGATTCCAAACGGAAAAGATGCTGATTTTGTTAGACCGCAAGACGGAACCGGACAAAAGAATATGAGGGGTAAAAACAATCAGACAAAGTTTGGTGGTAATAAATATGGTCCTGGAAATGGAACTGGAAACAATGGTATAGGTCCAAAAGACGGTACTGGTAATGGCTCGGGCAACGGCACAGGTAACGGTACTGGAACTTGCGATGGTACAGGCCCAAAAGGTAACAGAGGCGGAAGAAATAAGTAAAAAAATGTTATGAGCGATGTTCTAACAGGACATCGCTTTTTTTATCCAATCAAAAATTCAGGGGATTAAATGAAACCTTTAGTAGTAAAAATTCTTAGTCTGGCTTTTTTATTTTTCTGATAATTGGTTGTAAGTCAGAAGCAAATGTTGTTTACCCAAAATATTGTTCTTAAAGTAATCAGGAAGGCAATTATCGGACGCCCCGCAGGCTTTCTCAGATTACGGAGCTGCTGGATTTGTTTATGCAGCGGCATTTTTATTTTCTTATTATCCTTTTGTACTTAATTATTTAGTCCTAAATTAATTGCCCTATTCATTCACTGCACTTCATAGACCTAAATTGTTTATTTTTATTATAGATAGTTTTTGAGTCTAATAAGGTAAAAAATGAAGAACAAAAAACGATTAATTATTTGGATAAGTGTGGTTGCAGTGTTAGCCATTCTCTTTATCCCAAAATTAAATTTAACAAGTGAAGATGCGGACAATAATTCTAAAGTAAATCCAATATCAAGACAGGTCTCAGTTGATGTTTGGATAGTAAATCCAAAACCTCTGCAGAACAAAATATTTTCCAACGGCACTTTGATCAGTAATGAAGAGGTTGAACTGCGCAGCGAAATATCCGGTAAAGTAACTAACATAATGTTCAATGAAGGTAAACGAGTGAGAAAAGGTGAAGTATTAGTTAAGATTAACGATTCAGAGCTTCAAGCAACATTAAAAAAGAACAAGTCAAGAGAGTTACTTGCGCGCGATAGAGAATACAGATACAAACAACTCCTCGAAAAAAATCTTACCAGCCAGCAAGAGTATGATCTTCAATTAAGTGAATTAAATTCAGTGCTGGCAGATGTTGAACTTACAGAAGCGCAAATCGCAAAAACTGAAATCATTGCACCGTTTCATGGAGTAGTTGGATTACGATCAGTTAGTGTTGGAAGTTATATTTCTCCGCTGACTCCAATTGCAAGCATACAAAGTATCAATCCGATGAAAGTAGATTTTTCCGTACCACAAAAATATTTTGGTATGGTTAAAGAAGGAAAAACAATCTATGTTAAACTTAGTGCTACTGGAAAGACATACAATGGTAGAATCTATGCGGTCGAACCAAAAATAGATCAGAATACAAGAACCGTTCAGGCACGCGCTCTTATACCAAATGATAAAAGTGAACTAACTCCAGGAGCTTATGTTGAAATTGACATCGTACTTGAAAACCTTGATCAATCAATTCTGATACCAACTGAAGCGCTAGTACCCGACTTTGAAGGAGAAAAAGTATTTATCTATAAGAATGGAAAAGCTGTTCCCCAGCTCGTTTCTCCAGGAATCAGAACAGAAAAAGAAATTCAAATCACTTCGGGATTGGGTATTGGTGATTCACTGATTGTTTCCGGAATAATTCAGCTAAAACCAAATGGAACCGTGAGAATAAATAAAGTTTATTAAATAATTTGAAATGACATTTAGATTAAATTAATATGAGTTTATCATCAGTAAGTATTCGCAGACCGGTGCTCGCCATAGTAATGTCGATTGTTATCGTATTATTTGGAATAATCGGTTATACATTCTTAGGTGTAAGAGAATACCCAAGCATTGATCCACCAATCATTACAGTTTCTACAAATTACGTAGGTGCTAATGCAGATGTTATCGAATCTCAGATAACAGAACCATTAGAAGAGCAAATAAACGGAATTGCGGGAATACGTTCATTAACATCTGTAAGCAGAGATGGCCGAAGCTCGATAACAGTTGAGTTCGATGTTTCCATTGATCTTGAAGCAGCAGCGAATGATGTTAGAGATAGAGTTTCCATCGCTAGATCAAGATTGCCTCAGGATATTGATCCTCCAACAGTATCAAAAGCCGATGCTGATGCTATACCAATCATATTCTTGAATGTTAAAAGTGATAAAAGAAATCTACTTGCACTTACAGATATTGCACAAAATATTTTCAAGGAAAGATTGCAAACAATACCTGGAGTAAGCCAGATTAATATTTGGGGAGAACGCAGATACTCGATGCGTTTGTGGATGGATCCTGCAAAACTTGCCGCATTTAATATTACTCCGCTGGATATTCGCAATGCACTGAATAAAGAAAATATTGAGCTGCCTTCCGGCAGAATTGAAGGTAATAATACTGAATTGACTGTTAGAACACTCGGCAGGTTGGAAAGTCTTGATGATTTTAATAACCTAATAATAAAAGAATCGAAGAGCGGCATTGTAAGATTCAAAGATTTAGGCGACGCAGAATTATATCCTGAAAATGATCGATCAATTCTTCGACGGGATGGTGTTCCAATGGTCGGTGTTGTTGCAATACCGCAGCCAGGAGCTAATTTTATTCAGATTGCTGATGAATTTTATAAGCGTGTTGATCAAATAAAAAAAGATTTACCTGCAGATATTGAGCTTGGAATCGGATTTGATGTAACAAAATATATCCGCAATTCAATTTCAGAGGTTAAAGAAACTATTCTGCTTGCATTTGCACTTGTTATATTGATAATCTTTTTTTTCTTCCGCGATTGGCGCACAACATTAATTCCCATTATCGCAATTCCCGTTTCATTGATCGGTACGTTTTTCATAATGTACGCGGCAAACTTTTCAATAAATGTTCTAACCTTGCTTGGAATTGTGCTTGCTATCGGTATTGTAGTGGATGATGCAATAGTTGTGTTAGAAAATATCTATCGTAAGATTGAAGACGGAATGAATCCGATTGAAGCCGGAATGAAAGGCACATCAGAAATTTTCTTTGCAATAGTTTCTACGACGATTACACTTGCAGCCGTATTTCTTCCAATAATGTTTTTACAGGGAATTACCGGAAGATTATTTGTAGAATTTGGAGTTGTAATCGCCGGGGCAGTTATTATATCGGCATTTGTTGCTTTAACACTAACGCCAATGCTCAGCTCTCGATTGCTAAAGACAAAAGAAAAGCATAGTTGGTTTTATTACAAAACCGAGCCGTTTTTTACATGGTTGGAAATATCGTATACGAATGCCTTGAATTCTTTTATGGAAAAACGGTGGTTGGCACCTGCAATAATGATTGTTTCAGTTTTTCTGATCTACTTGATTGGTTCCTCATTGCAATCGGAGCTTGCACCAATTGAAGATCGAGGCGAGATTCGTATTCAATCAACAATGCCAGAGGGAACTTCATTTGAGGCGATGGATAGATATATTACTGAACTGACCAATATTGTAAAAAAAACAGTTCCGGAAACAGAGGCAATCATTTCTGTTACTGCTGGTGGTGGGGGTTCCAATGCAGCTAACAGCGGGTTTGTGAGATTAACTTTAAGTGACGCGAAGAAGAGAAAGAGATCCCAACAGGATATTGCCGAACAGCTTACCGGATTGACGAGAAAATTGAACGATGCACGTTCTTTTGTTGTTCAAAGTCAATCTATTTCTACAAGACGCGGAGGATTACCCGTTCAATATGTAATTCAAGCTGCCAGTTTTGAAAAGCTAAGAAATGTTATTCCAAAGTTCTTAGAAATAGCACAAGAAGATCCGACATTTGCAAATGTGGATGTAAATTTGAAGTTTAATAAACCGGAGATTACTGTTGAGATCAATAGAACAAAAGCCCGTGAACTTGGTGTTTCAGCTTTGGATATCGCCCAAACGCTCCAATTGGCTTATAGCGGACAGCGTTTTGGATTTTATGTAATGAATGGAAAACAATATCAAGTGATTGGTCAAGTCTTCAAAGAAAACAGGAATAAACCTGTTGATCTTACTTCAATTTATGTAAGAAATAAGCAAGATCAATTAATTCAGCTTGATAATTTAGTCACATTAAATGAGCGAAGCAGTCCACCGCAGCTTTATAGATTTAACAGATACGTCAGTGCAACATTTTCAGCGAGTCTTGTACCCGGAAAAACAATTGGCGATGGTATTGACGCTATGGACAAAATAGGCAAGAAAGTTTTGGATGAGAGTTTCTCAACTGCATTGCAAGGTGCTTCCAAGGATTTCGTCGAAAGTTCTTCGAGTCTTCTTTTTACGTTTTTATTAGCACTGGTTCTAATTTATTTAACTCTTGCGGCACAGTTCGAAAGTTTCCGCGATCCACTTATAATAATGTTTACAGTTCCACTGGCTATCGCAGGAGCAGTAATCTCGCTTTGGTATTTTAATCAAACCTTAAACATATTTAGTCAAATTGGACAGATAATGTTAATCGGTCTCGTTACAAAGAATGGAATTTTGATTGTAGAATTTGCAAACCAAAAGAAAGCTCAAGGATTGAATGTCGTTGAGGCAGTTAAAGAGGCAGCACGCTTGCGACTACGCCCAATTCTTATGACAAGCTTATCAACAGTACTTGGAACACTCCCAATTGCATTAGCAATTGGTGCAGGTGCTGAAAGCAGGTCCTCAATGGGTATAGCAGTAATTGGCGGATTAATATTCTCAACAGTATTAACACTTTTTGTTATTCCTGTTATTTACACTTACTTGTCAGAAAAAACTAAATCCGTCAGTAACGTTACCGTTGATGCGGCATCTGAAGTTCTGGTTAATTAAATTTAATTATCACTCAGCATTTTAAAAGCTCAATCAGAATCATTGCTATTTAATTTATTCATCGTATCGCGCAGCACACCGAGCGAACGCTGACTCAACAAATCAATTTTCACTAATCCTAAATCTTCAATTCCATGCATATCAGGTTGAGTGATAATCAGACCTAATCCTTTATTTTTTGCATACTCAAGTCCTGTGTATTTTGTGATCGGCTTTGGAGCAATTACAATTCCACCGGGATGGATGCTAAGATGTCGGGGATAATTAGCAATCTTAGCTGCTATATTCACGATGGTTTTCCACGGCTCATTATTAAGATTTAGATTTTCAGCTTCGGGAAAAACTTGAGCAAGATTAGGTAGGTTCTCTGCGCTCGTCCATGGGATATACTTGCTGTGCTTAGAAATTTCTTCATTTGATATGCCAAAAGCTTTCGCAACTTCACGAAAAGCAGAACGCGCTCTAAAAGTAACATGAGTGGAAATCATTGCAACATTTTCATAACCATATTTTTCGAAAACATATCGAACAATTTCATCCGGTTCCTTCCATGAAAAATCAATATCAACATCCGGCGGAGAGCTTCTGCCTTTATTAAGAAATCTTTCAAAGTAAAGATTATATTTCACAGGATCTACTTCTGTTAAACCTAAACAATAAGAAACCAAACTATTTGCTGCTGACCCTCTCCCAATTGTCATCATGCCTCTGCATTTTGCTTCTTTAACAATGTCCCATACAACCAAAAAATAATTTGTAAAACTTAATTCGTCTATTACACTTAATTCGTATTCCAATCTTTTAGCTGCTTTGTCGGACATTGGATCGTACCGTCGAGCTAAACCATCATAAGATATTTTTTGAAGATAGGAAAACGAGGTTTCGCCAGAGGGTAAATTAAAAGATGGAAATTTGAATTCACCTAATTTTAAATCCACATTGCAATTCGCAGATATGTAATCAATATTCTGAAAAAGCTCAGGCAGTTGCCTCCATGAATTTTCGATGTCAGCGGGGTTTTTGAAAAAGAATTCTTCATCAGCAACTTCATCTGTAGAAAGATTATCAATATTCTTATTCAGTTTAATCGCAGTAAGAATTTTATGTGTTAGATAATCTTCCTTATTCAGAAAGTAAATAGGATTTGTAACGATTGATTTTAAATTATTTAACTTAGAAAACTCATAAAGATTTCTGTTTTTACTTTTTTGTGATTTTACAGAATTTAATTCAGCATAAACATCTTTCCTTTTAACCGATTTGAGTAAATCAATTGACCTTGAAATAATAAATAAGTTTTTAAAAGTAACATTTAGAAGATTTACAAGAGAAAAATCGTCGTTAAGTTTCCTTAATGTTATAAGTTTGCAGAGTTCCGAAAAACCTTCGATATTCTTAGCAAGTACTAAACAATTAATTTTTGAGCTTTTGGGATCATCAATATAAGCTCCTAAGATCGGTTTTATTCCACTCTCAAGTGACTTCTTTGCAAATGGAATTAGCCCATACATACCGTTCGTATCAGTCAAAGCTAACGATGGAAGATTATATTCCTTTGCTTTGGTAATTAAGTTATCAATTGTACCCGTACCTTGAAGCAAAGAATAATTTGAGTGAGTGTGAAGAGGAATCATACTAAAATTATAATTTAATTAGTCTTGCAATAATTAGTTACTGCAATGTAAAAACTATGAAATGAATTAAAAAGATGGGGGAAAATAATTATTTAAAATTCAACGCTTTAGAAGCAATATCTTTTCTAAAATAAATATTTGTGAAATGAATTTTTTCAATTGCTAAATAAGCTTTATTTCGAGCTTTGTAAATATTATTCGTATTGATAATCGAAGTAACGCCGAGTACTCGACCTCCATTTGTTAACAATCGGTTCCCATCAAGTTTGGTTCCGGAATGAAAAATCACAATTTCCGGATCATCAATTCTTTCAAATCCGGTAATTCTATATCCTGTTTTGTAAGAATCAGGATATCCTTTTGAAGCAGCTATAATGCAAACCGATGATCCTCCATTGTACTTAATAGATTTTGCATTTAGCGAACCCGAAGCTGCCGAATAAAGCAAATCAAGAAAATCTCCTTCAAGCAAAGGAAGAACTGATTGAGTTTCCGGATCACCAAATCTGCAATTAAACTCCACTACTTTGGGACCCTCAGCCGTAATCATCAAACCGCAGTAGAGGCATCCTATAAATTTATTATTCTCTTTTGATAAAGCACTCAATACAGGTGAAATTATTTTTTCTTCGACTTCGCCTAATATTTTAGAAGTGACAACGGGCGTTGGTGAATATGAACCCATACCGCCGGTATTTTTTCCAGTATCATTATCCCCTATTCTTTTATGATCTTGTGCAGAAGGTAAAGTGATAAATTGTTTACCATCGGTTATCGCAAAAACAGATGCTTCTTCTCCGACTAAAAATTCCTCAATAACTATTTTGTCTCCGGACTTCCCAAATATTTTTTCTCTGAAAATGCTTTTGAGTGTTTGCTCAGCTTCCTCAAATGAATTACAAATTATTACACCTTTTCCTGCTGCGAGACCATTCGCTTTAATAACTTTAGGATAACTCACATTCTTCAAATAATCTGATGCACTTAAATATTCGTCGGCCGAAAACTCTACATAATCAGCCGTCGGAATATTATAATTCTTCATCAGTTTCTTAGCATAAGATTTTTCAGATTCTATTCTGGCAGCATTCGAGCTTGGGCCAAAAACATTAACCGAATTATTTCTTAACAAATCACCAAGTCCGCTCACGAGAGGTTTTTCAGGTCCAATCACCACGAGATCAATATCTTTTTGTCTACAAAATTGAAGAACGGTTGAATTGTCATTAACATTTAAATTTACATTTTCACCAAGCTTAGCGGTTCCTGGATTTCCTGGAAGGATATAAAGTTTTTCTAATTGATCGCTGTCAAATAATTTATAAGCTATTGCATGTTCGCGCCCGCCAGAACCAATTAAAGCAACTCTCATACGACAACATTTTTAATCAATAATTGGAATTGCTTGATTAAAGTTTCTGTTAGTAAATCTCTGCGGTGTTTATCAATAAAATTTGTATCCGGCGAGGGAAGCTGTTTATTAATATATAATTGGTAAATTTTAAAAATCGTTTCTTTTATTGCGTTAACATCTTCTGGTTCAGTAATAAATGATGCACCGTATTCAATTGCAGCAGATTTGGCCGCACCTTCAGGAACACATGCAATAACTGGTTTCCCGGAACCAAAATATTCATACATTTTACCTGGCAGAATTGCATCTATACTTTTTTTACGCCCTATCATAAACCACAAGACATCACTTGATAATACTTTGCGAACAGCTTCATCGTGATTCATATAGCCAAAATCTTTAACAAATTCTTCGAGCTTTAACTTCTTCATTAAACGTTGATTTTCTTTTCTCAAGTGACCGACAAAATGTAACTCAATCTTCGAGGCGATGTCAGGTCTTTCTACGGTAATTTTTTTAAACGCTTCTAAAAAATATTTGGGAGTGTTGTATTCAAGGAAAATTCCCGAGTAAGTGATGATCATTTTATCAGTTGTTTTAGGTGCTGGTTTTATAGTTGAAAAATCTTCGGGATCAAAACCATGAGGTATTATCACAACATCATCAAAAGTTAAGAATTTATAAATGCTCAATAATTTTTCTTTGATCTTCCTATTCGTAACAATCACCTTATCTGCTGCTTTAAGCGACGAATATTCCATTCTTTTGTGAAGATAAGAATGAAATGGAGTTGGATAGAATGCGAAATAACTCTTGTACCATAAATCACGGTAATCTACAACAAGCGGGATATCAAATTTCTTTTTAAGTTTTACAGCCATTTTGAAAGCAGAAAAAGGAGGAGCAGAAATGAAGATTGTATCGAATTTTTCTTTTGACAACACTTCAGATGCAGCTTCAAACGCTTTCTTTGACCATAAAATTTTATTATCGGGAATAAATATGGATTGGCTTATAATGTTTAATATTTTTCGAACTTTCTCATTGGGCATTTTGACTGTTCCAAATTTCGAAAGAACAGCATTCGGATCGAATGAACTTGTGCGAATGACTTTTATATTAAGTTTATCTAACTCATTTTGTAAAGATTTATCGTGAGCGTAATAAGCAATATTTCCCGTGGTAATAACTGTTGGATGCCAGCCATGCGATGGCATATATTTCACAAATTTTAATGTTCTTTGAACACCGCTTAATCCCAATGGCGGAAAATAATAAGCTATAACTAAAACCTTGAACATGTTAAACTAAAAATGTTGTTAGCTTGTTTTGTTATTGAGTAAAAAATAAAATCAAACTTTTGGTGTATAATAGTTTGGAGGTTCGGTTGTAATTATCACATCGTGAGGATGACTTTCCTTTAATCCCGCTAAGGTTATCTTAACAAATTTAGTTTTTGTTTTTAAATGTTTAATATCTCGCACTCCGCAATAACCCATTGCAGCCCTCAATCCTCCAATAAGTTGATATATCGTATCAGAGAGAGGACCTTTGAACGGCACTCTTCCTTCAATTCCCTCCGGAACTAATTTAGATATATCGTCCTCAGCATCTTGAAAATATCTATCCTTACTTCCCTTTTTCATAGCTGATATTGATCCCATGCCGCGATAAATTTTAAAACTCCTTCCTTTGAATAAAACCTTCTCTCCCGGGCTTTCTTCTACTCCGGCAAATAATCCACCGATCATGACTGTATCTGCTCCCGAAGCAATTGCTTTCGGAACGTCACCGGTTTGCTTGATACCTCCATCAGCAATAATTGGAATTCCTTTTTTCTTTGCCGCTCGATAAACTTCTGAAATTGCAGTGATCTGTGGAACTCCGATTCCAGCAATAACTCTTGTTGTACAAATGGAGCCAGGTCCAACACCGACTTTTATTCCATCAACCTTACAATTCAACAAATCAAGTGAAGCTTCATAAGTTCCTATATTACCAGCGATTAATTGCTCATATCTGAATTTACGCCGAATGTCTTTTATCATTTTTAAAACACCCATAGAGTGACCATGAGCAGTATCAATCACCAAAACATCAACACCAACTTTTGTTAGTTCAGTAATTCTGTCAATACTATCGGCTGTAATTCCAATTGCTGCTCCCACTCTTAACCTTCCATGTTCATCTTTACAAGCGTTTGGATGTTTCTTCTTCTTTTGAATGTCTTTGAAAGTAATTAAACCTTTCAGAATTCCTTCCGAGTCAACAACAGGTAGTTTTTCAATTTTATATTTCTCAAGAATTTTTTCAGCTTTTTCTAATGTTGTCCCTTGTGGAGCTGTAATCAGATTTGCCGAGGTCATCAAATCTTTAACTTTAAGTTTTTTATTTGGCTCGAATCTCAGATCTCTGTTTGTAATAATTCCAACTAATTTATGATTCTCATCTATAATTGGAATTCCTGAAACACTGTACTTTCTCATAATATTTAAAGCATCGCCGACAGTATTTTCAGGATGCAATGTAATAGGATCTCTAATCATTCCACTTTCTGATCTTTTAACCTTATCAACCTCTTCGCACTGAGCTTCAATGCTCATATTTTTATGAAGGATACCAATTCCTCCTTCTCGTGCAATAGCAATTGCCATTGCAGATTCGGTCACTGTATCCATTGCTGCAGAAATAAAAGGAATGTTCAATTTAATTTCGGGAGTAAGATATGTTGAAACATCTACCTCTCTGGGAAGTACTGCAGATTTTGAAGGAATTAATAGTACATCATCAAATGTAAGAGCTTCTTTTATTAGGTTCATTTATTTTTTCTATTTAATAAATTATTCAAATGCTGAAATCCCGGTGATATCTTCACCAATTATAAGAGTATGCATTTCATGAGTGCCTTCATAAGTTCTCACTGACTCAAGGTTAGCCAAATGACGCATTACAGGATACTCATCTAAAATGCCATTTGCACCAAGTATTTCTCGCGCAATTTTAGCAATTTCGGATGCCTTTTCACAATTATTTCTCTTTGCCATCGAAACATGAGTATGCTTCAATGTACTCTTGTCTTTCATTCTTCCTAATTGAAGATTTAACAATTGAGCTTTTGTAATTTCAGTAATCATGAAAACCAATTTCTCTTGAGTCATTTGAAATGATGCAATTGGTTTTCCAAATTGTATACGTGATTTTGCATAATTTAATGCAGTGTCATAACATGCCATCATCGAGCCAACAACTCCCCAAGCGATTCCATATCTGGCTTGATTGAGGCACATCAAGGCATTCTTTAATCCTTCTGTTTTGGGTAATAGATTTTTTTCAGGAACAAAAACATTATCAAAAATAAGTTCAGAAGTCACTGATGCACGAAGCGAATGTTTTCCTTTCATTTCTGGAGCAGTGAAACCTTTCATCCCTTTCTCAATTAAAAATCCTCTAACAACCCCATCAAGCTTTGCCCAAACTACCGCTACATCAGCAATTGTTCCGTTGGTAATCCACATCTTTGCTCCACTAAGCAGAAATCCATTTTGAACTTTTTCTGCCTTAGTGATCATTCCACCTGGATTCGATCCATAATCAGGTTCAGTTAAACCGAAACATCCAATTTTTTTTCCCAGCGCTAACTGCGGAAGCCAAAAATCTTTTTGTTCTTCCGAACCAAAAGCATAGATAGGATACATCACAAGCGAACTCTGTACCGATACAAAACTTCTTATGCCGCTGTCCCCTCTTTCTAGTTCCTGCATGATTAAACCATAAGCGACATTATTCAATTCTGCACAAGAATATTTTTGCGGTAAAGTAACACCATATAAACCAAGTGCTGCCATCTTTTCAACAAGCTGATACGGAAACTTTCCCTCCCGGTTATATTTTTCAATGATCGGAATGATTTCAGCAGAAACAAATTCCCTAACCGTATCACGAATCATCTTTTCGTCTGCTGACAAGAGCGATTCGATATTAAAATAATCTACACCGACAAATTTTTGCATTCTGAATCGTACGAATTTTATTTTTTATTATGAGACAAATTTACTCTAATGACGGTAATCAAACAACAAAATGAA
>Ga0209126_1000376_pt1 | contig 15290 bp, 12 predicted proteins | sample RifCSP19_1_FD_184024 | JGI IMG/M metagenome (GOLD analysis project Ga0209126, IMG submission 184024) | Soil microbial communities from Rifle, Colorado - Rifle CSP2_sed 19_1 (SPAdes) (version 2) | ecosystem: Environmental > Terrestrial > Deep subsurface > Rock core/Sediment | place: Rifle...
ACTTCGCGACTGGTTCCGACTAGTAACTATCTTGTGTCTTATCTGCACTAGAATCGCACCTAATGCAGCTATAAACATACCCATTCCTTCTTGAAGAGTAATTTTTTCATCAAGAAAGACCCAAGCTAAAATTGCTATTTGAATTAGCATTGTTCCATTTATAATGCATGACTCCATTGCGGTTAATGTCCGTAATGTTAAATTCCAAAGAGTAAAGGCAAACGCAGTATTTATTGCAGCAAGCCAAATTAAGAAAAGCCAATTTGTAGTGCTGATAATTGGAAACTCATTTAATGATAATCCCACGACTAATAAAATTATTGCTCCAATTCCCATGCTGATAAAAGTTACCACAAAAGGACTTATATCTTTATTCCTGTTTACATTTCTTCCAATTATTGCCGAACTGGAATTTGCCAAAACACCAACGAACATGATTAGTAATCCAAGCATTTCATTTTCTAAAAGTGATACAGGTAAAAAGTAAGTCAATATTCCTATTAAAAATAAAATTGCACCAATCCATTGTAATAATGTTGGTCTTTCATTTAATAGAAAAATTCCCATGATTGCCACAATTATCGGAGTGAAGTTTAAAATCAAACTAACTGTAACTGAGGGAAGTAATGATAATCCTAAAAATTGTGCACCCTGAGTAAAAGTGTAAAAGACAAAACCTAGTAAAATTAAATTTATCCATTGAGAAGAGTTTAAGTTCTTTACTTCTTCCCAATACTTTCTCTTAAAAAATAAAAAAGGTAAGAAACATAAAAATGCTAAGAAGTATCTTAATCCGGCAAAAGTTATCGGGGGAATTTCAACCAATCCCCATTTTATGATTATGAAAGAAGTCGACCATAAAAATGTTACAAATAATGCTTGAATAATTGAAATAATGTGGAAGGATTTATAATTCATAACTTTTAAGATGAAGCAGGTTAGTGACAATTTTATTAAAGAATACTGTTGATTTTATGTTCTTGAGTTCAAACAATTATGTGGCTAATTTTGATCATTGATAAATAACTTACTGTAAAAATATGAAATCTATTCTAATAAACATTTTAACTTTTTTGTTTTTAGCATCGAATTTTTACTCACAGACAATTCCACCCAAAAGGGAATTTCGTTCAGTTTGGATTGCATCAGTAACAAATATTGATTGGCCATCAAATAAAAATTTAACTCCATCTGCTCAACGAACCGAGTACATAAATATTCTTAATAAGCATAAGCTTAATGGCTTGAATGCAGTGGTGACACAAATTAGACCATCGTGCGATGCATTTTATCAAAGTGCAATTGAGCCGTGGTCTGAGTGGTTAACAGGAACTCAGGGAGTTGCCCCAAATCCTTTTTATGATCCGTTGATTTTTATGATTGATGAAACACATAAACGAGGAATGGAGTTTCATGCATGGTTTAATCCTTACAGGGCAGTTCTAAATAAAAATACAAGCAGCATTTCACCAACACATGTATCAGTTGTGCATCCTGATTGGGTGAGAGAATACGGCAACTTAAAATTACTTGATCCGGGACTACCGCAAGTAAGGAATTATGTTGCAAGCGTTATCATGGATGTTGTTCGAAGATATGATATTGATGGAGTTCATTTTGATGATTACTTTTATCCTTATCCGCAAACTGGAGTAACATTTCAGGATTCAGCAACTTTTGCAAATTATCCAAACGGCTTTACAAATAAAGATGATTGGCGGAGAAATAACATTAACCTGCTTATTCAAATGTTGAGCGATAGCATTAAAGCGGTTAAACCGCATGTAAAATTTGGAATAGGTCCATTCGGGATTTGGAGAAATCAATCTTCAGATCCATTAGGTTCAGCGACGGCGGGATTTGAATCTTACAGCGGAATTTATGCTGACTCACGAAAATGGATGCAGCAAGGATGGCTTGATTATATCAATCCGCAAATTTATTGGAACATTGGTTACTCGGTTGCGGCTTATGATGTTTTAGTCGAATGGTGGATAAATAATAATTTTGAAAAACATTTTTATACGGGAAATGCAGCGTACAAGATTGGCAGCAGCAGTCCGAGCGCATGGTTAAATCCAAGTGAAATGCCTGATCAGGTAAGATTTAATCATACGTACGATGAAGTTAAGGGCATGAACTTTTTCAGTTCAAAGTCTATCACGAATAATTTGTTAGGAATTCAGGATTCACTGCGAAACAGTTTGTTCAATTATCCGGCTTTAGTTCCAGTCATGCCTTGGAAGGATTCTGTTCCTCCTTCAACGATATCGAACTTATCTGCATTTAAAAATACGGATGGAGTTCTGGTCACTTGGCAAAAACCAACAAATGATCCGGCAAAATATTTTATTGTTTATAGGTTTGATGACCAAACTCTGATAAACATTGATGACCCAAGATACTTTAGAACCATAACGTATAATGATACTACTAGTTTTCTTGATACACAACCGATCGGATTAAATACTCAAACTGTCACTTACGTTGTCACTTCTTTGGATAGACTCCATAACGAAACTCCGGTTTCAGCAGCAAATAGCATTACTCTACAAATAGTAGTTCCTGTTGAACTTACTTTGTTTTATGCATCAGTTGAAGGGAATAGCGTCAACTTAATTTGGAAAACTGCGAGTGAAAAAAATAATTATGGGTTTGAAATAGAGAAAAGTCAAATGTCATCCGCCTCAGGCGGAGTCAAAAGTGAAATGTGGGAGAAAATTGGGTTTCTAAAAGGCAGTGGTACAACACAATCACCTCAAATGTATGTGTTTAGTGATGAGAATATTTTTGAAGCTGGTAGCTATTCGTATCGCTTAAAGCAAATTGATTTTGACGGTAGCTATGAATATTCAAACATCATTCAAGTTGAAATTGATAAACCATTGAAGTTTGCCTTGATGCAGAATTATCCGAATCCTTTTAATCCAACAACAATTATTAGTTGGCAGTCACCAATAAGTAGTCGGCAAACATTGAAAGTATATGATGTGCTTGGTAACGAAGTTGCTGCTTTAATTGATGAATGGAAGGATGCAGGATATTACCGAATGGAATTCGATGCCTCAAATCTGTCAAGCGGCGTTTATTTCTATCAATTGATGACTCAAAACTTTTTGCAAACCAGGAAAATGCAAATCTTAAAATAGCTCTGGTTTTGATTGCTCAGCAGATTTATTAGATATTATCAAAATTTTTGTTAGTTTTAATCATAACGTTTTAATAAAAGTTTAGGACAGAGTTTATCCTACCAATATTTATACCATTAAGAAGTTATTCTTCATTTATCATTCAATATATTTGAGTATCTGTGTTCATCTATAATGCACCGATAGAAAAGCTAATCGCCTTAGATAATAATATTTTTCTTCTTCAAGTTTATTGTCCTGAAATTGCTTCTGTAATTCAGCCCGGACAGTTTCTCAACGTAAAAGTATCTGAAGGCGTTTTTCCCTTACTTCGCAGACCTTTCAGTGTCTGTGATGTTGAGGGTGAATCACTTTTTCTCATGTTTAATATACTTGGAGAGGGAACAAAACTGCTGGCAAAAAAGCATATAGGTGAAACTATAGATATTCTTGGTCCGTTAGGAAATGGATTTAATCTTCAAGGCAGTTTCGATACTGCGGTGATTGTTGCCGGAGGATTGGGCGCAGCACCATTTCCTTATTTAATCAGAAAAATTGGCGACGAAAAGAATATAAAATGTTTTGTAGGAGGCAGATCAAGTCACTATGTTATCCAGTATGGAATGAAAAATATTTTAACTTCAACTGATGATGGCTCACTCGGCTATAAAGGAACTGTTGTGTCTTTACTTAGAGAGAATTTGACTTCAATAATATCTTCTAAACCAAAAATATTTGCCTGTGGACCAAATGCTATGCTTCGCACTTTAAAAGAGTTTACGATTGAAAATAATATTGAATGCGAAGCATCGATAGAATGTGTAATGGCTTGCGGGTTTGGTATTTGTCAGGGTTGTCCAATCGAAACTGTTGATAAACCAGAAAAATATTCCCTGGTTTGTAAAGATGGACCTGTTTTTAATGTCCGGGATGTGGTGATATGAGCAAAGTTGATTTAACGGTTCGAGTCGGCTCATTAAAATTTCGTAATCCAATTCTCTTGGCTTCCGGTACAGTTGGATACGGAAATGAAATTTCTGATTTCGTTGATCTAAATAAAATCGGTGGTATTGTAACAAAATCATTAAGTTTAAAGCCGAGAAAAGGAAATCCTCCACAAAGGATAGTTGAAACTCCGGCGGGAATGTTGAACGCAATTGGATTGCAGAACGTTGGTGTAGAAGAATTCTTAAAAGAAAAAATTCCATTCCTAAAAAAATTTGATGTACCTTTAATTTGTAATATAGCTGCAAGTACTGTCGAAGAATATGTTGAATGTACAAGATTACTAACGAGCGAAGAATTCATAAAAGGGTTTGAGATTAATGTATCTTGTCCAAATGTAAAAGAGGGTGGACTGCAATTTGGAAATGACCTAAGTGCTGTCGGAAAGATTACTCAAAGAGTAAAAGCTGTAACTAACAAACCAGTATTTGTTAAGTTATCACCAAATGTTTCTTACATTTCAGAATTTGCAAAAGTAGTGAAAGAAGAAGGCGGAGATGCAGTATCAGCAATCAATACTTTGGTTGGAACTTCGTTCAACATAAATACGCGTAAGCCAAAAATATTTAATGTGTTTGGCGGACTTTCAGGACCAGCGATAAAGCCAATCGCATTAGCTAAGGTACTTGAGATAAAACAAAAAGTTGATATCCCAATTGTTGGAATCGGCGGAATAATGAATTGGAAAGATGTTGTTGAATTTATGATTGTTGGTGCATCTGCGATACAAATTGGAACATTAAATTTTATTGATCCGACCGCTTCGGGAAAAATGGTAAGTGATTTAGAAAACTATTGCATAGAAAATAATATTCAGAAAATTTCAGATTTAACCGGATCATTTATTCTACAAAACTAAAATGGATTTAGAAAAATCTCTCAATAAATTATATTCACTTCATACTTTCGGTATCAAGTTAGGATTGGACAACATCAGAAATTTTCTAACGCTGCTTGGCAAACCGCAGAATAAAATTAAAACGATTCACATTGCAGGTTCAAATGGAAAGGGAAGTACGGCAGCATTTACTGCCAGCATTCTTCAAGAAATGAAATATAAGGTCGGGCTTTATACTTCACCTCATTTTTCCAGATTCAATGAGCGCATAAAAATTAATGGTATAGAAATATCTGATGAAAGAATTGCAAAGTTCATTCACGAGTTCGAGAGAAATATTGATATGTTTAAACTAACTTTTTTTGAAGCAACTACTGCTCTCGCATTCCAATATTTCAGTGAAGAAAAAGTTGATTATGCAGTAATCGAAACCGGTTTAGGAGGGAGATTAGATGCGACAAATCTCATCAATCCTTTGTTTGTAATTATTACTTCGATTAGTTTAGAGCATACGGAAATCCTTGGCAATACTATTGAAAAAATTGTCCAGGAAAAAGCAGGAATTATTAAAGATGGTATTAATGTTTTTATTGGAAAGCTTCCAGAGGAGGCGGAATCTATAATTGAGGAAAGGTGCTCTCAGAAGAAGTGTGAACTCTTTAAACTTAAGGATTATATCATCGAAAAGAATAATTCGTTAGAATTATATACCGAAGAGTTAGAATTAGATGAGTGGATAATGCCGCTGAAAGGTAAATATCAGAAATATAATGCTGCTTTGGCGGCATTAGCCGTGTCTAAATCATTAGACAATGATAACTTTAGGGTAATCGAAAACGGCATAAAAAATGTTATCAAAAATACTGGGCTTCAGGGTCGTTATGAGTTCTTCAACACCAAACCGGATATAATATTTGATTCTGCACATAATACTGAAGGAATTACCAATTTTTTAAACGAGTTTAATCGAGATAAATCAAAGTACTCTCATTCTACTTTGTTATTTGGAGTGATGAAGGATAAAGCAATCAAAGAAATGCTGACGCTCCTAAAAGATTCATTTGATGAAATCCTGATTACTGATATTGATTATGAAAGAGCTTGTAAGATTTCTGAGTTGGAAAAAATCGCTAGTGAAATGAATCTAAATGTGCGACCTGTGACTCAACCGGGAGAATTTGTTTTCTCCTTTAGGGATAAGGAAGCATCAAAATGCTTGGTTGTATTAGGAAGCATGTATCTTTTGGGAGCCATAAAGACGGATTTGGAAAGGATTAAAATATCTTGACATTATTTTAAATTTGAAGTATGTTTCAAGTGTTCCTCTTATTCCTTTCAAAAATAAATCAATAAGTGAATTAAAAATTAGTATTACCTCGAAAAAATAAACAGTTCCCGGAAAAACCTTTGATTAAGTTATACAAGCTTAATATCAGATCATTTAACAACAAATAATTAATAGGACTGCATCATGCCAATGGACATCTCTGAACTCAAGTCAAAAAAAATCGTTGAACTAAATACAATTGCCAAGGATTTAAATGTCTCTGACTACAGCGATTTAAGGAAACAAGAACTCATCTTCAAAATTCTTGAAGCACAAACTGCTAAGGATGGATTAACCTTTTCCAAAGGTGTGCTCGAAGTCTTGCCTGATGGTTATGGCTTCCTTCGCTCTTCGGATTATAATTATCTTCCATCGCCCGATGATATTTATGTATCACCATCTCAAATTAAAAAGTTCAGTTTAAGAACTGGTGATTTAGTGAGCGGACAAGTTCGTCCACCTAAGGAAGGTGAAAGATTCTTTGCTTTATTGCGTGTAGAAGCTGTGAATAATTTAGACCCCGATGCAATCCGTGAACGAACTTTATTTGACAACCTTACTCCGGTCTATCCAACAAAGAAATTAATTCTTGAGTCTGCTCCTGGGGAATACTCCGTGAGAATAATGGACTTGCTCTCACCGATTGGAAAAGGACAAAGAGGTTTGATTGTATCACCACCAAAAAGTGGAAAAACGATTTTATTGCAGAAGATTGCGAACTCCATTACTCGAAATCATCCTGAAATTAAACTGATTATCTTGTTGATTGATGAGCGGCCGGAAGAAGTGACTGATATGGAACGTTCGGTAAAAGCTGAAGTTATTAGTTCTACTTTTGATGAGCCGGCAGACAGACATGTTCAGGTTGCAGATATGGTGATTGAAAAAGCAAAGAGAATGGTTGAAGCTAAAGAAGATGTTGTTATCTTACTTGATAGTATTACAAGACTTGCGCGTGCTCATAACATCGTAGTTCCTCACAGCGGCAGAATTCTTTCAGGCGGTGTTGATTCAAATGCTCTTCATAAACCAAAAAGATTTTTCGGTGCAGCAAGAAACACTGAAGACGGCGGAAGCTTAACTATCATTGCAACTGCTTTAATTGATACCGGCAGTCGAATGGATGACGTTATATTTGAAGAGTTCAAAGGCACCGGTAACATGGAACTCCTGCTAAATCGTGATCTTAGTGATAGGAGAATATTTCCGGCAATAGATGTTAATCGTACCGGTACGCGAAGGGAAGAATTACTAATAAAGGAAGATGATCTCGCAAAGATTTGGATACTCAGAAAAATTCTTAGCGATTTCTCGCCCATTGATGCAATGGAATTTCTATTAGATAAAATGAGAGGGACGAAGACCAATAAGGACTTCTTGAATAACATGAATAGTTAATTTAAAATGTTCTCCACCTCCTCAAAAATTAATTCCCATCTTATACTTTATTTATTAATTGTATTGAATTGTTTTTGTTTAGCACAAACAGATACAATTAAATATAAATGGCCTTATTCCCCAATGACGGTTCAGAGAACAATTGGAGGTACATTTGCAGAATATAGAAGTACAAGTGTACCAGGTCATTACCACAATGGAACTGATATGTCTGGCACTCAGGGAACTCCAATTTTGGCAGTTCTTCCCGGTACTGTCGCTGTTGCTTATGATGATGGCGGAACAGGCTATGATTCTTATGTCCGTGTAACCTCGCAGATCGGAGGACTTTCAAAAAATATTACATATTATCATACAAGACCTATTGTCTCTGTCGGTCAGCAAGTTGTTGAGGGACAACAAATTTCTACAGTTGCAATTGATCATGTTCATCTTATTGATTATCGTTTAGGCGGCTCTATTTCGACTTCTCATCTCAACGCTTTAAGACCAGATGGTGGTTTAACGATTTATGAAGACTACTGGAAACCCAATATCCGTTATGTCAAATTCTTTTTAGACAATTCTAACACACAACTTTCACCATCTGCACTTGGCAGCAAAGTAGATATTATAGTTCATATCGAAGAGGTTAGCAGTGTGGGAAGTTCAGCAGGTTCAAATAATGGGACGTATAAAATCGGATACAAAATACTTTCGGCAGATACCCAGCAAGTAATTTATTCACCTCCGGATAATGGTTTAAGGTATACATACTACAATAAACCGAGTGATAATTATGTTGACATCAATTATTATCAACCAGAAGCCAATACCAGCAAACATGTTTACATTGTTACAAACGGTAGCGGATCTTCAAATGTTGCTTCAACTCAAGTTGTGAGTAATAATTTTTGGAACGTGAATGACTTTCCGTATGGCAATTATGTTGTCATGGTTTTTACAGAGGATACACGAGGTAATACAGATACAGTTTATGTGCCGGTAATAACAACCGATATAGATTTAATTCCTCCGGCTGCACCTATACTTAAATATATTAAGAAGGATTCAGCCAATTATTTTACAATCGCTTGGATTCCTCCAACAGACGCAGATCTTAAAGGATATAGACTTTATTTCAGCATTGATGGAATAAATTACAACTTAAGAGATAATGAAACTGTTCTAATAAATTTGTTGAATTCGAAAACTTACTTTTACAATCAGACTACTCCACTGTATCTAAAACTATTTGCCGTTGATAGTGCCGCAATTAAAAATGTCAGCACTCAATCAGATATTTATGGATTAAGAATGCTAAACGACAACAAAAAAATATTAATCGTGGATGGATTTGATAGGTACGGTGGCTTAGGCAGTTGGGCGAACCCTTATCATGATTTTGTTGTATCTCACGCTAAAGCATTCAATTTGAGTTTTGAAACTTGTGCGAATGAACAAATAATTAACGGAACAATAAATCTAAATGATTATGAATTGGTGATTTGGATTCTTGGAGATGAATCTACTGCTGATGAAACTTTTTCAAGTGTGGAGAGAACCAAAGTCGCTCCCTATCTGGAAAGCGGAGGTAAATTATTTATTTCGGGCTCTGAGATAGCATACGATCTTGGCTCTTCGTCTGCAACATCACAAGAGACACAATTTCTTAAAGATCATCTTAAAGCAAAATATGTTTCTGATGATTCAAATTTTTATGGCGTTTACGGCACTGATTCAACTCAATTTGCAGGATTAGGTTTTGGTTATGGTGTTCAAAGTAACGGTTCACCATACGCTGAAGATTGGCCCGATGTCATAGATACGACAGGCGGAAGTGTTCCAATCTTAAAATATAATTCTGTCTCAACTGCTGGAATTGAATACACAGGAAGTTTTAACGATTCCCCGAATATTGGGCAATTAATTTATCTTGCTTTTCCATTTGAAACTATCAATCTTGCTGATGCACGAGCACAAGTTATGACGGCGGCATTAAAATATTTTGGATTGATTCAGACCTCGGAAGTTGTGGATAACGATTATGTTCCCAACACTTTTTCACTTAGTCAGAATTATCCGAATCCGTTTAATCCTTCTACTACCATCAGGTACGCAATTCCCTTCTTGAGAGGGGACGAAAGCCTGTCCACCTCTGGTGGAGTTGTGCCGATAACATTGAAAGTTTATGACATACTCGGTAATGAAGTGGCAACATTGGTGAGTGAGCAGAAAGAACCAGGAAATTATGAAGTTAATTTTGTTGCATCTTCAATAGCAACCGGAGTGTACATATACCGTTTAATAGCCGGGAATTTTATTGCAGCCAAGAAGATGATTCTTTTGAAGTAATACGCACACAATAATTAAACGCAGAGCAGAAAATAATTTGAGAAAAATATTTTTATTAATTGCATTTGCAATTTCGTTTAACATTTACAGTCAAAAGCTTAATCAAAACTTTTTTACAGATATTTATTCAGTTCCTTCTTCCGATTCAGCTTCCCAATTTTTTTATTTGTATAAAATTCCGGTTACGAGTTTAATCTTTTCAAAGGATAACGAATCATATACTGCTTCAATTCAAATTACGATTGAGATTAGTGACTCTAATTCTAATTTCATTCAACGACATTTCAATGATCGAAAAATTACTTTTGATGATTTTTCACTGACATCAGATCCAAATATTTACATCGAGGGAGTAATTTCATTCTTATTTGAGAATAAAACGATTATACTCACTTCAAATATTTTCGATGCAAACTCTCAGAAGGATATTTTTAATAAAGAGCAAACTGTACTAAAAATGAAAAACGAGAAATCGGATTTTTTGATTCCTATCATTTTAAATGATAATGTGTTCAAGTGCGGGGCGAATAATTCACGGGCTTTACCGAATTTTGGCGGATTCATTCCTTTCGATAATAATTCTTACGACATTTTAATTCCGAGCACAGATACAACTTTAGAGAAATTATTTGTTAAGGTAATAAGCGGGAAGGATACCGTATTTAACAGCGTACTAAAGCGAAATGACATGGAGAAGATTGGTTTTGATGAATGTGAAGGTAGAATAATAATTACCGCGGATTCACTCTCTAATCCGACCAGTAATTTTTATTTAGTTCACCTGACTCAAAAGCTGAAAGAGAGACAATTTGAAATTGTCGTTTCCAAATCCGAAAGTTTTCAAAAGAAAAAATCTTTTAGACCCATAGTTAAATGGTTAAATAAACCGAGATCTTTAAGTGATTCAGAATCCGCAATAAAGTTATTACGATTTGTAATAAATGATGATTCCATAAAGCAGCTACTGAAGAGTAGTGATAATTATGACAGCTTATTACATCGATTTTGGAAAAAGGGTGATCCTTCACCAAATACGGAATATAACGAGCTGATTGCAGAATATTATGAAAGAGTTGATTACTCAGTTAAGAATTTCTCCACAATTACTGGCTTGAATGGTTTGGAAACCAATCGAGCAAAAATTTATATCCTTTACGGCAAACCTAATTCAGTTGAACGTGGATCAAATGACGATGATAAAATTTCAGAGACCTGGACTTATTCAAAGCTTCAGAAAAAATTTATTTTTGTTGATGAGAAGGGAACAGGTGAGTTCATCTTAAAAAATACATTATGAATACCTTTATATTTACATGCGGGGATATTAACGGCATAGGTCCCGAATTAGTTATTAAAACTTTAAATAAGGTCGTTAAAAAATCTAAAGGTAAATTTCTTTTCATCTGTCCCGAAAATATTTTTAAAAGCGAAATCAAAAAGCATAAGCTAATATTTAATTATGAAATTGTTAATTCAGCAGCTTATTCTTCAGATTTACCGATTTCTATAATGAACATTGGAAGTTACAAACGTCAGTTCGGCATCCCCACAAAACTATCAGGTCAAGTTGCATTCAAAGCATTAGAAATGGCTTATGTTTTACCGATTAAGACTAATGAAAAAGCAATAATAACTGCACCGATTTCCAAAACAGCATTGTCTTACGCAAATATTAAATATCCAGGACACACTGAAATGTTAGCTGATTGGTATGGGGTGAAAAACTATGCAATGTTGTTTTTATCAAAAAGTATCAATGCTGCATTATTGACTATTCACCAGCCGATAAAAAATGTGCCGGGTTTAATAAGTAAGAAATTGTTAGAAAATAAATTTAGCTTGATTCTGGATACCTTAAAAAAGGATTTTAAAATTAAATCGCCCAAGATTGCTGTATTAGGATTAAATCCTCACGCAGGTGAAAATGGGCTTATCGGTGGGGAAGAAAAAAAAATAATTATTCCTTTCATGAAAAACTTTCCAAAGAGAAAATACTTTTTTGGTCCATATTCTCCAGATGCTTTTTTTGGAATGAAAATGTATTCGATTTATGACATGATAATTGGAATGTACCATGATCAAATACTTAATCCATTTAAGCTGCTTAATTTTAACAAAGGAGTTAATTACACAGCAGGTCTGCCGATTGTTAGAACTTCACCTGATCAGGGAACTGCTTTCGATATAGCCGGTAAAGGTATCGCCGATGAATCAAGCATGGTTGAAGCATTCAAATATGCTCAGATGATTTTAGCTAACCGTAATTCCTATGGAAAAAATTCTTAGCAGCAAGATTTATACTGATGTGTCAAACATTTATGATCACATCATGCGCAAAGTACGTTATGATTATTGGGCTGATTATATTTATGCAATCTCAAATGATTATGTTGGTGATAAGCCGAATGTTTTAGAACTTGCTTCGGGCAACTGTAATTTAGCTCGTTTTCTATCGGCGTATTATCCTAAACTGATTGTAACTGATATGTCGCTTTCAATGCTCAATAAGAATTCAAAAGCCGGCCTGAAAAAAGTTTGCTGCGATATGACCATGATTCCTTTCAGCACAAAATTTGATTTAATAGTTTCGACATTTGACAGCGTTAATTACTTGATCACCGAAAAAAAACTGTCAGCACTTTTTAATGAGATATGCATGGTAATCAGTAATGATGGAATATTTACGTTTGATGTCAGTTTGGAAAAAAATAGTTTTAGGCACATTAAGAATCCATTAAGAAAAGGTTCTTACAAAGGGGTTAGATACAAACAGGAAACCGATTACGATTCGACAAAAAATATTCACCGAAATGTTTTTTGCATAACCTATCCTAATGGTAAAGTGTTTAAGGAAGTGCATATTCAAAAAATTTATTCCTTTGAAACATATTTTGATTTAATGGATTCTGCCGGACTTAGCGTTAAAGCATTCTATGATGCTTTCACTTTTAAAGATGGGAGTGCTAATTCACCACGTGTTCAATTTATTGCACTGAAGAAATAATTATGCTTTCATTAAGCAATGTTGATTTTAATTATCCCGGCCAAACGGTCTTCAGCGAATTAAATCTCACTGTAAAAAAAGGTGATTTCATTTTTGTGATAGGGAAGAGCGGTTCGGGCAAAAGTACGCTGCTTCAGCTTATCTATTTTAATCTTCTGCCTTTCTCAGGAGAAGTTCAATTTGATAGATTTAATTCCAAAACCATTCGGGCTAATGATTTACCAAAACTTAGAAGAAAAATGGGAATAATTTTTCAGGACTTTAAATTATTAAATGATAGAAACATTTATGAAAATCTTTCGTTCATACTTGAAGCGATAGGAACGACACGTAAGGAAATAAAAAGAAAAGTTACATCGGTGCTAACTGATGTCGGCTTATTACACCGCAGATTTAGCTTTCCGAATGAACTTTCAGGTGGAGAGAAACAAAGAATCGCTATTGCCAGAAGCATAGTTAATGAACCCTTCCTAATACTTGCAGATGAACCAACCGGAAATTTAGACCCCGAAACTTCCCGTGAAATTGTTGATCTGTTATTTAAGATTAATGCTCGAGGCACTGCAATTATTTTTGCTACGCACAATTATGAAATTGTAAAAAAATATCACCAAAAAATAGTTAAGATAGAAAATGGGAGAGCCATAAAGGTGGTTTTGAAAAAGAAAGATTAGACCTATTCCAGTTTTGCCTCAATTGAAGTAAGAATACTTGTGGTAACATCATCTATTGCTCCCAATCCATCCACAGTAACCAAAATACCCCTTCGGTCATAATAATCTAAAACGGGTTGAGTAGTAGTGCTAAAGACTTCCAATCTATTTCTTATAACATCTTCTTTGTCATCCTCACGCTGATAAAAACTATCAGTTGAATTACAAATTGGACAACTATTTTTGCCTTCGATTTCACTCAAAGTGAAAATGTTTTGACAAACTTTGCAAGCTCTTCGATTCGTTAACCTTCTAATTATCTCGTCGCCGTTAGCAGTCAAATTGACATAAAAGACATGTTCAAGCTTAAGTTCCATTAGCAATTTTTCCAACTCTTTTGCTTGAGGTAAAGTTCTGGGAAATCCATCGAGGATAAATCCGTTTTTACAACGGGCTTGATTTAGGGTCTCATTAATAATACCAATCATGATATCGTCTGGAACCAATTCACCGCGACTCATGATTTCGTATGCCTTAATACCTAATGGAGTTTTTGCTTTTACGGCTTCGCGCAGAATATCACCGGTAGAAATGTGAGGAATGTTCAACCTTGAAGCTAATATTTTTGCCTGAGTTCCTTTACCAACCCCGGGAGCACCAAACAATATAAGACGCATTTTAAATCCGCTGTTTCTACTGCTCAAAAATATCGGTATTGAAGTTCTTTATCAAGGATGTATCTGTGGAATTTACTTTAATTTACTGTCTCCAGTTCTTTTCTTTTTAAAGAATTCTTGAAGCAATAAGATGCTTTCTTGCTCCAATATGCCAGAAAAAACCTCAACTTTATGGTTTACTTTTCCTTCCTGAGCTACATTGTAAACTGAACCGCAAGCACCAAATTTCGGATCGAAAGCACTGAAGTAAATCCTTTTTATTCGAGAAGATAAGATAGCACCGGTACACATTAGACAGGGTTCAACTGTAATATAAATATCACAGTCTGTTAGTCTCCAATCTCCAAGATGATTCTCCGCTGCTGTAATCGCTATCATCTCAGCGTGAGCTGTGGCATCCTTTAATTTTTCGACTTGATTATAACCTCTGCCTATAATTTTATCCTCAAAGACGACAACAGCACCAACCGGAACCTCATCGTGTTCCAATGCTTCTTCCGCCTCTTGAAGCGCTGCAGACATAAAGCGATATTTTAATTCGTCAAATAACATATTCGGTAGAAATAAAAAATCAAAAATCGTTTTGACTTTTGACTTTTTCATTTTGAATTTTTAATTGTTCAAGTACGCCCAGAAGGATTCGAACCCTCAACCCTCAGATCCGAAGTCTGATGCTCTATCCAGTTGAGCTATGGGCGCATGAAGTTCTCAGTTACTTTGTGTTTCGAAAATACAGTTAAGAACACAAAATTCAAAGATTAATATTATTGATACTGATTTACTTTTGAATATTTTAGCCGCATCGCTATCAAAAAAATCAATATATAAATCTGGGCAAACTTTGAAAGGTAGAGATATATAGTTTTCCAATTAATAGTTAATGTGAAATTTCACAAAGAATTTCTTTCTTAAACTTAGTGAATACA
>Ga0209126_1000380_pt1 | contig 15230 bp, 13 predicted proteins | sample RifCSP19_1_FD_184024 | JGI IMG/M metagenome (GOLD analysis project Ga0209126, IMG submission 184024) | Soil microbial communities from Rifle, Colorado - Rifle CSP2_sed 19_1 (SPAdes) (version 2) | ecosystem: Environmental > Terrestrial > Deep subsurface > Rock core/Sediment | place: Rifle...
ATGAACTTCATGATTTTGGAATCTATGAGACTCACGCCACCCCTGCGCAATGCAGTATAATCATACCTCGAAACCCTTATCGGAGGTCTCATGGAAATCACCTGGCACGGGCTATCGTGCTTTCGCATCAGCGAGCGCGGCATGGCGACGGTGGTCACTGACCCGTATGACCACACCGCAGTCGGGTACGAGCCGCTCAAATTAAAAGCAGAGATCGTCACGGTCAGCCACGCTGCGCCGGGACATAGTTATGTATCGGCAGTCAAAGGCACCTCGCGCGTGATCACCGGCCCAGGCGAGTTCGAGATCGGGGGCGTGTTCATCACCGGCGTGCAAACCAATGGCAAAGATAAGCGCGATGCTAATGAACTGCGCAACACCCTGTATGTGTTCGACTACGAGGGAGTCACCGTGGCGCACCTGGGCGACCTGCAGCGCGTGCCCAGCCAGACGGATATCGAGGCCCTGGGCGAGGTTCACGTGGCGCTGGTGCCGGTCGGCGGGGGCGGCGGGCTGAACGCGGCCAAGGCCGCCGAGATGGTCAGCCTGCTGGAGCCGGAGATCGTCATCCCCATGCACTTCCACACGCCGGGCAGCAGCCTCAAACTGGCCCCGCTGAACAAATTCCTGAAGGAAATGGGCGTCGGAGACATCCCGCCTGAGCCTTCGCTAAAAGTAAGCCGCAGCACCCTCCCAGACGAAACCCGGGTCGTGGTGTTGGAATACAAGCGCTAGTAAACCCTGGAGCAAAAACTTGACTATAAAAATCCTCATGTCGTGGGACATCCTGCCTGGCCGCGAGCAAGAATATTTCGAGTTCGTCGTGCGCGAATTCATTCCTGGGATGCAACGCCTGGGGCTGGAACCCACCGATGCCTGGTTTACGATGTATGGCAACCAACCGCAGATCGTCGCCGGGGCGCAGATCGCTAACCGACAGGCTTTAGACAAGGTCTTAGACTCGACCGAGTGGCTCAGCCTGACAGAACGCTTGCATAATTTCGTCACCGATTTCTCTTACAAGATCGTCCCCGCCCGCAAGGGATTTCAAATGTAATTGAAGATTTCTGATTATCCCTTGCGGATTGCCAGCTTTACTTTCACCACGATTTAATCTTCAACCTCAAATCAACAATCTAAAATTGGCATGTCTTCCCCTTTCGCTGAGCGTTTACTCGAATGGTACGCTGCACATGCCCGCCGCCTCCCCTGGCGCGGGCATCCTGATCCATACGCGGTGTGGGTCGCCGAGGTCATGCTCCAGCAAACGCGCGTGGAGACGGTCATCCCTTACTTCGAAAGGTGGATGGCGCGTTTTCCCACGCTGGAGACGCTTGCCGCGGCTTCCCAAGGCGAGGTGCTGGGGGCTTGGGAAGGCCTGGGTTACTATAGCCGCGCCCGCAACCTGCAGCGCGCCGCCCAGATCGTTGTCACGGAACACAGTGGAGAGTTACCGCGCCAGGCCAAGGCGTTGCGCCGCTTGCCAGGGATCGGACGCTACACCGCGGCAGCCATCTCCTCGACCGCTTTTGGCCTGGACGAAGCCACCCTGGATGGCAACATCCGCCGGGTGCTGGCACGCGTCTTCGACATTCGCCAGCCGGCCCGCTCGCCGGAAGGCGAACGGCGCTTGTGGGAATTGGCTGCCGTTCACCTGCCCCCCGGCTGGGCTGCGGATTACAACCAGGCCATGATGGACCTGGGCGCCACCGTCTGCACGCCGCGCGCACCCGATTGTCCCCGCTGCCCGCTCAAAGATCTGTGTGCAGCTTGCGCCCTCGGCGTGCAGGACCAAAGACCAGTCAGCCAGGCTAAACCTCCTTTGCCTCACCACATCGTCACTGCCGCTGTCATCCAGCGGGATGGGCAGGTGCTGATCGCCCAGCGCCCACCGCAGGGTTTGTTGGGCGGCTTATGGGAGTTCCCGGGGGGCAAAGTCCAGCCTGGGGAGCAGCTGGTCGCCTGCCTGCAGCGCGAGATCGGCGAGGAATTGGGCGCCGAGATCGAAGTTGGCGGAGCGCTTGGCGTCTACCGCCACGCCTACACCCATTTCCGCGTCACCCTGCATGCCTTCAGCTGCACTCTGTTGGACGGTGAACCGCGCAACCTGCAACACAGCGCCCTTTCCTGGGTCGCCCCCACTGCTCTGCGAGATTACCCGATGGGTAAGATTGACCGGCTGATTGCCAATCAGTTATCAGAAATCAGTGAACAGTAATCAGTTGCGCCGTGTTCCTGATCACTGCTCCTTGCTCGCTGAATACTGATTACTGGCTTTCTGCTCTCCGCACGAATACCCTTACTCCCCGAACTCTAACCACCTCCACCCGCGCTCCGACGAGGATGGGTTCTTCCCCTTCGGCCAGCTCGGCAGTCCATAGCTCCCCAGCCACCTGGACACTCCCCACGGGGGAGAGCGTGTTGCGGACTGTGCCGATCTTGCCAACCAGGGACTCCTGGCCGGTGCGGATGGGGGCTTTTTGGGCGCGTAGGGCGAAGGTCAGGATGGTGAAGAAGATAGCGGCGGTCACCAGGGAGACGCCAATCACGAGGGGCACCGAGACGCGCTGGAAGGATGGCGTGCCAGGCGAATTGAACAGCACCAGGGCGCCTAGGATCAGCGATCCCACCCCGGCAGCGGTGAGCGCACCATGCGTGGGGGCTTTAATATCCAGGACGAACAAGACGAAAGCGGTCGCCAGGAAGATCAAACCAAAATAGTTGACGGGTAAAATGCCCAGTCCATAGGTCGCCAGGGCCAGGCAGACCACGCCGATGAAACCGGCCACCCAACCGCCCGGGCTGGAAAGCTCGATCAGGATGGCTTGCACGCCAATGGTTAGCAGCAGGAAGACGATATTCGGGTTGGTCAGAATGCCCAGCAGACTCTCGATCCAGGCCGGCTCGAGGGGCGTCGCCAAGGCGTTCGCCAGGTGCAGCGTGTGCTCTCCTGCGACGGTGGTCACGGTGAAGCCATCCAGCTGGCGCAGCAGGTCAGGGATATCAGCGGCGATGAAATCTACCAGGCCGATGTCAAGGGCTTCCCTGGCGGAAACAGCCTTGGCCGTTTCGATGGTTTGTTCGGCCAGGGCGATGGCTTCTGCGCCGCGCGCCTCCGCCAGGCTGCGCACAGTAGCCTTGAGGATATTCTTTTCCTTGGCAGCCAGCGTCTCACCCAGTTCCTGCCCTTCCGGGCCTACCGGGCTGGCAGCACCGATGGCGGTGCCCGGGGCCATGGCGGCGGCATGCCCGGCCAGGGTGAGGATCGTCCCGGCGCTGCCGGCGATGGCGCCCGACGGAGCCACGTAGACAACAACTGGCACTGGACTGGCGCGGATGGTCTGCACCATGCGGTTCATCAGATCGATGCTGCCGCCGGGGGTGTCGAGCTGCAGGATCAGAGCTTCAGCGCCGCTCTGTTCGGCAGTGCGGATGCCGCGCTCGAGGTACTGTCCCATGGCTGGGGTGAGCGGCCCTTTGGCGGTGAGGAGCAGGATGAGGGGGGCGGACTGCTGAGCGATGGCAGTCCTTGGACGGAAGTCAAAGGATGAGGGAGAAAGGGTGAAGGATGAAGGACGGAGGACAAACGATGGGTGGCTTACCCCGGGCGGTAGTCCTGAGTGAAGCGAAGGAGCCGCGAAAGCACGGTAACCGAGGGTTTGCTCATCGGCGTAGGTTGTCCAGGCAGTGAGGAGCAGGGAACTGAGCAGGATCGACCAGAGGAGGGGTTGGAGGCGGCGGTTCATTGAGGCTATTATAAGCGGATTCGTCCGGGATCTATAATGGCCTGCACTGCCAAACATGCGGTCTATTCTTGTCAGCGATGTTAAAAAAACAGGCTCTCCACACCCCGCGGCTTACTCAATTCGGTGAAGGCCTGGTCGAGTTCCTCCATAATTTCATTCTTACGTTGAGCAATATACTTTTTCAACGAACGAGCCTCCCGCGCCTTGGGGTAGAGCTGGATACCTAATTTAACGAATAAGCTATTTATAGCATGCGAGTAAATGATCCTCCCTTTAAGAGCCATATACTTGTATTCGGGAGAAAGCTGGAATTCCAATTGGGTGTTTAAACCAGGTTGGATTTTCATTCCGCATTTAAAAATCTTATAAGCCAATAATCCCATTCCATTGACCGAAATATTCTCGAGAGAAGCGCGAAACGCTTTCCTCCTCCAGTGCAAGGTAACATAAACGGTTTTTGGGGGTCTAACCCGCTCATGCTGGCGCTCTTTCCATTCAGTGTCGATATAGGTAAATCCAGAGAGAACGAAAATGCCTTTACAAGTGTTGAGATTCTTCAAGCGCGCAACCACTGGCTTTGGAAATAACTGGTTGTGCAGGTAGATATTGCCTTCCAAGGCAGCGCACATTTCAATGCTGGTTGTCTGAAAAGTTGCACAGTCTGGATTTACCTCAAGGATATTGATATCTTGGTTTAAAACCATCCCCCTGAATGATTTGGTCAATCGTAGATTGACGTTTTGCCGGCCAAGTGATCTGATGATGGTTAATACATCGTCATCGGTAGGTGCAAAGTTTGAGGACATAAATAAACCTTCCTTTACCCCCCCTGAACCCATATCCTACTTATTACCAATTCTAAATTGTTCGGACAACATGTCGGCTTGTGGCGTGTATTTTAATGCTTTTTTCTGAAGTAAATCGATATGTACGGGTTTCCGCGCTATCAAATTTGCAAGTTCTATGCCACACACCCCACTCTCCCGAATTTTCGGATAGGTTCTTAATAATATATTGTTGCGTTGGCAGTTAATGCAGCCACCAGGTTCGGTTTATCTACAGATTTCGCTGATGAAAACGTGTTGACCATTAGAAACCATCCTGGTATGGGTATGGCATGGTAATCCAGGACAGTTCATGTCGCAATAGATGTGCGAAGGTATAATTAGGCTTTCTCAGCTTCCCGGAACGTGGCGTGCCAATCAAGAGCCAAAGGGGGGCAGGGTTAGAACTTTCGATCCTTTAGTTTGGTTGTGGTGCAATGTTACTCCTTGGGCCGGGGACAGCGGCGAGAGCACTGCTTTTGAGCCGGATCTCCTGGGAAATCGAAAATAAAAAGAGGTGAGGTGTTGGCAAAAAAGACTATCTTTAAAGAGATGCGCGTGTTTGGGGTGATCTGGTCCGGGCAGCTCGTCTCGACGATCGGTTCCGGATTGACCGGCTTCGCCTTGGGGGTGTGGATCTATCAAAAAACCGGCTCTACTACCCTGTTTGCACTTAACATGCTGGCCTTCGCATTGCCAAATCTATTGGTGTCGCCGCTGGCTGGGGCGCTGGTCGACCGCTGGGACCGGCGCTGGGCGATGATTTTCAGCGACACAGGTGCTGGTATAAGCACTCTGGTGGTTGCCCTGTTGTTCGTCTCACAACGGCTGGAGGTGTGGCAGGTGATGCTGGTGACGGCGGCGATCTCAGCCTTCAGCACCTTCCAATGGCCGGCTTATTCGGCGGCGACGACCATGCTGGTGCCGAAGGAGCAGCTAGGCCGAGCCAGCGGGATGGTGCAGATCGGCGAAGCCATCTCGCAGCTGATCTCACCCGCCCTGGCGGGGGCGCTGTTCGTTACCGCCGGCCTGGGAGGCGTAGTGCTGGTCGACTTTGTCACGTATCTCTTCGCGGTAGGCACGCTATTGGCCGTACGCATCCCAAGGCCGGAGACCAGCGCGGAAGGGAAGGCCGGGCAAGGCTCGCTGTGGATGGAGGCAACTTACGGGTGGAGGTACATCGTAGCCCGCTCAGGTCTGCTGGGCCTATTAATGGTCTTCGCGGCATTTAATTTCCTGACCGGCCTGATCGGTCCCTTAATTGGCCCGCTGATCCTGGACATGGCCTCTCCAGCCGTGTTCGGCTACCTGGGATCGATCGTTGGCCTGGGGATGCTGGCCGGGACGCTGCTGATGAGCGCCTGGGGCGGCCCGAAACGGCGCATCCACGGCGTGCTCGGCTTCCTGATGATCTCCGGGCTGTTCACGGCTTTGCTCGGGTTACGCCCATGGATCCCTCTGATGGCGGTGGCTGGCTTCGGGCTGATGTTCACCTTGCCAATCATCAATGGCTCCAGCCAGGCGATCTGGCAGAGCAAGGTCGCCCCGGACGTGCAGGGGCGGGTCTTCTCCGTGCGGCGGATGATCGCCTGGTCGACGATGCCACTGGCCTACTTGCTGGCTGGACCGCTGGTCGATAAGGTGTTCAAGCCGCTACTGGTCGAGGGAGGCGCGCTGGCGGGGAGTGTCGGGCAGGTGATCGGGGTCGGTGCGGGGCGCGGCACGGGCTTCCTGTTCATTGTGATCGGGTTCTTGAGCGTACTGGCAGCGGCCAGCGGGTATCTCAACCCGCGGGTGAGGATGGTGGAGGACGAGCTGCCAGACACGGTCGGTGAGGCACCACTCGGCGAAACATTGCTCGGCGAAACACCGGGAGGTGAGGGGGAAGCGGCCGCTAGCGTTGGAGAAGCAGGCGCCTCGCCCCAACAGTCCCAAAATCCGGCTGATTAAATGTAAAACTTCCGAAGACGAGTGATCTTCGGAAGTTTTTTCTCTGGTAAGTGATCATATAACCCAAAATTGTTCGTCAACCATTAATTGTTTTGTAATAATCTCCTGTTACGATCTCTAAAACGGCTAAAGACTATCTTTGTTATGACATTATCGCATGGCCTAGGAGGTAAATAGACATGAAACGATGGACCTTGGTGTCTCTCGCAGTTGTTTTGGGAAGTTGTACGGGCGTAGCCACTCCGCCGCGGCAGCTAGCTGGAGATGCACTTCCAAAGCCTTCAGATTTCACAGACCCACAACCGGTGATGACCTTACAGGAGGTTGACTTGGAAAATTACGGCCTGGCCCCCGAACTGGAAAACGAAGTCTGGCTCAACACCGACCAGCCCCTCCGGCTGGCAGAGCTGCGCGGCAAGGTGGTATTGATCGATATGTGGACGTTTGGTTGAATTAACTGCCAACACGTGATCCCCTCGTTGAGGGGCTGGCATGAGCAATATGCTTCGCAAGGGCTGGTGGTGATCGGCAATCACTACCCGGAGTTCGAATACGAGGCTGATCTAGGAAACCTCAAAGAAGCGATCGAGCGATTAAAAGTGCCGTATCCGATAGCCCAGGATAATGACGGGTTGACCTGGCAGGCGTACCGTAACCACTACTGGCCGGCGTTATACCTGATCGACAAACGAGGGGACATCCGTTATAAGCACATCGGCGAGGGCGGCTACGAGGAGACCGAAGCAGCCATCCAGGCGTTGCTCGATGAGCCATACCCATAGGAGAATTCAGGCACGACGCACTTTAGGAAGCGCGTCGTACCTGCATGTTATAATACCCACATGACAGACGAAATGCCTACTTTGCCAATTGAGGAAGTGCAGGCTGAGCCAGCCGAGATCACGATCACCTTGCGGCGGGTTCACCTGTACGCAGTGCTGTTGCCTTTAACCTTCATCTTGGGGATAGGATTAGGCTACCTGGTGTGGGGCCGGGCGCCAATTGCCTCAGCTTCTCAAGCGGCGGCGAATGAGGTCCCTCAGGCTACCACCGCATCGTCAAATCCTGCGGAACAGAGCGCGGCGCAAGGCACGGCGCAGGATGCGACGACCAAGGTCACACGCTACGACGTGCCCGTGGACGATGATCCGTCCCTGGGGCCGGAGCAGGCGGCGATCACGTTTATCGAATTCAGCGACTACGAATGCCCTTACTGCCGCAGATGGTATACAGAAGTCTTCTCACGCCTGATGGCGACCTATCCAGATCAGCTGCGGTTCGTGTTCCGCGATTTCCCCCTGGCCAGCATCCATGCCAACGCCGCCCCGGCGGCCAATGCCGCAAACTGTGCGGGCGAGCAGGGGAACTATTGGGATTTCCACAACAAGCTGTTCGGAATGGAACTGGGGTTGAGTAAGGACGCCTATCTTCAATATGCCAGCCAATTAGGTCTGGATATGAAAGCGTTCGAAGAATGCGTGGATAGCGAGCGCTACAAGGAAGAAGTGCAGGCCGATTTCGATTACGCCGCCAATTTGGGCGTGCGTTCCACGCCAACTTTTTTTATCAACGGGATCGCCGTGGTCGGCGCGCAGCCATTTGAAGTATTCCAGCAAGTGATCGATAAGGAACTGGCGGGGGAGATACCTTAGACAGAAGACGGACGACGAAAGACGATCGCAGAGGGTTGGTCGCCCATAATGTCACAATCTTTTGACTTTCAATCCATCATCCTGTCATTGCAACACTTCTGGGCCGAGCGAGGCTGCCTGATCTGGCAGCCGTACTACGCTCAAGTGGGGGCGGGCACGATGAACCCCGCCACCTTCCTGCGCGTCCTGGGTCCGGAGCCATGGAACGTGGCTTATGTCGAGCCAAGCATCCGCCCCGACGATGGGCGCTATGGCGAAAACCCCAACCGTATGCAGCAGCACTACCAGTTCCAGGTAATCCTCAAGCCCGACCCGGGCAATCCGCAGGAGCTTTATATCAAATCTCTGGAAGCTGTGGGTATCGACCCGCGCCAGCACGATATCCGTTTTGTGGAGGATAACTGGCAGCAACCAGCCCTGGGGGCATGGGGTCTGGGTTGGGAAGTGTGGCTGGACGGCCAGGAGATCACCCAATATACCTATTTCCAGCAGGCTGGTGGGATTGTCTTGGACCCCGTTTCGGTTGAGATCACTTATGGGCTGGACCGGATTGCGATCGCGGTGCAGCGCGTAAAGGGGTTCCAGGAGATCCAATGGAACTCGCCAGCCAAGGAAAGCACGCCAAGCAGGCGGATTTTCACAGCTGGTGACGTTAACCTGCAAGCGGAGCAAGAACAAAGCAAGTATTACTTCGAAGTCGCTGACGTCGATCGGGCGCGGAAAATGTACGATCTGTTCGAAGCTGAGGCGAACGGCGCTCTGGCACAGGGCCTGGTATTGCCGGCCTACGATTACCTGCTTAAATGCTCACACACCTTCAATATCCTGGATACACGCGGGGCGGTTGGTGTCACCGAGCGCCAGGCGTTCTTTGGCCGGATGCGCGATCTTGCCCGGCAGGTATCGGAGGCCTACCTGGAAGGACGCCAGCGCTTGGAATATCCCTGGCTGGAGGAGGCTGGGGAGCAGGCAATAAGGGAGAAGGACATAGGGAGAGAGGCAAATGTAGTCCATATCGCTGCTGCTTTAGCCCCAGCACCGTTCCTGCTCGAGGTAGGGACGGAGGAACTGCCGGTTGGGGACCTGGCGGCAGCTTTAGAACAGCTGCGTGCTCGGGTGCCAGCCTTGCTCGACGAGCTGCGCTTGACGCACGGCGAAATGCGCATCCTGGGCACACCACGCCGCCTGGTGGTATCTGTGGAGGATTTAGCTCCGCGCCAGCCCGACCTGGAGCAGATCGTCAAAGGGCCACCGGCCAGCCGGGCATATGACGCGCTCGGCCAACCCACCCAGGCTGCAGAAGGCTTCGCCCGCAGCAAAGGGGTGGCCGTCAGCGACCTGCAGGTGCGTGAGATGGACGGCGGCCAGTACGCGGTTGCCCTGGTGCGCCAGGCTGGACGGCCAACTCTGACCGTCCTGGCCGAAGCCCTGCCCGAACTGATCGCTGAGCTGCGTTTTGATAAGTCCATGCGCTGGAACAGCAGCAACGTGTCCTTTTCGCGGCCGGTTCGTTGGCTGCTGGCGTTGTTTGGCGAGCAGGTTGTGCCTTTTGAGTACGCTGGACTGTGCTCGGGTAATCTCACACGCGGCCTGCGATTCCAGGAACCCGAAGAAATGCAGGTACAAAGACCCAGCGAATACTTTTCCAGCCTCGCCGCGCAAGGGATTCTGCTCAACGAGGACGATCGAAAGAGCCTGATCCAGGCGCAGGTGAACAAGCTGGCGACCGAGGTGAATGGAACCGTGGCGGAAGACCCAGACCTGCTGGCAGAGATCGCCAACCTGGTGGAAGCGCCGGCTGGGCTGCGGGGATCGTTCGAGGCCTCTCACCTGGAGCTGCCGCGCGAGGTGCTGATCTCGGTGATGAAGAAGCACCAGCGCTACTTCCCCGTGGAGCAGGATGGAAGACTGCTGCCCTATTTCATAACCATCAGCAACCGGGGGAAGGACGGCAAGGAGCAGGGGCTGGTCATTGAAGGCAACCAGCACGTGATTCGCGCCCGCTTCGCTGACGCCGCCTTTTTCATCCGCGAGGATCTTAAAAAACCGCTGGAAGGATACCTGCCGCAGCTGGGGACATTAACCTTTCAACTGCGCCTGGGCTCGATGCTGGACAAGACGCGGCGCATCCGCGCATTGGTCGATGACCTGGCTTCACAGTTCGGCCTTGACCCCGAACAGGCAACTACAGCCTGCCGTGCCGCCGAGCTGTGCAAGGCCGACCTGGTGACCAAGATAGTGGTCGAGATGACCTCATTACAAGGCGTCATGGGACGTTATTATGCGCGCCATTCCGGCGAGACGGAGGCGGTGGCGAAGGCGATCTTCGAGTATTACCTGCCGCGCTTCGCGGGCGACGCCGCGCCGGCCACCCTATCTGGACTGGCGGTTGGCCTGGCGGACCGCCTGGATACGCTGGCCGGGTTGTTCGCCGCTGGGCTGGTCCCAACGGGGAGGAAAGACCCCTTTGCCTTACGCCGCGCTGCGCTGGGGCTGGTTGGGAACCTGATCGCCTGGGAGATGGATTTCGACCTGCGCAGCGCACTTTCGGCCGCAGCGGCGCGCCTGCCGATCCCCGTGACCCCCGAGAGCCAGACAGCCTGCCTGGCGTTTGTCGTCGAACGCCTGCGCAACCAGCTGCTCGAAGGGGGCCATCGCTATGACGTGGTGGAGGCGGTGGTCGCTGCCCAGGGGGAGAACCCGGCGCGCGTGGCGCGCGCGGTGAAGGCGCTGGGAGCCTGGTTTGAGCGATTGGATTGGGGAAGCATCTTACCAGCTTACGCCCGCTGCGTGCGTATCACCCGGGATTTAGAGCAGCGCTATGTGGTGGATCCGGCAGCCTTCAGCGAGCCGGCCGAGGGCGAACTTTACGCTCGCCTGCAGGTTGCCGAGGCTGCCAAACGTATGCCAGGAGCGGTGGACGACTTTTTGAACGCATTCCTGCCCATGATCCCGGCCATCAACCGCTTCTTCGACGATGTGCTGGTCATGACGGACGATAAAGCCAGCCGCGAGAACCGTCTCGGTCTACTGCAGCGCATCGCTGCCCTGGCAGATGGCGTGGCGGACATGTCGAGGTTGGAGGGGTTTTAGGAGACGGAAGACGAACGACGGAGGACTGACGAAGGACGAACGACGAAGGATGGACGAACAACGGAGGACGAAGGTGAGACGAACGACGAAGGACGAAGGAGGAGGAGGTGCCTTTCAAATTCGAGAAGCTGGAAGTGTGGCGATTGTCATTGGAGTATATCGACTTGATATACGAGATCGGGAATGAACTACCACGTAGCGAAGAGTACAATCTAAAGTCACAGATAATTAGGGCGGCCACCTCTGTGGCACTAAATATCGCTGAAGGATCAATCGGTCAAACTGATGCCGAACAAACTCGTTTTATCGGAATAGCGATTCGCTCTTTAGTGGAAACTGTGGCGTGCCAGCACCTGATCCGCAATCGTAAGCTGGTATCGAAGGAAGATTTGTTGAACCAGGCTTATGACAAGGCTGAAATTCTTGTGGCAAAACTGCATGCACTACGTAAGGCTATCTTACCCAGCCAGACCTGGCTACGCGAGGAAACTGCAACTTACTCAATTGGCGAATAAGTAACGACAGACAACCAGTGACTTTTAACGAGCATGCGCTTTCGTCATTCGTCCATCGTCGTTGGTCAATATTTAAGCTCCTTTAATCTCATCCATATATTTTTTGATCTGCGGCACCGCCGTCAACCTCTCGTAGAAGAAGTTATTGACGATGTTGATCACCTCGGCGCGGGCGGCTTCGGCTTCCGCGGTGAGTTGATTCCCGGCCTCCTGGCGGGTCAGGCTGTCGCGCAACCGCAGCATGAGGCGCACCACCTCAGCCTCCTGGTCGCCCTCCAGCGCCCGGATGACGGCCAAGATCAGGTTATCGGCCTGCTTGAGCAGCTCATCGATTGGGATGGTCCCCCCCGGCTTGCAACAGTCGTCGATGGTGCGGATCAATGACCAAACCTGGTAAAGCAAGGTAGTTGGCTCGTCGAACAATTCTCGTAAGAAGGCCGCTTCTTCGTAGCGGCCTGTCAGGCGAAAGACGTTGTACATGCGCTTGGCGGCCTTGCCGTAATTGACGTCCTTGGTCAGGTACTTGTTGACTTCCTTCTCGAGCTGTTCGACATAATCTTCGAGGGCATTGGCAGAAACGTGGCGGGCCAGTTTCGAGAAGATTGGCACCGATTCAGCTTCCAGGTATACCTCCTGAAAATAAGGGTCCAGGTACCCGTCGAGCGGGGTGATAGCCCCGTCCGGCGCCTCCCAGGTCACGTCGAGCATATTGCTGGCGTTGGCCAGCTGGCCACGCACTGGATCGGCGATCACCCAATCCAGCTTGCACCAGCCTGGTTCCGAGGCGACCTCCTCCCAGCGCACCACAGCGGGGGTCTCGTCGGGGTAAGAAGCTTCGATCTGGCCGGCCTGCACTTCCTGGGAAGTCCAGGAAACCGGCGATCCAGCTTTCAGCGCCCGCTCCGCCTTAACCACATCATAAGGGAAAGAGCCAAACTTGACCTCGATCAACTGGTAAGTCGATCCCTTGAGCGTATCAAGAGCCTTCTGGCGCATAATCTCTGCCAGAATCTGGCAGGCTTCGGCGCGGGTCGCTGCTTTGATATTGACGCGTTCGAAGAAGTCACAATCACCCGGGTAAGACTGGATCTTGGACTGAGCGGCGGAGCCGGAGAGCGCCAGGGCTGTTTCGACGCGGCCTGGCTGATCTTTAAACTCTACCAAGCGGCCGATCTCTCGGAAGTGGGCCAGATCGGCTGGGCTGAAGTCGAGCATAGCCACCTTATGGCCGAAAACGCCTGTGCGCACGTCCATGGAGATATCCTCGCCTGAGGCGGCAGCTATAGACGCCAGCCATTGTAATGCTTCGGCTTCGTCCATTTCGACGCCCAGGCGGCGGGCTGACTCGATGATGCGGGCCAGGTCTTCTGAGGCGGTAGGGGTTTGCTTGGCGGTCATAGCGATATACTCCTTATTTACCAAATAGTTGAGGAAGAATCAATGCAAAGGCGCAACGAGTTTTGAGGCCAGAAATTTAAACGATCTAATAGAGCAGGTGTTACAGGATTAGGTGACTACTCGCCATCAGATTCGGCGAGGATCATCCTGAAGATCTCAGCCTGGTCGATGGCATCCTGCAGAGCGTTGTGGGTGAGCGGACGATTACCCAGGTAACGCCGGGCAATATGGGTCATGGAGGTCTCTGCCCAGGAAGAACCGACCAGGCCCATGAAATAAGCTTTCACGTCCAGGGCGGTATGGCCGAAGGGATTGCGCCCCAGGAAGCGGTGAAAATAATCATTGAGGAACATCCAATCGAATGGGGCATTGAACGCCACGCAGACCGCTTTCGCTCTCGGGGGAACCACCTCGTCTAACCAGGCCTCGAAACTTGCCATGGCTTCAGCTGGCGGTAGGCCCCTCTCCGCCAGCGCCTCCAGAGACAGGCCGTGGACGACGTAAGATTCGGGCGTCAAATTCCCATTCACGGGCTGAAGCTCGACGTAGAAAGTCTGTTGAGGCTCATCCAGCGTGCAGGCGCCAATGGCGAGCAGGGAGTATTGGCCTGGGTTCGGCCCAGCGGTCTCGACGTCGACGGAAATGAAGGTTTCAAGAGGGTGGGAGTTTGCCATAGGTGGAGGGATTATAACAGGGCAGAAGATGGACGATAGACGAAGGGCGGAGTACGATGGACGAAAGATGGAGGGTGATAGACGGAAGGCTTGGAAGGAAGGCTTTTCATTGGTCATTCGTCGTTGGTCCTTGGTCGATCATTTTCATTGGTCAATCGTCGTTGGTCGTTCGTCAGGATCAAGGCGTCCGGTTCTGCTCTAGAAAAGTAGGCGCGGTAGGCGGTGGTTTCTGCCAACAGTTCCTGCAGGCGGGCGGTGATCTCGAGCAGCCTGGCACTCTCTTGATGAATCCCCTCCCCGAGAAAGATTTCATCTCCCTCTTCGCTTAGCACCGCGAGCTGGCCGCGCGCCGCCAGCCAGTCGATCCCCGCGCGGATTGTGATTTGGCGCTGTGGGGTGGCGGCTGCCAGAGCTGATAAACTGGCCTGGCCCTGGTTCGAACGCAGCGCAAACTTCACCAGGCCGGCCAGGCGCGACAAAAACGCTTCCAGTCGGTCTGTCTTGGGATCGACGCCAAACAGATAAACTGTCTGCGGAGAGACGGCGGCCAGTACAGCCTGCAACTCCGCTGGCCCGGGTGGAGAAGTCCAGATCGCCAGGCCAGGCCCATTCTCCAGGGCGCTCCGTTGCCGAGCAGCGATCCCCTGCGCGACCAGCCGCTCCAGGGCTTCCCCCTCGGCCCACACCTGGACGTCTCCCTGGGCCAGCAACGCCTTTAGCAGAGGTAATGGATGATCCTGGCGACGGTAATCTTGAACGTTGATGGCGCGGGCAGTTGGCGGGAGCTCAAGCGCTGGTTCCGCGACCTGGCGCGCTTCCACCCACTCGACCTGCAGTTCACGCTGGCCGCGGTAATCGCTGGCGCGGACGACATAAGCCAGGTCAAAGCGCGCCCCATTCAGCAGCGCTTCGGGCAGAGGCCAGCCTGCTCCACCCCACCAGATCACTTTATGGGAGACGCCTTGCTCGTCTGCGACGATCAAGTGAAGGTGTTCGGCACGCCGGCCAAACGTCGACTGGCTGATCAGAATGAGGCGAGGGCAAGCCAGGGTCACCGCCAGGTTGCCCGCCCCGAACGGGGCCAGGCGCTCCAGGTTAGCAACCAGCTCCAGGGATAAGCCCGATAGGGGAAGGTATGCGTCAATCTTTAAAATCTTCTCGAGCTGGCCTTTTCCAAGCATCTCGCGCACCGTTTTTGAGAGGGCGCGGCGGAATTCGGGGATGCGCTCGGTTGGGATGGCGAGACCAGCCGCCATTGGGTGTCCACCGTAGCTAACCAGCAGCTCGGCCTGAGCGGTAATGGCTGCAGTGATATTACATCCTGCCACCGAACGGGCCGATCCACGAGCGATCCCGCCCGGTTGGGCCGAGATCCACA
>Ga0209126_1000381_pt1 | contig 15217 bp, 15 predicted proteins | sample RifCSP19_1_FD_184024 | JGI IMG/M metagenome (GOLD analysis project Ga0209126, IMG submission 184024) | Soil microbial communities from Rifle, Colorado - Rifle CSP2_sed 19_1 (SPAdes) (version 2) | ecosystem: Environmental > Terrestrial > Deep subsurface > Rock core/Sediment | place: Rifle...
CGGCGGGAAGATGTCAAGTCACGAGCGGTGGTGTACGATGACGCAAACGTCATCAGCATAGGAGCAGCCGGAGGTGGTCGTCGTGTCGATGGCTGGGCGTATGGTGCGTCATGCTCGTCGTCGGGCCGGGCTGACGCAGCGTCAGCTGGCGGCCCGCGCCGGGATCCCGCAGGAGACGATCGCTCGCATCGAGCGCGGCCGCTCGGACCCACGGGTCGGGACCCTCGATCGCCTGCTCGAGGGATGCGGCTTCGGCCTGGAGCACATGCCCCGGCTGGGGATCGGGATCGACCGGACGCAGATCCGGGACCTGCTCGCCATGAACCCCGAGGAGCGTCTCCGCTGGGGCATGGACAGCGACACCGAGCACGTCGAGTTCCGACGCGTCTTCCGGAGGGTCGCCGAATGAGCGAACAGCCCCGCTTCACGCCCCGGGCCATGCTCCGCGCCCTGACTGACGGCGGTGTCCGGTTCGTCGTCATCGGTGGTCTTGCCGCTCAGGCCCACGGCTCATCCTCCCTGACGACCGACCTCGACATCTGTTACGAGCGGAGCTCCGAGAACCTCCAGCGCTTGGCCGCGGTCCTGCGAGAGCTGGGGGCGATCCGTCGAGGCTCGCTCGAGTTCGCCGCGGTCCCCCTCGACGCCCGTGCCCTGCTCGCCGGGGACGTGTTCACGCTGACGACGATCGCCGGCGTCCTGGACCTGCTTGGCAATCCCGATCCAGGCATGACGTTCGAGTCGCTCCGGACGAACGCGATCGAGGTCCCGGTGGATGGCGTGACCGTCATGGTTGCCGGCCTGGACGACCTCATGGCGATGAAGCGGGCGGCCGGTCGGCCGAAGGATCTGATCGAGCTGGAGGTGCTGGGTGCGCTCCGCGAGGAGATCGATCGGCGACCGGGCTGAGGGCGCCCAGGCGCGCGGGGACGAGCCGATCCCCGGCGACCGTGATCCAGAGGAGCGCCGGGGTCGGCGGCATCGGGTGGGTCGGGTCCGAGAGGGCCCGGAGCCAGGCGGCGCCGGAGCCCGGGAATCGGGCCTCGAAGAGCGCCCGATGGTCGGCGACCAGGCGCCGGTTCGTCCTCGTCGCTCGGAGCACCCAGACGCCGGAGGCTCGGAGCGTCGTGGCGTCCGTGCCGGGTGGAGCCAGGGCGATGGCACGGCTTTCGACCGTGGCCAGGCGGCGGTCCCAGCTCCGGAAGGCATCGCCGACGTCGTCGAGCCAGTCGATGACCTCGACGAGCGCCAGGTCCGTCGCTCGTGTCAAGAGGACGTCCCCGAACCGCGAACGCCCGGGATCGAGGTCGATCGCCCTCTCGGGCTGGGCGCGCCAGCCGCCTCTCGCGGCCGTGCGGACGATCAGCTCCTGCGCGCGAAGATGGACGGCGTCGCGCGGCTGGTCGGTGGCCGTGGCCTGTTCGAGGTACGCGCGCAGATCGCTTCCCGTCGCTCTGGCGACGCGAGTCCAGACGGTCAGGGAGATGGACGCGCCATGCCCGCGCTCCATCTCGCTGATCAGCGAGCGGGAAACGCCGGCGATGGACGAGACCTCCGCCTGCGTCTTCCGCGATGTGCGCCGGGCGTCTCGGAGCGCCCGCCCGAGGTAGGTCGCGACCTCGTCGGCCCGGCGGTCGGCGGCGACCTGGGTCGGCGTGCGGCGGCTGCGGCGGCGAATGCGGTCCGGCATGTCAGTACTACTGTCGCCGGGCACGCTTGTCGGGCGATCACCAGCCGCGCGGGGCCTGGGAGCGGCCCGCACCGGGTCCGCGACGCGTCCTGGCATGCGGTTTGCCAGTACTACTGACGCTCCGTCGCTCAAGGGCCGCGCGAACGCCGCCGGCGCCGGGATCTGCTGCGGCGTGACAGTACTACTGACATCGGGGGCGACACGGCCGCGGGAGATTGCAGGACCGCGACACGGCCGCGGGAGATTGCAGGGCGGCCGGAGAGAGCCGGGGGCGACAGGGTGGTCGGAGAGGGCCGGGGGAGATGGGCCGCAGGAGCCAGAACGGGGCCCATTTCGAGCCGGCCACGCTCCCGGGTTCTGCCACTTCCCCGTGCGATAATCGAGGTGCGCGAGGCGACGCGGTCGACTCGAACGGGCGAGGACCCCGGGGCCAGCCCGACCGCCAGCCCACGCGACGTACACCGAGGAAACGGTACGCATGAGCGTCGAGACATCGACCTGGGCGACCAAGAAGGGCCTCGCCCAGATGCTGAAGGGCGGCGTCATCATGGACGTCGTCACCGCCGAGCACGCAAAGATCGCCGAAGACGCCGGTGCGGTCGCCGTGATGGCCCTCGAGCGCGTGCCCGCGGACATCCGCGCCGCGGGCGGCGTGGCGCGCATGAGCGACCCGGCCCTCATCGAGGCGATCATGGCCGCGGTGACCATCCCGGTCATGGCCAAGGCGCGCATCGGGCACTTCGTGGAGGCGCAGGTGCTCGAGGCGCTGGGCGTCGACTACATCGACGAGTCCGAGGTGCTCACCCCCGCCGACGAGGCGAACCACATCGACAAGCACGCCTTCAAGGTGCCCTTCGTGTGCGGCTGCCGGAACCTCGGCGAGGCACTGCGGCGCATCAGCGAGGGCGCCGCGATGATGCGCACCAAGGGCGAGGCCGGCACCGGCAACATCGTCGAGGCCGTGCACCAGCTGCGCGACGTGCTGGGCGAGATCCGCCGGCTCCAGTCGATGCGCGAGGACGAGCTATTCGTCGCGGCCAAGGAGCTCGGGGCTCCCTACGAGCTGGTCGCCGGGGTGGCCCGGGAAGGGCGCCTGCCGGTGGTCAACTTCGTCGCCGGCGGCATCTCCACGCCGTCGGACGCGGCGCTCGTGATGCAGCTCGGGGCCGAGGGTGTCTTCGTCGGCTCGGGCATCTTCAAGAGCGAGGACCCGGCCCGTATGGCCAATGCGATCGTGCAGGCGACCACCCACTTCGACGATGCGAAGATCATCGCCGAGGTCTCGAAGGGCCTGGGCGCCCCGATGCGCGGCATCGAGATCGCGGCCATCCCCGAGGGCGAGCGGCTGGCGGTCCGCGGCTGGTAGGGGGAGCGCACCGGCGACCGGGCCGCCCGATGATGGGATGCGACCGATGAGGATCGGCGTGCTGGCGCTGCAGGGCGACTTCGTCGAGCACCTCGCCGTCCTGCGCCAGATCGGCGTCGAGGGCGTGGAGGTCCGCCTGCCCGCGGACCTCCGGGGCGTATCCGGCCTGATCGTGCCCGGGGGCGAGAGCACGACCATACGAAAGCTCGTCGCCCGCTGGGGACTGCGGGATCCGATCCTCGAGCTGGCGGCCTCGGGGGCGCCGATCTTTGGCACCTGCGCCGGCATGATCCTGCTCGCCCGCGAGATCTCCGACGGCGACGAGCCAGTATTCCCGCTCATCGACGTGACCGTCAGGCGCAACGCCTTCGGGCGGCAGCTCGAGAGCTTCGAGGGTGAGGTCTCCGTACCCGTCCTCGGCGACACCCCGGTCCACGGCGTCTTCATCCGCGCCCCGATCGTCGAGCGCGTGGGATCGAGCGTGGACGTGCTGGCCACGCTCGACGACGGGCACATCGTCGCTGTGCGCGAGCGGAACGCGATGGCCACTGCCTTCCACCCCGAGCTGGCCGGCGAGACGCGCTTCCACCGCCTCGTGGCGACCATGGCCGGCGAGTTCGACGACCCGGGCGAGGGAGCCGGCCGGCGCCACCATCCCACGCGCCGGGAGAGGGCCGAGCGATGACCGCGCGACCCGGCAAGGTGCGCGGCGCGCGGCTGACCGACCTGGCCGCGCTGGGGGAGCTGTCGCGCCTCTCCCAGGGCGACATGTCCGAGGACGGCAGCGTGCGCTCGCTGGGCCTGCCCGTGGGCGGCAGCCAGATCAGCATCTTCGGCCTGTTCCGCATGCCGCTGGGCGCCTTCCGGCCACACGACCAACTCTACGTCTACGAGGAGGAGCGCAAGATCGCGGGGCTGCTGCGGGTCGAGCGCGACGCGCATCGCGACGAGTGGACGATCGTCGAGCTGGACGCCATCGGCGCCGGCGAGGCCGGCGACATCCGCTACCGGCTCGTCCAGCACCTGCTGCGAGATGGCAGCAGGCGTGGCGCCACTCGCTTCCACGTCGCCTGCGCCGACCGCGACGGCAACGTCGAGCTGTTCATGCAGCACGGTTTCGCCCGCTATGGCGAGGAGTGGCTGTACGCCCGCCAGTCCGACCGACCGCTCCCCGCGCCGATGGCCGCCGAGGAGGCCGCCGCCCTCGGCATCCGCCCCACCGTCCCCCTCGATGCGCTGCGGCTCGGCCGCCTCTATGCCGCCGCGACGCCGGTGCCGGTGGCTCGGCTGGAGGCGTACCGGCTGCCCGACTGGGAGCGGCAGGGCACGCAGTGGCGGATCCCGCGCAGCAGCCTCACGCCGATCCTCCGCTTCGCCGACGTGAGCGCCTTCGTCCAGGCAACCGAGGAGCCGGCCGGCTACCCCGCCTTCGCAGGCTTCCTGCAGATCGGGGTCGCGAAGGAGGACCACCCCCACTACGTGCGCGTGATCGCGCTCCCGGGCCACGACATCAGCGACCTCATCCGCTTCGGCCTCGGCCACATCGCCGAGCAGGCAGCGGCACACCGCCACCGGCATGAGCATGGGGTGGTCTCGCCGGTCCGAACGTATGAAGCGCCGGTCGACGGGCGGCTGGAGGACGCCGGGTTCGATCGCATCGCCACGGTCACGCTGCTCATGAAGGAGACGCTCGTCCGCGTCGCCGAGCCGGTCCTGGTGCCGGCCGTGCGGTGATGGCGACCACGTCGCGCAGGGAAGGAGAAGCCGTGCCCAGCATCGAGCGCCGGGAGATGACCGACGACCTCCACGCACTCCTCGCCGCGCTCCCGCCCGAGATCGTCGGCGCCCTCGAGAAGCTGTCCCCCGATCGAGATCTCATCGAGGTGATCATGGACCTCGGGCGCCGGCCGGAGGCGCGCTTCGGGGGTGGCGGGGAGCAGGTTCTGCTCGAGCGCGAAGTGGTCGATGACGACATCCAGTACGTCGTGGACCACATCGGCTCGTTCGGCGAGGACAACCGCGCCGGCATCGAGCGCACGCTCCACCGCATCAGTGCCCTCCGCAACCGGAGCGGCAAGACCGTCGGCCTCACCTGCCGCATCGGCCGGGCTGTCTTCGGCACGATCGAGATCATCGAGGACTTCGTCGAGAGCGGGAAGTCGATCCTCATCATGGGCCGCCCAGGCATCGGCAAGACCACGATGCTGCGGGAGGCGGCGCGCGTGCTCGCCGATGACTTCGACAAGCGCGTGGTCGTGGTGGACACGTCCAACGAGATCGCCGGCGACGGCGACATCCCGCACCCGGGCATCGGCCGGGCGCGGCGCATGCAGGTACCCACGCCCGCGCAGCAGCACCACGTGATGATCGAGGCCGTCGAGAACCACATGCCCGAAGTCATCGTCATCGACGAGATCGGCACCGAGCTGGAGGCAGCCGCGGCCCGCACGATCGCCGAGCGGGGTGTCCAGCTCATCGGCACGGCGCACGGCAACAACCTCGACAACCTCATGCTCAACCCGACGCTCAGCGACCTCATCGGCGGTATCCAGAGCGTCACCCTCGGCGACGAGGAGGCGCGCCGCCGGCGGACGCAGAAGAGCGTGCTGGAGCGCAAGGCTCCGCCAACCTTCGACGTCATCATCGAGATCCAGGACCGCGACCGGGTGATGGTCCACGGCGACGTGGCCGACACCGTCGACGCCCTGCTGCGGGGCGACCCCGTGGCGCCGGAGCTGCGCTGGCGCGACGAGGGCGGCGTGCACCGCACGCAGGCCCGGCCCCGTCCGTCGCCGACCCAGGCGCTCGGCCCGGCCGATCGCTTCAGCGGCCTCGTCGGTGGGGGCATGGGCTGGCGGGTCGAGCCGGGCTGGCGTCCGGACGCCCGCGAGCCGGGCTTCCGCGAGGTCGAGCGCGGCCGGGGCGGTCTGCGCCCTGCCACCGGTGGTGGTGGTTGGCGTGCTCCGCGCGGCCGGGCCGGTGCCGGGGGCCGAGGCGCGTCGCCCGCCGGACCAGAACCGCGCGACGTGGAGCCAGCGGGCCCCTTCGCCGGCGCCTACGACCCGTCGCGGCTCGCCGACACGCCGTTCGTGACCGGCGAGATCGCCGATCGCGGCCCCCTGGAACGCGGCTCCGCCCCGGCGCCCGAGCCGCGGGCCCGTGACACGCGCGAGCTGGAGCGGCAGAAGGAGTGGCGCGAGTCGGCGAAGCGTGCGATCGAGACGCTCCACGCCGACGCAGGCCCCGCGCCGGACGAGGTGGAGGACGAGGAGGAAGTCGAGCCGGAGGACGAGCTGGGGGCCGAACTCGAGACCGGGGTCATGAGCGCCTACGACCCGCTCGGCCCGATCGCTCCGGACGGCTACGCGACCTCGCTGCCGACGCTGCGTGTCCTTGGCTTCGGCATCAGCCGCAAGCGCCTCGAGCAGGCCATCCGCGAGCTGCAGCTGCCGGTGGTCGTGGTGCGCGACATCGAGGAGGCGGAGATCGTCATGACGCTGCGCAGTGCCTACCGCCAGAAGCCGCCGACCCTGCGCGAGGCGGAGGAGCTGGCCCGGCCGATCTACGTGTTGAAGTCGAACACGGTGCTGCAGATGCAGGCCTGTCTCACATCCCTCTACTCGATCGAGGTGGACCCCCGGGAGGCGGCCCTGCGCGAGACCGAGGAGGCCATCGGGCTGGTCGTGCGACAGGCGAAGCCGATCGAGCTGGCACCGCAGAACGCCTACATCCGCCGGCTGCAGCACCAGATGGCCGAGCGCGCCAACCTCGTCTCCCGCTCGCGCGGCCGGGAGCCCTACCGGCGCGTGCGGCTCTACCCCGACCAGGTGCGCGCCTGGCGGTAGGGCCCGCGCCGGGCGGCCGGCGGGCCCTGGGTCCGTGGCTGACCGCTAGACTTCGCGGCGATGAACGAGAGGGCGCAGAGACAGGGCGGCAGCGGCCGGTTCATCACGCTCGAAGGCCCTGACGGTGCCGGCAAGAGCATCCACGCCGAGCGGCTGGCGGCGGCACTGCGTGCTCGCGGCCTGACCGTGACGCTCGTCCGCGAACCAGGCGGCACGGCGCTGGGCGAGGCGGTCCGGCGGATCCTCCTCGACCGTGGCCTCGTCCATGCCCCCGCCGCCGACGCGCTGCTCTTCAACGCGGCCCGGGCGCAGCTCGTGGCCGAGGTCGTGCGACCGGCGCTCGCCCGGGGGGAGGTCGTCGTGTGCGACCGCTACGCGGACTCGACCCTTGCCTACCAGGGCCACGGCAGCGGCATGGACCTCGAGGCGCTGCGGGTCGTGGCCGCCGTGTCCACGGGTGGGCTGGTCCCCGACCGCACCATCCTGCTGGACCTGCCGGTCGAGGTGGGACTGGAGCGGCGGCGGCGCGGTCCGGCCGCCGAGCAGACGCGCTTCGAGGACGACGCCCGCCATGACCGCGCCTTCCACGATCGGGTTCGGGCCGGATTCCTTGCCCTCGCCGAGGCCGAGCCGGCGCGCTGGCGCGTCGTCGACGCGGCGGCCGCCGAGGAGCGCGTGGCGGCCGACGTGCTGGTCGCGGTCGGCGACCTGCTGCCGACCAGCGTCGCGGAGGTCGGCGTCTAGCTCCGCCCGGAGATCGTGCCCGGCGCGGTGGCCTTGGCGGCGCTCAGCGCCTCCCCAGCGGCGGTCAGCAGCTCCTCCGCGTTCGCCCCGTCGTCGGGGAAGCGGACGACGCCCGCGCTGAGCGTGATGGATCCGGCGCCGTTGGCCAGGTCGAGGTGCGCCACGGCATCCACGACGCGCTGCGCCACGGCACGGCCGGCCGAGCCCGGGGCGAGGACGACGAACTCGTCGCCGCCGTAGCGGGCCACGGTGTCCACGAGGCGGACCGAGTCGGCCAGGGTGGCCGCCACGCGGCGCAGGATGTCGTCGCCCACGTCGGCGCCGAGGCCGGCGCTGATGGCGGCCAGGCCGTCGATGTCGAAGAGGGCCACGCTGACCGGGCTGCCCTGGCGTCCGGCGCGGGCCAGCTCGAGCTCGAGCATGCGGTCGAACGTGCGCCGGTTGGCCAGGCCGGTGAGGGGGTCGGTGTGGGCCACGCGGTCGTACCAGTCGGAACGTTCGACGAGCGCCTGCTCCAGGCGCGCACTCCGCACCGCGGCCGCGGCCAGGTCCCCGATCGCGTCGAGGTCCGCCAGCGTCGCGGCCGGATCGTCGGGCGTGGCCGGCAGGCCGGCCACGAGCAGGCCCTGCACCTCCTGGCTGCCCGTCGCGTCCTCGGTGACGAGGGGCACGATGCCCATGGCGGCGATGCCACCCGAGCGGCCGGCCAGGGCCGAGGTCATGTCGGCGGTGACGGCGACGATCTCGCTGTGCCGTCCGCGCACGGCCCGCGCGGCAGGGTCGCCGTCCGCGCCCGAGCCGACGGTGAGCGGCTCCGAGGGTGGCATCGCGTGCTCGCCGAGGCCGGCGCTGCCGGCGGCGACGAGGATGCCGCTGTCGCCGTCGAAGAGGTAGACGACCGCGCTCGTGGCCCCGGTCATCGCGCACGCCCCGGCCGCGAGGCCGTCGAGCTGGTCGTCGAGGACGCCGCCGCGCGCGATGAGTCGCGCACCGGCCGCGAGGGCCGCCTCGCGTCCTCCAGGCTGGTTCGTCACGGTCCCCGGTACCTCCGTCGAACGCCGGCGCCTCGTTCGTGGCGGGGCGCCCGGGGCCATCATACCCGTGCCGACCGGCGTGACGCCGTCGCTATACTCGGCCCGTCGTCACTTCCGCAGTGCGGGGCAGGCGTTGAAGCTCGTCGTCGCGATCGTCCACAACGAGGATGCCGGCGCCCTCGTGTCCGCGCTCCTCGACAAGGACCATCGCACGACGCGCCTCCACTCCTCGGGCGGGTTCCTGCGCCAGTCGAACGCCACGGTCCTGGTCGGGTGCGATGACGACCAGGTGGACGGCGTGCTGGCGATCGTGCGCGCCAACTGCGTCTCGCGGACGCAGGTCGTCAACCCCATGCCGCCGATCATGGAGCCGGGCGAGTTCTACATGCCCTATCCGGTCGAGGTCGAGCTCGGGGGCGCCACCGTCTTCGTCCTGCCCGTCGACCGCTTCGAGCGGTTGTAGGCGTCAGTCGGGCTCCTTGCACGTCGAGCCTCCGGCCGCCCCGGTGGACCCGCCGGGGCGCTGGCGAGCGCTGGCGGTCATCGGCACGGGCATGCTGCTCGCGTTCTCGCCCTGGTTCAGCGCCGCGGCGGTGGCGCCGCTGCTCGCCGCCGACTGGCACACGAGCGGGCTCGAGCTGACGTTCCTCGCCGTGGCCGTCCAGATCGGGTTCGCCGTGGGCGCTCTGGTGCTCGCCGCGACGGGGGCGACGGACGTGCTGCCCGGCCCGCTCGTGTTCTGCGCCGGCGCCGCCTGGGCTGCCGGAGCCAACCTGCTCTTCGCGCTCGTCCCCGGCGATGCCGCGAGCGCCCTGCCGTTCCGCGCCCTGACCGGCCTGGGCATGGCGGCGGTCTACCCCGTCGGGGTGAAGATGATCGCCGGCTGGTTCCGCGTCCGGCGCGGACTGGCCATCGGCGTCATGACCGGGGCCATCACGGTGGGCTCGGCGCTGCCGCACCTGTTCCGCGCCGTCGGGGCGCTGGCCGGCACCGACTGGCGGGCCGTCGTCGCCTTCGCCAGCGCCGCCGGGCTCCTGGGCGGCCTCATCGTCCTGCTCGGAGCGCGTTCCGGCCCGCTCGAGACGTCGGCGCCGCGGTTCAGCCTGTCGGTCGCGGCGGCGGCCTGGCGGGAGCCCGCCGTGCGCTACGCGAACCTCGGCTACCTCGGGCACATGTGGGAGCTGTACGCGATGTGGACGTGGGTCCCGCTCTTCCTGGCCGCCAGCCTGGCCGCTGCTGGAGTTCCCGGGGCGGCCACCGCCGGCCTGGCCACGTTCGCCGTGGTGGGCATCGGCGGGGTCGGCTGCGTGCTCGCCGGCCTCTTGGCCGACCGCCTCGGTCGAACGACGCTGACCATCGCCGCGATGGCCGCCAGCGGGAGCTGCGCGCTGGCCATCGGCTTCCTCTTCGGGGCCAGCCCGATCATCGTCGTCGCCCTGGCGGCCGTATGGGGGCTCACGATCGTGGCCGACTCGGCACAGTTCTCGACGGCCATCTCCGAGCTGGCCCCGGCCGGCACCGCCGGCTCCGCCCTCTCGCTTCAGGTCGCGCTGGGGTTCATCCTGACCGGCGTGACGATCACCGGAGTGGGGCTGATGGACCCGCTGGACGGGACGGGCTGGCGCATCGCCTTCGGCCTGCTCGCGCTCGGCCCGCTGGTGGGGATCTGGGCCATGTGGCGGCTGCGGCGTCTGCCGGAGGCGGTGCGCATGGCGAACGGCCACCGGTGAGCCGCCGGCGCGGCGGAGACGAGCATGGGCTAGCCTGAGCCGATGAGCGATTGGCTGGACCGTCTCGAGCGCGACGCGCCGAATCTCGTCGGCTCGTTCCGCGCGCTCGATGACGGCCGGTTCATCGCCCTCCGGCGCGAGGTCCGGCGGCTCGCCGGCGCGGGCAGCGCCGTCCGCCTGGCCCGCGAACATGCGGCGGTCGTGGCGCATCTCGACGGCTTGATCGCGGCGGCCTCGCCGGAGGTCCTCGCGGCGCCCGGTGGCGAGGAGGACTGGAACGTGGCCCAGGCGCTCGGCCATGCCACCGCCGCGCGGCAGGGGCTTGTGCTGGCGGCCCAGATGGCGGCCCTGGGGCGCTGGCCGGCCGAGGCGCCGACCGTCGTGCCGGGCGTCCCCGGCCCGCCCGACGCCGACTCCGACGCGCTGCGCGAGCGGCTCGCGAAGAGCCAGCGGTTCATCGAGCGCGCCGCCGAGCGGATCGCCGGCCACGAGCTGGAGCCCTGCCCGCTCGACCACCCGCTCGTGGGGCGGCTGCGCTGCGGGGAGTGGCTCCTCTTCGCCGGCGTCCACGACCTCATGCACGTCGAGCAACTGGAGCGGCTGGTCCGGCCAGTCGGGGCGGCTCCGTCGTGAGCCCGATCCGCCCCGACCTCGTCGAGTGCTGGGTCTTCCGCGTGCCGGCGCCCGGCGCCGAGCCGGAGTTCCTGCTCATCCGCCGCGCCCCCGGCCGCATCTTCACGGGCCTCTGGCAGTGCGTCACGGGCGGCCTGCACGACGGCGAGCGCGTGCCGCTCGCGGCCCTGCGGGAGGTGGCCGAGGAGACCGGCCTGGGGCCGGACGACATCGAGGCCTGCTACGACCTCGACCAGGTCAGCGCCTTCTACGACGAGGGCCCCGATGCGATCGTCCAGGCCGCGATCTACGCCCTGCGCGTGCGAGCGGGTGCCGAAGCAGTCCTCTCGCACGAGCACGATGCCTTCCGCTGGGCGTCGAGCGAGGAGGCGGTCCGGCTGGCGATCTGGCCGAGCTACCGGGAGTCGATGGAGCGGGTCCGCCGCTGCCTCCTGCAGCCCGAGACCGCGCGGTGGTTCGAGCTGGACCGCGACGGCCGCCGGCTGGCGCGCTGAGGGCCGATATACTCGCTTGGTGACGACCGAAGCCGCCGCTGGGACCATGCCGGGACCGCGCAGCCGACGGCCGTCGAAGGTGGACTCGCTCCGCCCGACCTACGGCTTCGACGACGTCTCCCTCGCCCCAGGCACGTCCACGGTCGAGCCGGCCGACGTCGACCTGGGCGTCGAGGTCGCGGGTATCGGGCTCGAGATCCCCATCCTCGCCTCGGCCATGGACGCCGTGGTGGATGCGCGTTTCGCCGGGGAGCTGGCGCGGCTCGGTGGCCTGGCCGTCCTGAACCTCGAGGGCGTGCAGGCCCGGTACGACGACCCCGACGCCGTCCTCGAGCGCATCGCGACGGCGCCGGACGGCGAGGTCCAGGCTCTCCTTGCCGAGGCGTACGCGGCGCCCATCCGCGAGGAGCTGGTGGCTCGCCGCATCGCGGAGATCCACGCCGCCGGATCGCGGGCGGCCGTCGCCGCGACCCCCGCCGCGGCCCGCCGCTGGGGCCCGTTCTGCGCCGAGCAGGGCGCCGACCTCTTCCTCGTCCAGAGCCAGGTCAGCTCCGCGCGACACCTCGCCTCCGGCTACGACCCGCTGGAGCTCGACGAGTTCACCCGCTTCATCCCCATCCCCGTGGCCGTGGGCAACACGACGAACTTCGAGGCGGCCTACCAGCTGATGCACCAGGGCATCGCGGCCATCTTCGTCGGCGTGGGCCCGGGCGCCGCGTGCACGACGCGCGACGTGCTGGGCATCGGCGTGCCGCAGGTGACGGCCATCAGCGACGTGGCCGCCGCCAGGGACACGTACCACGACGAGACCGGCCGTTACGTGCCGGTGGTGGCCGACGGCGGCATGCGTCGCGGCGGCGACCTGGCCAAGGCCATCGCCGCCGGCGCGGACCTGCTCATGCTCGGCTCGCCGCTCGCGCGCGCCGAGGAGGCGCCCGGTCGAGGCACGAACTGGGGCATGGCCGCGCCCTCGCCGACCCTGCCGCGTGGCACGCGCATCAAGGTCGGCACGGTGGGCCCGCTGGAGCGGATCCTCTTCGGGCCGGCGCGCGTGACCGACGGCTCGGAGAACCTCGTCGGTGCCCTGCGCCAGTCGATGGCCGCGCTCGGGGCGCGCACGATCCGCGAGATGCAGGGGGTCGAGATGGTCTATGCCCCGGCGATCTCGGTCGAGGGCAAGTCCTGGCAGCGAGGGCGGTAGTCGACCGGCGGGTCGCGGGGAAGCCGACAGAGAAGGGCGGGCCCTCCTCGGACCCGCTCTTCTCGGGGACGCGATCGGCCGTCAGGCGTGGACCGGGACCGTCGCCTCGCAGAGCGCCTTGAAGTTCTCGTTGGAGTGGCGGATATCTCGCTCGATGGAGCCGGAGAGGAGCTTCTCCGCCACGCCGGCGAACAGGCCGCCCGGCAGCTGGTAGTCGATGGTCATCGTTTGGTCCGTCCCCCCGCCGGATTCAGCGAGCTCGATGGTGATCTTCGCGTGGCCGCCGCCGGGAAGCTCCATCTCCTGCTCGATCAAGCGTGGCCTGTCGACCTTCGTCGTGAGATTGGTTCCGGTCAGGCGTCGGCCCATGACCCTGGAGACGCTCGTGTACTTCGCCCCGACCCAGTCGATCCGATCGGGGCAGTCCTGGACCTCGATCGTGTTCGCATCGTATTCCGGCATGCGCCGAGCGTCGGCGCCCAGGTCCCAGACGTGATCGATCGGGGCGTTGATGTGGAAGCTCTCGCGCAGATGTCCCATGCACTCTTCCTCCGGCGCGACATGAGCGGGAGACGGCCGGGCGGGCAGAGGCTCATGTCAGCGCGCTGCGTCACAGCATTCGGCCCGCTCGCGCCGTTGTCGCGCGTGGGACGCCAACGGGTCACCCAGCCGATCTTCGGCTGCCATGTTGGGCGGACGGCTGTCCCGTTGTCATGGGGCAGGGGTCCCGATCGTGGCTGGGATGTCGAGCTGACCGCGGCGGAGGGAGTGTCCGACCGGCTTCAAGCGGGATCCGCCCTCGGCGCCGGGAACTCGCGCGGCAGGTCGGGCACGACGAGCTGGTGCAGGCGCTCGGGACGGTCGAGGCCGCGGAGCCGGAACTCCCCGAGGGCGACGAGGTCGGCGTCGATGGGCAGGTCGTCGCCGAGCGCCAGGCGGGCGCTCTCGGAGAGGACGACCTGGCCGCCGTGTCCGGCCGACCCGACCCGTGCCGCGCGGTGCACCTCGGCGCCCACGTAGCCCTCATCGCTCAGCTCCGGCTCGCCCGCGTGCAGTCCGATACGCAGGCGCACGCGCTCGTCGCCGGCCCAGGCTCGGGCGGAGAGGCCGCGCTGGATGGCGAGCGATGCATGGACGGCCGCGTCCGCCTCGGTGAAGACGGCGAGGTACTCGTCGGCGCGCGCGTCGACTTCGACGCCACCGGCCCGCCGCACCAGCCCGGCCACGAGGCGGCGCACCTCGAGGAGCGTGTCGGGCCACCGCTCGCCCAGGCGCTCGGCGAGCCCCGTCGAGCCCTCGATGTCGGCGAAGAGGAGGGTCACCTGGCCGCGCGGCAGGCGTCGGGCATCGGCGACCTGCGCCCGCAGGCTCGACTCGAGCCGATCGCGCTCCACGGCCATCCCCAGTGCGGCCGCTGCGGCGCCGATCAGCCGTGGCTCGTCGAGCAGCGCTGCATCGTGGAGGATCGCGGCGAGCGGCCGGCCGCGGTGCTCGAGCGGCGTCACCGCGCGGTTCGACTCCGGCTCGGGGAGGGCCACGGCTCGCCCATCACGATCGAGATAGGCGCTCGCGGAATCCGACCACAGGGCGACCGACAGGGTCGGGTCGCGAAGAGCAGCCCTGAGCGCCGTTTCCATCTGCTCGCGGCTCTGCGGGCGGCCGAACTCCACGACCAGATCGGCGACCTGCGTGCGGTCCATCCGGGCCCGCAGGAAGGCGACCAGCAGCGCCAAGGGCACGACGATCCCGAACAGGAACGAGATGCGCGAGATGAGTGCCGCGCCAGCGGGATCGGAAACGGTCAGCGCTCGCGTCGCCACGCCAGCGGCCTCCAGGATCCCTGCGAAGATGACCGGCGCGAGCATCCGGCGGGCCGCGGGCATGGCGAGCAGCCAGCGCCGAACGAGCAGAAGGACCACCACCGTGCCGAGCACGCCGCTCGTGAGCAACACGAGGGCGGTCGTGACACCCCCGGGTGTGGCGACGATCCGGAACGGGTTTGGTGGGCAGCCCAGGCAGTAGGGATCGGAGCTCGTGTCGACGGTAACGAGCTGCAGCGCCGCCACGACCACGTACACGGCGACGATGACGCGCACGACGGCGCGTTCCAGGCCCGGTCCCAGCCGTCCGACCGGATATGCCAGCAGCAGGTAGGCGAGGATCACCTCGTTGAGACCGAGCTGCATCCGCGCCAGCACGGTGACGATGTCGAGGGGGACGTTGCGTGCCATCGCTACGAGGATGCCGGCGCCGACGCCCATCATCAGGCGGCCGGTATGGTTCTCCGGTCGCCGGCGCCAGGCGACCCCCCCGGCCGCGAAGTAGGCGATGGCGATGGCGCTGAACTCGAGGGGCGCCACGACCGAGGCGTGCCTGCCCGTCGCCCCGATCCAGCCGAGGAGCAGCGCGGCCGCGCTGCCGGCCGCGGCCCACGCGATCGCAGGGGATACACGACGGAGCGTCATGGGCGCATCGTGCGC
>Ga0209126_1000388_pt1 | contig 14989 bp, 15 predicted proteins | sample RifCSP19_1_FD_184024 | JGI IMG/M metagenome (GOLD analysis project Ga0209126, IMG submission 184024) | Soil microbial communities from Rifle, Colorado - Rifle CSP2_sed 19_1 (SPAdes) (version 2) | ecosystem: Environmental > Terrestrial > Deep subsurface > Rock core/Sediment | place: Rifle...
ATATCCCCTGAGCACCTGCCGCACCTGTTCACTCGGTTTTACCGGGTGGACCGGTCGCGCTCCAGGGCAGGCGGCGGCAGCGGCATCGGACTGACCATCACCAAGCACCTGGTGGAAGCGCATAGCGGGCGCATCAGAGCAGAAAGTCCTGGCCCAGGAAAAGGAAGCACGTTTACTTTCACACTTCCCACTACCAAATAAATCAACAGAAAAGTAATGAAATTTTCCACGTCTTTTGGCAAGTAGCTGATTCTGCCTCCAAAGAGGTTGGACAGGGTGCGATTGTAATAGATACAATCATACAGGTTGGCCCAGGAAATCTATTCGGATATTTCCCACGGGACCTTATTGAACAGGGGGATGACGATTATATAGAGCAAATGGTATGGGGCTAGGATCTGAAGAAGGAATTTGTGATTGTTCTTATGAAACCAGGAAACCGGATAAGTATTATAGGTTGCAGTTTATCCAGGGATACAGATAGGCTATTCGATAATCATAGTTTGTTGACCGGGCTGGTTCGCCTAAAACCCTAATAAATAGGCTTATTGGATACATTTGACGTATGCCCTCGTAGCTCAATGGACAGAGCACCTGACTTCGGATCAGGTGGTTGAGCGTTCGAATCGCTCCGGGGGCGCCTATAATTTGGGTAAGGGTTTATTTCAAAAAAGGGTAGGCAATCACATAGAGCAAGCTGGCCACAGCGCAGGTCGCCAACATCACCGGTAAACCGCTCTTGTTCCACATCGCAGAAGTGATGGGTGTGTGCGTGCGTTCGGAGAGAGAAACGACTACGATGTTGGCAGTTGAGCCGATGATGGTACCGTTACCGCCAAAACCGGCTCCAAAAACCAGCGCCCACCAGAGAGGCTCAATATTCATTCCAGCCGCGCCTAATCCCTGGATGATCGGGATAAGCGCAATCGTGATCGGCACATTATCCACCACTGCCGAAAGTCCCGCTGTTAGCCAGATTAAAGCCACCCCAAACAAGATGGGTGGAATGTTATCAAGTTTCTCTAAAGCTGAAACCACTCCATCCAGCACACCGCTGGCTTCCAGGCCGCCGACCATCACAAAGAGCGCAGCAAAGAATAACAACACGCTCCATTCGATCCGCTGCAGAGTTTCATGCATATCAGGCCGTACCCAGACCAGAGCTACCGCGGCTGCGCCCAAGGCCACAAACACCGGGCTGATTTCCAGCACGCCGTGAAGGAAGAACAGCACGATGGCGCCTCCCAACACGATGAGCACCTGCCGCGCGGTTTTCCAGTCATCAAGCGATTCAGCCGGGTTCAATTGGAGCACGGCTTCAACATTCGGCGGTTGTACATCCAACTCACGCCGGAATATAAAGCGTAGGAGCAACAATGCCACCAGCCAGGCAACCACGACGATTGGCAGGGAATTGGTGAGAAAGTCGTTGAAGGTTAATCCGGCCGCCGAACCAATCAGCACATTGGGTGGGTCACCGACCAAGGTTGCCGCCCCACCCGTATCGGAGAGCAGGGCCTCAGCTATGAGGTAAGGAGCTGGGTGCACACCGAGGATTTCGCAGATCAAAATCGTCACCGGGGCGATTAGCACCACCGTCGTCACGTTATCTAAAAACATTGAAACTAGCGTAGTGATAGTTCCCAGCAACACCAGCAATCGCACCGGGCGTCCCCGCGAAAATTGTCCGGCCCACACGGCCAGGAACTGGAAGAAACCGGTGGGCTCCAACAGCGCCACCAGGATCATCATTCCCAGGAGCAGGCCCAGCGTATTGAAGTCAATTGCGGTGACGGCTTCGGTTTCTGTGTAGAAACCCATTAAGCGGCCCAGGCCAACGATCAAGACCGCCCCGGCTATGCCTGTAATGGTGCGGTTGAGTTTCTCTGAGAAGATCAACCACAAGCTGACGACAAAGATCAGGGTAGCGAGGATTCCGGGGATCATGGCTTGGATGGGGGAACTGATTTCCAGGCTGAAAGGATCGCGGTGCCAAGATCCACACGGGAGGCAATCCCCACCAGCCCTCCAGCGGCGTTAACGACGGGCAAATCGTGCAAGTTGCGCTTCAACATCAGCGCATAAGCGCGCAACAAACCACAGGTTTCCTTCACAGACGTGATCGGCTGCATAAGCGTAATCACGGGGCGATCAAGCTGTTCGGGGGAGGGGCGGGTAGCCTCGACTGCCCCGAAATCGGGAACGAAATCCACATCAGGTATCAATTCGAAGAAATCCGGAAGTTCCAGCGAGAGCAGATCCCGTAGTCCAACGACACCGATCAGCTTACCCTGCTCGTCCACGATTGGCAGCAAACCGATGTGCCGTTCGACGACCACAGCTGCGGCCTCGCGGATGGTGGCGGTAGCAGAAATAGAGATGACATTTCGTTTCATCCAGTCACGGATTATCATAAAACATCCTTCATTTCGATTTACGCTCGAAGAAAGCCCTTTGGCTAGTATATATACGCACCGGAAAGATGCCTTCTTGAGTGGAACGCACATCCTCAATCGATAGAAAGGCGTGCGGGTGCGTTTGGTGGATAATCGCCAGGAGTTCAGATATGGAGCGCCGTTTGGCGATAGTATAAACGAGTACGACCGGACCACTAACCCCTTCTCCCTTCACAGTAGTTACGCCATATCCACTATCACGCAAACGGGCAACCAATTCAGTTGCACGATTTTGCACAATGATTCTTATGGCCATCATACCAAGCGCCAGCCGATCTTCGATGAACATCCCGACGAAGTTCCCAACCGCGAACCCGGCCGCATAAGCCAGGTAAGCCATCAGGTTGTTGGCTGCGTGCACAATCTGGGCGATAATCGCAATCCAGATAAAAACCTCCACAAATCCAAACAAAGGAGCGAGGTATTTCTTCCCACGCGAGATAAAGATGATACGCATCGTGCCGAGAGTAACATCGAAGACTCGCGCCAAGAAGACCAGCGAGGGCAAGATCACCCAGGGGTAAAGGTCTGGGTCAACGGTCATAGGATAACCTTCCTTTACGTAGGAGATATAGGGTGGCGTTGAGCGACCAGAAGGGGAAAGAGCTTTTTCATGGTGTTATCATCATTCATTACTGCTGAAAGGGATTATACAGGGTGAGCGGTCTTTTCGGATGGAATTCGTGTAAAATTAAATTGAGTGGTTAATAAGAGGAGGTAGCCATGCCATGGCAAAACCAACTGAAGGGTGACTCCTTAGCCTGGTTGTTAGAGCCTGACTCGTCTGGAGTCCGTTACCTGGCAATGCGAGACCTAGTGGGCCTGCCAACGGACGATCCTGAATTATGCGCTGCTCGGAATGCAGCACATACGGAGGGGCACATCGCAACGATCCTGGCTGAAATGGATGAGGCGGGTTATTGGTCTGAGCCTGGGCCAGGTTACAACCCGAAGTATTGGTCGACTGTCTGGTCGGTGATCATGCTCGCCCAGTTGGGTGCCTCGGTAAAAGAGGATCAACGCATTGCCCAGGCGTGTGCCTATCTTATGGAACACGCTCTCACTCCGGGAGGGCACTTCACTGCCTCAGGGGCACCATCTGGCACGGCCGACTGTTTACAGGGTAACCTGTGTTGGGCCTTGGTCGAGCTGGGCTGCGATGACCCTCGATTAGCAACAGCCTTTGAGTGGATGGCGTGTAGTGTTACTGGAGAAGGGGTAGCCCTTGTGAAGGATCGCCAGGCGAAAGTGCGCTACTATGCGGGTAAGTGCGGGCCAATATTCGCCTGCGGATCGAATAATAAGCTGCCATGCGCCTGGGGGGCAGCTAAGGTGATGCTGGCGTTTAGCAAATGGCCTGTAGACCGACGTACACCTTCGATAGAAAGCGCCATCGAGCAAGGCATAGACTTTCTGTTCAGCGTTGACCCCGCGGCAGCTAATTACCCATCGGGATGGAGCGACAAGCCGAGTGGGAACTGGTGGAAATTTGGCTTCCCGGTGTTCTACGTCACTGATCTGTTGCAGATTGTTGAAGCGCTGGTGGGATTGGGCTACGGTAATGACCCGCGCCTGGGGAACGCGCTTACGCTTATCCGTGAAAAACAAGACAGCCAGGGACGTTGGTTACTGGAGTATGACTACGCTGGCAAGACCTGGGTGAACTTTGGGGCAAAGAAGCAACCCAATAAATGGGTAACCTTACGAGCGCTACTTGTTTTGAAAGATGAACTCTCGGCAGCGATTTCGTGAAACAATAGATTTTGGAACCCCCGATCGTGTGCCTTTATTTCCGGAGGGCATCCGGGAGGGGGTGCTGGAGGTCTGGCAAGCGCAGGGCTTACCTGCCGATGCAGACCTGGGGGTGATGTTTAACTACGATGAATTCGAAGAGTTCGAACCAGACCTCGAGCCGCGCCCCGCGCTGTTCAATTGGCAAGTAAAAAAGGGCGGATTGAAAGAGCTGCGCCGCCGCCTCGATCCAGCGGATCCCCGGCGGCTGCCATCCCGATGGCAGGAGAAGGTGCAGCGGTGGAAACAACGCCAGCATGCGCTGTTCTTGGAAATCCATCAAGGTTTCTTCTTAACGATGGGGGTGGAGGGCTGGCAAGGTTTTACTGAAGCGTTAAGGCTGTTGAAAGACGATCCGCAGAGGGTGCATGAAATCATGGCGATCCAGGCGGAGTTTGCAGCCAAGCTGGCGGAGTGGATATTGCGGGAAGTTGAAGTAGATGGGGTTATATTCAGCGAACCCATCGCTGGCAATCACGGGCTGCTGATCTCACCACAGATGTATGCAGACTTTGTCTTAAAAAGCTACGAGCCTATCCTGGATGTGCTGGAGAGTCACAATGTAAAGACAATCATCTTGCGAACCTATGCGAATACGCGCGCGCTTTTGCCGGTAGTGGTCGCGAGCAGGATCAACTGCCTGTGGGCGTGTGAATGTAACCCAGAGAGTATGGATTACCGGCAGTTGCGGGCTGAGTTTGGACCCAGGCTTCGCCTGATTGGGGGGATCGATACCGATATATTACGCCAGAGTCAAGCTGCTATCCGCAGTGAAATAGAAGAGAAGGTGCTGCCACTGCTTTCCGAGGGGGGTTATGTGCCATTAGCCGATGGACGAGTGCGGGAGGATATTCCTTTCGAGAACTATGCCTTCTACCGAAAATCATTGGAAGAGATCACTCATCAATCTTCGGTTCTCATTCTGCGTCGCCGGCGGCTGTCGGAGCCATCTTCACCGCGAGATTCCGCCCTTTGAGCGCGCAACCAGGCCAGGCAATTCTCGTCATGACCCATGAATACGTCTGCGGCAAGCATGGTCTTGCGGAGGCTCCCTTCCAGGGGGTTGGTGATGGCGCAGGTCATCCCGGCGGCGATGGCCATTGCCAGGAAGGTGGCGTTGAGGGTGGGGCGGTCGGGCAAGCCAAAGGAGATATTGGAAGCCCCACAAATGGTGTTACAGCCCAGCTCTTCTCGCACTCTGCGGACGATGGTGAAGACCGAGGTGCCAGCGGAGCGCACCGCGCCGATGGGCATGGCCAGTGGGTCGATGAGCACGTCTTCCCTGGGGATACCGAATGACTCGGCGCGCGTGATGATCTTTTTGGCTATGACAAAGCGTTGGTGGGGGTCCTCCGAAATGCCGCTCTCATCGTTGGTGATACCGATCACCGCGGCGCCATACTGCTTAACCAGCGGTAAAACAACCTCCAATCTTTCGTCCTCGCCGGTGACCGAGTTGACCAGCGGCTTGCCCTGGTAGGCGGCTAACCCGGCTTCTAGCGCAGCCACGATCGATGAGTCAATGCTGAGGGGCACATCGACCACGCTTTGGACGACGCGCACGGCCTCGGCCAGGATGGCCGGCTCGTCGGCCAGGGGGATGCCGGCATTGACGTCCAGCATGTGAGCACCCGCCGCGACCTGGGCGATCGCGTCGGCGCGCACCCGTTCAAAATCCCAAACCGCCATCTCAGCCGCCAACCGTTTGCGGCCAGTGGGGTTGATACGTTCCCCGATGATCACAAAAGGATGTTCAGGGCCAATCTTAACTACTCGTTTGGGCGAGGTGATAATCGTTTCCATCAGTCTATGACCTCCTCACAAGGGCCTGGTTGTATACGTTGTCCTATAATCCGTCGGGGAAGCAGACCGGCATCTTCGATGATCTCGGCGACCAGTTCCTCTTGCCGGTAAGCCATGACATGCACCCCGTTGACCCCTTCAATTTCGCGCACGGCCTGGATGATCTCGATGCAAATTCGCTTGCCCTCTTCACGCTGCCGGGATTCCGGTACGCTTTTGAGGTGGCGGATGATCTTATCCGGGATGACCACTCCTGGAATATGACTCCGCATCCACTCGGCAGCTTTCGCAGAGCGGAGGGGACCTACCCCCACCAGAATAAAGGCTCGCTCGGGCAATCCCAGGTCTCTCACGGCGCTCATGAACTCGCACAGGCGGGGCAAGTCGAAACAGTACTGAGTCTGGAAAAAGTCTGCGCCGGCTTCGATTTTCTTGGCCATGCGCAGCGGGCGATAATCGTAAGGGGGCACGAAAGGATTAGCAGCCGCACCCAGGAAGAACTTTGGAGCTACATCCAATTTCCTGCCGCTGAGAAAATGCCCATCGTCGCGCAACATGCGAGCGGTGCGCAATAAGCTGATCGAATCCAGGTCAAAGACCGGCTTGGCCTCTGGCTGGTCGCCGGTCTGGACGCCATCGCCGGTCAGGCAGAGCACATTACGCACGCCCATCGCCGCGGCGCCCAGCAGGTCCCCCTGGATGGCGATGCGGTTCTTATCCCGGCAAGAGACCTGCATGACCGGTTCATAACCGGCGCGGGTGAGCAGGGCACACACCCCCACGCTGGACATGTGCACGTTGGCGCCGGAGGCATCGGTAGCGTTGATCGCATCGCAAACTTCCGCCAGCACCAGCGCCCGCTCGAAAACGGAATGGTAATCGGCGCTGTCCGGGGGATTGAGCTCGGCGGTGACCGCAAACCTGCCGGAGCGCAGGACGCGCTCGAGCCTTGACCCGGATCTCATTCTTCCCAACCAGCGGGAAGCATCTGTGGTTGGCGGTGCAAGTCGTTGATCCATGCTGAAGTATCGCGCAGCTGGTAATTGAGAGGAGGCTGGATATGCTTGATCTCCTGCCCATAGATTGGCATGCGCTTGGAGCGTTCCCAGGCCTGCACCCAAATGCAGGGTTTCTCGGGGAGGATCTCGCAGTGGCCGTTGGGCAAGACACCGCCGCACGGGCCGTTACGCATGTTCTTCGGGCAGGTCATCGGGCAAGTCATGCCAGTGTGGTGCAACACGCACACGCCGCACATGCGGCAATCGAACAGCGCGCCCTTGCTGATCCGCTCCAGGCTAATTAAGGCGCGCTCAGCCCAACTGTCTGGCAGCAACCAGCGCTTGAAAGGCCGGATCGACTCGTAAACAGCCTGGTAAGCCAGCTCGAGAAGATGTGGGGAATCTTGTATCCAACGGAACATATTTTCCTCACCCCTTCCCCTCTCCTGACAAGGAGGCGTCAGGAGAGGGGCTACGCATAGCCCTTATTTTCAATAAGTGACTCCAATCTCTCGGGTGGGTACGCGGCCTCGATTTCAGCGACCTGGGTATCGGCGAAAAGATTGGGATCGCCCTCCTCCGACTGCCATTCCGTCGATCGCCATTCTTCCAGGTAATCATCGCTGCCGGTGGTGCGGGCGCGCATGGCGGCCTCATCGATCGCTTCTTGAAAGCGTGGAGAGAGCGAGCGAGCCAGGCGTTCTTTGCCGCTGCGCACTTTTACCTGAGCCGGGATGTCGCGCCAGTAAAGGATCTGGTAGGTGAAGTTCATACTTCGATGAGCTCCTTCAAGCGGGTCTCCAATTTGCCATAACCAGCCTGCCGCACCTCGAGAGGTAAATTGAGGCTCTCGGCTGCCCATCTGGCGCGTGCCTGAAGGGCTGGATCGTCGCGCTGGGCGAGGTAGACCACGCGGGTGTAATTCTTAAAATACTGATCACGCAATTCGGGGTGGCTATCCAATCCGAGACCTTCCAGAACAAGATGATCGAAGGACTGCACCAGGTAATCGGTGAGGAAAAAAGTACCCGGGGCTTCAGCCATCAGGCTCTCGAACGTGCCGTCAGCGTACATCTCGTAGCAATGCGGCCCGGACACACGCTGGATACCCTCCTTTTCCAGGAGCCTGTCGAGCATACCACCGGTACCGCAGTCGCCGTACACGACGAACACCCGCTGATAGTCTTGCCGGGCCTGGCGAATGCGTTGGAGGATGGCAGCAGGGATGCGTTCCGGCGCGTTATGCAGTAAAGCAGGGACGCCCAGCACGTCAACCTCCCAGGCATGCTTTTCCTTTAGCGCCAAGACTTCACGCGCCAGCGCCCCACAGACAATCAAAGCGGTTTTCACGCGGGCTGCCTCATGGGTTGCAAAGCATCGGCAATCGCCTGAATATGGGCGGGTGTGCTGCCGCAACATGCCCCGATGATGCGCGCCCCAGCTGCATAGGCTTTGACAGCGTACTCTGCCATGTCCGCTGGTGTGGCGCGGTAAACAGGCTTTCCACCTACTAACTGCGGTATACCGGCATTGGCCTTGGCGACGAGCGGCGCGTCTGGGGCTGTGGCATGCATTTTTTCGATCACGGTGATGATCTCTTCGGGGCCATTGCCGCAATTACCCCCCATGGCGGTAGCTCCAAAGGAGGCCAATGTCCTGACGGCTTTTTCGGGAGTGACGCCCATCATGGTACGCCCGTGCGTGTCGAAAGTCATGGTCGTGACGAGTGGGATGTCCCTGGAAACCTGGCGAACGCCCTCCACGGCGGCGCGCACTTCTTCCAGGTCTGACATGGTTTCGATCCAGATCAAGTCGACGCCGCCGCTAATCAACCCAGCTGCTTGCTCAGCGAAAGCATCCATCGCCTCCGCGAAGGAAAGCTCTCCATACGGAAGCAGGACCTGACCCGAAGGGCCGATATCCCCGGCGACCAGAGCTTGTTTACCGCTGGCGGCGACTGCGCCGCGCAGGAGTTCCGCGGCAGCGCGATTGAGTTCCGCCACGCGACTCTCCAGGCCATGCAAGGCGAGGCGATAACGGGTCCCGCCAAAGGTGTTGGTGAGCACGACCTGGGCTCCAGCGTCCAGATAGGCGCGATGGACAGCTGCCACCTTCTCAGGGGCTTCCACATTCCACAGCTCTGGGGCGCCGCCTTGACCCAATCCGGCGGCGAAGAGCATGGTGCCCATGGCGCCATCGATGAGAAGATGCCCTGTTTCGTTGAGGAGAGACTGGATGGTGTTCATATTAAACCAGCTCGCCGCGTTTGATCGCCAGGAGTTTCTTAGCGGTCTCTACTGCAATGGCGGCATCCCGGCAGTAGGCGTCGGCGCCGATCTCCTCGGCGAAGGCCTCGTTGAGGGGCGCGCCGCCGACTAACACGATGATCTGATCCCTCAAACCTTGCTGCTTAAGAGCCTCAATAACCACGCCCATATAGGGCATAGTGGTGGTGAGCAGTGCGCTCATGCCGAGGATCTCAGGCTTATGCTCGCGGATCGCGGCGAGGAATTTATCGGCATCGGTGTTAATGCCCAGGTTGACGACGTTAAATCCGGCGCCTTCCATCATCATCCCGACCAGGTTCTTGCCGATGTCGTGGATGTCGCCCTTGACGGTGCCGATGACCATGGTGCCCACCTGGGGCGCTCCGGTCTCTACCAGGAGGGGACGCAGGATTTCCATACCGGCTTTCATCGCCTTGGCAGACATCAGCACCTCGGGCACAAAAAGGATGCCATCCCGAAAGTCAGCGCCGACGATATCCATCCCGGCGACCAGGCCCCTGGTGAGCACCTCATAGGGGGTCAGGCCGCGGTTAAGCAACTCTTTCACGCTTTCGACCACCTCAACCGCCAAGCCATCGTAGAGATCGTCCTGGATCAGCTCCAGCAGTTCTGAGGTTTCCAGTTGGGTTTTATCGATTTCGTCACTCATCTTGTTCAATGCTCCATGATTAGTTTTGAGTATTTCTGTTCCGGCTGAAGCCTCGATTCCAGGAGGGCGGGACGAAGCTTCGATTCCGGGCGTGTGGGAAGACGATTAAGTCAATCGCTGTAATTTCTCGCGAATCCGGTTGCGGTGCTTGTTTTTTCTTTCTCCGGAAATATCTGGCAGGATGCCTTCCAGGGTAGGGAAAGGGTCGCTGGCATGTGGTAGACCCAGGGCCGCCACGAACTCGTCCTGGAACGAGGCAGAGAGAGGGGTTGAGACATGCACAGCCCAGCGCGCCAGTTCAGCGGCCTTGATGCGTAGCTTCCGGTTGAGCAGGGCAAAGCGGGCACCATCGCCGGCGGCATTGCCTACGGCGACGACTCTGTCCAGAGGACAGTCCGGGATCAAGCCGAGCACCAAAGCGTGGAGCGGGCTGATGAAGCTGCCGAAGGCGCCAGCCAGGACCACCCGGTTCACCCGATCTACTCCCCGTTCGGCCATTAACAATTTCGCCCCGGCGTACAGGGCAGCCTTGGCCAGCTGGATGGCACGCACGTCGTTTTGGGTGATGACAATCTGGGAGCCGGTTGCCGAAAGCGCTGCATCGACCAGCACATACTCGCCCGTCCGGCCCCGATAGCGCAGGCGGGGAGATCCTCTGGGCGACGAGCGTTCAGCAGCAGCCTTCTCGAACAAGCCACTCGAATTGATGACCCCGGACAGGAACAGCTCAGCGATAGCCTCGATGATGCCGCTACCGCAGATTCCGGTGGCTTTGGCTTCAGGCGGGAGGGAAGCCGGTGCATCTGGTTCGATCCAGCCATCATAGCCGATTACGCGGAAACGTGGTTCCAGGGTCATGGGGTCGATGCGCACGCGTTCGATTGCACCGGGAGCGGCGCGCTGGCCGTGGGTGATCTGGGCACCCTCGAAGGCTGGTCCGGTGGGGCTGGAGGCTACCAGCACCTGCTGGCGGTCGCCGAGCACGATCTCGGCGTTGGTGCCGACATCTACGATCAGCATAATCTCGTCTTGATCATCAGGCCGCTCGGCGAGCTGCACAGCGACATTATCTGCTCCGACGTGGCCGGCGATGAGCGGCAAGGTGTGCAGCTGGGCGGCAGGATGCAAGTCCAGGCCGAGGTCACGCGCTTTGAGATCGAGCGGGGAATCGATGGCCAGGGCAAAGGGGGCGCCGCCCAGTTCCTTGGGATGAATCCCCAACAAGATATGGTGCATGATTGTGTTGCCGACTACCACCACATCCAGGATGTCGCTTGAAGTTAAGCCTACCGCACTAGCAGCTTTTTCCGCCAGTTCGTTCAAGGTGCGGATAATAGCCCGGTTCAAGCGCGCCATCCCCTGAGGTTCGGTGATGGCGTAGCTGACCCGGCTCATCAGGTCTTCGCCATAGCGCACCTGAGGGTTCATAGCGGCCTGGGTGGCAAGCACGACCCCGGTGCGCAGATCGCACAGATGGGCGACGACCGTGGTCGAGCCGACATCCACCGCCAGGCCGTAAACGCCTTCCTGGTAGCCCGATTGGATCCGTAGGACCTCTCGATCCTGCCAGAGGGTCACTGTCACGGCATGGTTTCCTGCTTGAAGGGCGGGCTGCAGATTTGGGAGAGCTTTGCTGTCGATGCTCAACCCGCTGAGATGCCATTGAGTCTCAAGGGCTGTGACCAACCGCTCCCAATCCCCGGTCGAGTCGCCCAGCGTGGCAGGTTGCACTTTAACGTACACCTGGCGAACTGCCGGATCGATCTCGATTACCCGGTCCGAGGCAGCCTTGGCGATGATCTGTTTGCGAGCCTGGCTCTCCTCGGGGACCAAGATCAACAGGTCGCCGAGCACCTCGGCGGCGCAGGCCAGGCGACGACCGTCCAGCGGATGTTCCTGGCTGTAGGCGATCTCAGCGGCTGTGGGAGGGGACAGATGGTCAGTAGTTGAGGTGATCTTGTGTTTTGGGAAATGGCCTTCTTCCACGATGACCTGGCATTTACCACATGTCTGGCGACCGCCGCAGATCGACTCCAGTTCGACGCCCAGCTGGCGGGCGGCTGTCAGTAAGTCCGTGCCGCGCGGAACTTTGCCCCGTCTGCCGGAGGGCATGAGGGCGAGCTGGCAAGTGTCGTTCTGAGGAGGGGTGTGGTTTGGCATAGCGACGAAGGACGATGGACGGAAGAAAGTAGTCAGTATTCAGTAAGCAGTGGTCAGTAGTCGGTAGATGAAAGACGGATGACGAAAGACGAAGGATGAGGAGAGATTATCCTGGGACGCGTTCGTGGCGGCGGCGCCGGCGGCGCAGGCCGGATTCGTCTTCGGATTCGGTTTCCCTGGCGACCCGCTTCCAGCCTTCGGGCGGGACGGAGTCACCGGCGACCATGCCAGCGAATGCTGCGCGTACGCGGGCGTCTACCTCCGGAGAAAAGACAGCCGGATTGTCGTGGGTCAGGATGTCCCTGGCGCGGCGCAGGGCGCGCGCCTGGGCATCCAGTCCGCCACGTTCTTGCCATTGGGCACGCGGGTCGCGATCAGCGACTTCCGCCAGGAACATGCCCGTGCGCATACGCTCCAGGGTATGTTCCGTGCCGGCGAACATGCCGCCGGGACCGATGGCGGCAATCTGGTCCAGGGCGAAATTCTCTTCGCTGAACTCGAACCCGCGGCGGATCTGCTTCAACATCAGGGCGATCTCGTTGTCGATGACGGCTTTGGCGAAGTCGAACGCCATCAAGGCGTCCAGCAGACCGGCCATATTGAGGATATCCACGCCGCCCAGATAGCCAGCAACGACGGACATGCCGGTCTCGAAACCAGATTGGGCATCGTTGATCTTTGAATTCGTCAATCCAATATAACCACCGGCGGGCACACCGTAGAAGCGCGCCATCTGGGCGCAGCCCATGTGCAGGATTCCGGTCTCGATGGCGCCGGGGGAATAGGCGCCGTTGCGCATATCGGCCACTGTCGGCAGGGTGCTGTAGATAACCGCTTTGCCAGGTTGGACCATCTGGGTCAGCACGGCAGCAGCCAGGAACTCGGCGTTGCACTGGGCCAGTGTGCCAAGCATAGTCAGGGGGGAAGTCAACCCGGCGTTGGGCACGATGGAGAAATAACTGGGCAGGTTCTGCTCGCTGAAGAAGATCAAGAGCCAGGTGGAGTCAAAATCCATTGTCAGGGGAGAGACGACCGGGCAGTAGTGGTGGGTAATGAAAGGGTGCGCGCGGAAGGCGGCCTCGCTCCCGGCGACCAGGTACGCCAGGTGAAGCATGTTCTCGGCTTCGTTGGGAGGGGTGTTGGCTCGCAACGGCTTGATCGTGTTTTTGAGAGAGGGATAATAGCGTGAAAGGCTGAATTGGCCTGGCGGGGCATCGTCGGCCAGAGTGGAGATGGAGAATACATCGTAGCCGGGAAGTTCGTTGATCAGGTGAGCGATGCGGGCCAGGTCATCGGAGCGGGCGCGGCGTTCGTAGCCTGTCACCGGATCGATAATGTTGGGGGCGGAGCTGCCGGTCAGGATCAGGGGGCTGTCGTCGGGGAGAGAACGATCATAACGGGGATCACGGGCGCAGAAGGTGAACGTGGGTGGGAACATCTTGCGATAATGCTCGACCACCTGCCCGGGCAACCTGACGATCTCGCTCTGCGCGTCTACCCGCCCTCCGTGGGCAGCGAAAATCTCGCGGGCGCGCGGATTGCGCACCAGCATGCCGACTTGCTCGAGGATTTCCAGGGAAGCGTCGTGCACGCGCGCGACCTGTTCCGGGGAGAGTAGCGTGGCGAAGGTTTGGATCATAAGGGTTCTCCTTGTTTAATAAATTCGCTATAGATCAAATGGCGCTGAGGCCTCGGTAACGAAGCGGAACCGGTCGCCGCGGTAGCGGTCCTTGCCGTACTCGACGGGTTTGCCGCCCTGGTCATACGAGATGCGCTTTTCTAACATGAGCGGAGCGCCCAGCTCGACCTCCAGCAGTTCGGCTTCGAAAGCCGAGGCAACCACCGGCTCGAAGCTCTGCCGGGCGCGCACAATGGCAACGCTATATTCGTTCTCCATCACCTCGTAAATCGAGCGCTTTTCCAGGTCGTGCAGGTCGAGGCCGGGGAAACGCCCGGCAGGGATAGTGTAGTTCTCAAGCAAGACGGGTTCCTGGTTGATCGAGCGCAGGCGCAGGATGCGGTAAGCCAGGGAAGAGACCCCCACGGCCAGTTCCCGGGCCAGGGCGGCGTCGACCACGGTCTGTTCGAGGGAGATGATCCTGGCGCCCGGGGTGTAGCCGCGCTGCTGCATGCCGCTGGTGAAGCGGAAGACGACCTCCATCGGGCGGTCGATCTTGGGCGCGGCGATGTAGGTGCCCACGCCATGCCTGCGGACGATCAGCCCCTGCGTTTCCAGGACGCGCAGGGCGCGGCGCAGGGTCATGCGGTTGACGCCCAGCTTTTCGCTCAGCTCGCGCTCGGGAGGCAGCTGCTCGCCGGGGATCAGCTCACCCGTTTCGATGCGGCCGATCAAACCCTCGGCGATCTGGATATAGCGGGGGATCGAGTAGGCGAGGGGGCGGGCTGGACTGTGGACGAAGGGCAGGGCGTGGATCATGGCAGTGCGAACCAGTGGTATAGATTTCTTATACCACATTATACCAAGCTTAGCCGGTTTGATCAACTCAATCAAACCGAAATCATGTTATATTACGGCAAAGAACGCCAGAATAACAATCAGAGTAAGAGGACCCGTTGGGTTATGCGAACTCACTCCACTCTTGGCTTGCTGCTGGCGTGCATCTTGATGGCCGGCTGCGCAGCACCGCCTGGCGCGCCTGAAAAATCTCCCCCCGTCTTCAACCTCACCGCTGAAGGAGATGGGAATGAATTGACCGTGAGCATGGAAGGAGAGATAGTCATCATTGAGGTGCAAAGCCAGAGCGGTATCGGCTCTGCCACGATCGAACTCGTTTCAGGGGAATTTCCCGAAAATATCCTCTTGCGATTGCATGTGCAAGGGCT
>Ga0209126_1000392_pt1 | contig 14943 bp, 10 predicted proteins | sample RifCSP19_1_FD_184024 | JGI IMG/M metagenome (GOLD analysis project Ga0209126, IMG submission 184024) | Soil microbial communities from Rifle, Colorado - Rifle CSP2_sed 19_1 (SPAdes) (version 2) | ecosystem: Environmental > Terrestrial > Deep subsurface > Rock core/Sediment | place: Rifle...
TGGAAGCATTGCATGACGTAGTGAAGGCCGGCAAGGCCCGGTACATCGGCGCCTTCGCCATGTTCGCGTGGCAGTTCCAGAAGGCGCTGCACGTGGCTGAGAAGCATGGGTGGACCCGCTTCGTCTCGATGCAGGATCATCTGAACCTCATCTACCGCGAAGAAGAACGAGAGATGCTGCCGCTCTGCCGCGAGGAGAAGATCGGGGTGATCCCGTATAGTCCACTCGCATCGGGAAGATTGACGCGTGACTGGTCGTCGGAGAGCACGCTTCGTTCCGAAACCGATCAAATCGCGAAAAGCAAATACGATGCGACGGCTGAAACCGATCGACAGGTCGTGGAGCGGGTCGCGGAAATCGCGGAAAAGCATGGGGTTCCGCGCGTTCATATCGCACTTGCCTGGCTATTACAGAAGGAGCCGGTGACGGCGCCTATCATCGGGGCAACGAAGATCACGCATTTGGAAGATGCCATCGGCGCTCTGTCCGTTAAACTGACTCAGGAAGATGTCGCGTATCTGGAAGAGCCGTATGTGCCGCATCGCATCGTTGGTCACCAGTAAATAAGATGACAACTGTCAAATGAACGTATGCCGCGGACCGGCTAACTAGGCCCTGTCCGAAGTTGGCAGACCACCTGCTACCCTTCAAGCGCCGACCACATCAACAGCCCTACGGCGCGGACTACGACCATCAAACTCCTGCCGCGCTCGGCAGGCTCTTAGTTCAACAACCTCCAAAAGGAACCGCCTCGTGAAGCAATTCCTACGAGGCGTTTTTTGGTTCCGCAATTTTGAATTTATCTTTTTAAGGTCTTAGTGCTTTGAAAACTGATTTCGCCGCCAAAACGAACCTGACGGTTAGTTCGATCGAGTTTTGCCAATGTAAATTTGATGAAGGCGATGTTAGGAAGGGCAATAGCTGTAGCAATCATAGGCGACATCTGAAATTACTACCCATTTATCATACTCGAGGGCGAGTCTACCACATACGTGTGGAAATCCCAATGTAGTCTTCCGCATCACCCACAGTGAAATACGCCTCGGCTGAAACTCGCCTACCAATACTGGGAAGGACTCAAGATGGGTTCGTATTGACATTAAAATTTGTCCAATCTATAATCATCATCGTATATTTCATTCGAAAAAAACACAATAATATTAAAATCTAGGACTTTTAACGACGCCGGAAGACTTCTACGATTGGGGTGTTTGGCGGACTCAACACAATAATCTTCGGGTCTTACTTCACTGCCTGCTCCTCGCTGAGGTTCTACTGATCGAGGGGGAGCTGACAGTGATCACCAATACCCGACTGAAGGACATGCATCGAATGACCGGACCGCTATTCCTGGGCCTTGATATTGGCATCTCCACGGTTAAAGTAGCTCTCTTCACCGGCGAGGGTGAGCTGGTTGCGCTGGAATCGGATGAGTACATGATCATGCCGGAAGGAGATGTGATCGAAGCCGATCCTGAAATCTATTGGGCACCGATGGCTCGCTCGATCCGCAAGCTGCTTAAGAATTGGGGGGGCGCGCCGGAAAACATTGCAGCGGTCTCCATCTCGAGCCACGGCGAAACTGTCTTCCCGATGTGTTCCGACGGCACGCCGGCTCGTAAAGCCCTGAATTGGATGGATAATCGTTTCCAACCCGAGGCGGATGAGTTGATCCAATCGTTTGGCAGCCAGAAGGTACTGGAGATCAGCGGGCAGCCGGAAATCGGGCCGGTATGGCCCCTGACAAAATACCGCTGGATGAGCAAGCACGAGCCAGAGGTGGTCAAAAAAACCGACAGCTTTCTCTTGCCCGAGGATTACATCTTGTTCCGCTTGAGCGGGCTATTCGCCGGTGAATACACTCTGTGGGCATCTTCGCTCGTCTTCGACATCCGCCGCAAGCACCTCTCAGACGAGTTGCTGGCATTTGGAGGGATCTCCGCGGCGCAGATCCCGAGCCTTTACCCTTCTGGCACAGCTTTTGGAAATGTTTCGGTCGAATGCGCCGCCGAAACCGGGCTGAGCACAAAAACAAAAGTAGTGACGGGGGCGCTTGACCAGCTGTGCGCGGCCATCGCGGCAGGCAACGTTGCCCCCGGTATGGTCACCGAAAGCACCGGGTCGGTTCTGGCACTGGTAGCTTCAGTCCATGAACCGATTTTTGATGCCAAAACCAGGCTCCCCTGCCACGTCCACGCTGTGCCGGACACGTACTGTATGCTTCCCTGGAACCCTACCGGCGGATTGACTCTCAAATGGTTCAAGGACAACTTTGCCCAGGATCTGTTGAGCGAAGCGCAGGCTGAAGGCAGGGACATCTACGACCTGCTTACCGGGACGGCAGCCGAAATCTTGCCAGGCAGCGATGGCTTGATCATGCTCCCTCACCTGGAGGGCGCTCTCTTCCCAGAGTTTGACGCGCAAGTGAGAGGGGTGTTCTTTGGCTTCACCTTGAGCCACACCCGCGCCCACTTCACTCGAGCTATTATGGAAGCGATCGCCTACATGCTCCGCCGCGACCTGGAGGGTCTGCAGCGCTTGGGAGCAGGTGCGAGCGAGCTGCGCGTTCTGGGGGGCGGGGCGAAGAGCCGTCTCTGGTCGCAGATCAAAGCCGATGTGTGCAACCTGCCAGTGATTATGCCCAGCCATCGCGAAGCTGCTGTGATGGGAGCTGCAATGCTCGCCGCTGTAGGGGTTGGATATTTTGCGGACATCCCTTCCGCGGCGAAGGTCATGGCTCGCCCTGGCAGCCGTGTGGCACCGGACCCGGCAAACCGGGTATTGTACGATACTACTTTCAATTTATATGTCTCTCTCTATGAGATTTTAAAACCACTCTTTCCCCGGCGGATGGAGATACTGAAAGTGTCAAGATAGGTATGACTTTAAATAACACTCCCCAGCTGTTTCAAATGACAACCATTTCGGATACAATCATAATGAGAAAAGCGCGTGGAAACGTGAAATCTATCCCATTTTAGAGAAAGGAAGCAACAATGCCTACTATAGGAGAAAAAGTCAGGTTATCCCGCCTGTTCTCTGGCGGACAAAACGCCGTGGTCGTCGCCGTCGATCATGGTCTTTATTTTGGCCCACTTCCCGGGATGGTGGACCTACCTCAGGTTGTCAAGGCCCTCGGCGGAGCGGACGCCATCCTGATGGCTCCCGGTGCCGCCACCCATTGTTCCAGTGTTTTCGAGCAACGTGGCGCTCCAGCCATGATCCTGCGCCTGAACTTTGCTTCGAACTATCTCTCAATCTGGAATTACACACACTCCCATAGCGTACCCATGCTCTCGGTTGCTGAGGCAGTCGCCCTGGGAGCAGACCTCGTGCTCGCCAGCCTGACCTTGCAAAACCCCGATCAAAATGAAGACGCCAAGAATGTGGAATTGCTTTCGCGTTATGTGAACGAAAAACGCGCCCTCGGAATCCCAATGGTCGGGGAAGTGTTCCCCACTGGCGGAGACGATGCCAATCCAACTGACCTATATGAGCTGGTGCGGGTTGGTTGCCGCATCGCAGCAGAATTAGGCGTCGATATGGTCAAGACATTCTACACCGGCGAGAACTTTGCAGAGATCACAGCCAGCACGCCGATCCCGATCCTGGCATTAGGCGCCAAGAAGACCAAATTCGAGAGGGACGCATTGCGTCTAGCCGCTTCTGCCGTGCGTTCAGGTGCGCGAGGGGTGGTCTTTGGCAGGAATGTCATCCAGGCCCGCGAGCCAGAACGCTTTTTAGACGCACTCAAGGAGGTGGTCAAAACAAACGCCGATCCAGAAAAGGTAGCCGCTAAATTCGGCCTGGAATGAGACTTTTGGGACTAGCTCGACAACCTGAAATTTGGAGTGAACTTGCAAATTGGATGAGATAACCGAGAAAAAACAACGTCTGGATGCTTTTTTAGAACAACAGCACCTGGATGCGCTCTATCTCACCCAGGTAGCAAACTTTGCCTGGCTGACAGCGGGTTTGGAGCCGGTCGTGATGATCAACTCCGACCGCGCTGAAGCCGGACTGCTGGTAAGTCGAGAAAAGCATTACGTCATATGCAACTCTATCGAGTATCCACGCCTGCGAGATGAAGACCGCCTGGAAGATCAGGGATACGAATTTCACGTCACCCCCTGGTACCAGGGAATGCCCCGCTTTGACGACCTAATGCGGGGCAAGCGCTGGGCAGCCGATTGGCCGATGCCTGATGTGCAGGACTTATCCGCAGAAATCTCCCACTTGCGATTCCAACTCACACCGCAGGAAATCGAGCGCTTTCGCTGGGTGGGATTCCACACTGGGCAAGCTCTCGAACACGCCACGCGTGCCGTGCGTCCGGGGATGAGCGAAGTCCAAATCGCCGGTTTGATGGCAGCTCAGACGCTCGACGCGGGGATCACTCCGATCATGCTGCTGGTAGGAACAGATGAGCGCATCTTCCGTTTCCGCCATCCCATTCCCACGCAAAAAAAGCTCGAGCGTTACGCCATGTTGGCGATCTGCGGACGGCGCTGGGGGCTGGTGGCTTCAGCGACGCGCTTCGTCCACTTTGGCTTGCTCCCAGATGAGCTAAAAAACAAACAAGAAGCCTGCGCCTTCGTGGATGCTACCTTCAACGCTGCTACAAAGCAAGGGAGTCGGGTATCAGACGTCTTCCAGCGTGCGATGAACGCCTATGCCGAGCGCGGCTTCCCTGGAGAATGGCAAAAGCACAACCAGGGCGGGGCAGCAGGTTACATGTCACGTGACTATGAGGGCACACTTACCTGCGATGAGATCGTGCTGGCTGAACAGGCATTCGCCTGGAATCCTTCGATAACTGGGATCAAATCCGAAGACACAATGATCGTTCACCCCAGCGAAGCGGAGTTCATTACCGTGACTGGAGAATGGCCTTCTCTATCAGTCGATCTCGATGATCGTAGCTGGGAGAGACCGGCGATCCTCACGTTACCATAGATACGGTCCGCATCAAATCAAGAATTTACATTGGGCGCTCGAAATTGCCCGCAAATACGAAGATTGTTGAATGATAGCCTGAATTACTTATCGGAGGTGAAGCATGCTTGAGAATATTCGTGTGGGCTTTTCTGCCTTTGGTTTTTACGGTTACCCGCTGGAGGTGATTGCCAGGCGCGGCCGGGAAGCAGCAGACGCCCTGCGGGCAATGGGCATTCAAGTCACCGAGACTGACCCGATGACCGGCTTCGATGACATAGCGCGCGGGCTGGAGCAGCTGGCCGGCAAGGAGTATGATGCCATCATCGCCTGCGTGATCGCCTGGACGGAGACGCCGGTGATCATCGGCATCCTGCGCGATTTCCTGCATCTGCCGATCCTGCTGTGGGGCAGGGGTGGGTATACGGTGAACGAGCGCCTGGTCTCTCCAGCTGCACAGGCCGGGACTTCCGCCGCTCTGGATACGATCAAGCTCCTGGGCGCCAAATACAAGTACATCTACGATTATCCGGACAGCCCGATGAGCCTGGACAAAGTGCGCGATTTCTGTCAGGCTGCTAAAACCGTCAACATCCTGGCTCACTCCCGGATCGGGATGATGGGTTATGCTGACATGGGGCTCTACTCGCTGATGTTCGATGGGCTGGAAGTGCGCAAGAAGCTGGGGATCGAAGTTGAAAGTTATGACATGCTGGAGATTGAGCAAGCCATGCAGAAGCTGCCTAAGAATGTGGTGCAGGCTCAGATCGCGGAGTGGCAAGAGAGCTGGGAGTTCGAGCAGCCTGTCGCCCCGCCGATCCTGGAACGCGTGGCTCGCCTGACCCTGGCGCTCAATGACAAAATCGACCAGCGCGGCTACCTGGCTGCCTCAACCAAGTGCGTGTACGGCGTGACCAAGTACATGGGCTGCACCGCCTGCATGGCCCAATCGATGTTGGGCGATAAGGCGCACTTTGTCTGTGAGAACGACGTGCCCGGGATGATCACACAGACCATGCTCGGGCTGTTGACGGGGCAATCTACCACTTTCCTGGAGATGTATGAATATTTCCCCGACCGATTGCTAACCGGCGTATGCGGCTTCGCCCCTACCTCATTCATTGATGGCGGCAAAGTGAGCGTGCGCGGCCATACCTGGGGCGGGTCCTCCGGTGGCATCGTCAACACCGGTCAGATGAAGACTGGCAAGGTTACTTTGGCCAGAATCTCCTTACATGGCGAGCGTTATCGCATTCACATCGTCACCGGAGAGGGGGTCAAACCACGTGCCTGGGAAGAGTTAGGGTGGGCACCGCCTGCGCCGAACTTCCCCTCTTTGGAGATCATCCCCGACGGCGGTGTGGAACAATTCGCCAATAGAGCCCTGGCGCAGCACTACGCCGTAGTTTACGGGGATCACCGCCAGAAATTGGTGGATCTGTGTGAGCTGCTCGATATTGAAGTAATCTGATATACTGGTTTTTGGTTCAGGCGATAGCTGTCCACATTCCGGAGCGTGCGCTATGGAAGAGGGCGTCAATAGCTACCATATTGGCGATTGCATCTTCCAGAGGAGTTGGAACCGGCGTGTTTTCCAGGATCGCTCTCGAAAAAAGATCGCCCTGAATCGTAAACTGATCGCAGATAGCTATTTCGAACTCCCGCGTCCCCCTGGCATTGTGCAGCAGCAGGCGAGATGGGCTGTCAATCGGTGGATTGAAAGGGATCTCGAGCTCCACATGGCCCAGCGTGCCCATGATGTTTACTCGCTGGAAATCCGATAGCTGGGTGGAACAAGTAAATGTGGCGATGCCACGCTCAAATTCTAAAATGCCGACGGTCAGGCGGTCGGTCTTGAACTGTGGATCGATCTCCATGGCAGCGAAAGCACGGATCGGTTCGGCATCGAAAACCAACCTGGATAAGGATACGGCATAACAGCCCACATCTAATAAACCCCCACCGCCAATATCTGCCTGGTTACGGACATTGGCAGGATCGACTAGGTAATAATTGAATAAAGTGTGAATCGAGCGCAGTTCGCCGATCTCACCCTCTCGGACGAGTTTCCTAACAAGGTACCACTGAGGGTGGTGGCGGTACATAAAGGCTTCCATTACCTTCAGGCCCGGATGGCGCCGTGAAACCTCCAACAACTGGCGCGCGTCTTCAGCATCCAACCCCAATGGCTTCTCGCATAAGACGTGTTTGCCGGCTTCCAGCGCCTTGATCGACCAGGGAACATGCAGGTGGTTCGGTAATGGGATATAGACCGCTTCGATCTCCGGATCGGCTAACAGTTCAGTGTAGGAACCATATGCCTTTGGGATTCCAATCTGGTCAGCTGCATGCCGCGCTTTCTCCAGGTCGCGCGAAGCGATCCCGACGACCTGGGTGTATTCACCCTTCTGCATGGCGGGTAAGACCTCGACCAGGGCAATACTTGCAGCACCGAGCACTCCCCAACGGACTTTCCTCATCATCCACCTCGCTTGTGTATAGATCCAAGACCATCTGAAATTGTTTTTCCGATGCCCGGATTGTGGGAGCGGCGGAAACCCACGCTTGCGTTATTTTAACGTATCTAGGACAGATTTATTGATAGATTATCGGTTATTATGCCGGAAAAATAGATTAATGTTGTTGGATTTTGTTGTTTTTTGTCCGGAATCAAGTTGACAGCACCATTTTCTTGTGATTAAATTAACATGCTGGTCGTAATAATACTTAAATTCCCTGGCCTCATTGCGCCCGCCGATTAGACATGCTGGCTGAGCTGAGAAGATTGCGCATCGCTGAGACCGTTCGGCAACATGAGAGCGGGATTGTCACCGTTGCTGAGCTGAGCCAGAAGCTGGCAGTATCCGATATGACGATCCGCCGCGACCTGGCACTGCTCGAGAGCAAGTCGATCCTGCGCAGGGTCCATGGGGGGGCGATGGTTTACCAGCCGACCGAGGGCGACAAACCATTCTCGGACCGCTCCACCCGGGCAAATCCGCAAAAGAGGGTCATCGGCTGGCTGGCAGCTCAATTGGTGCAGGACGACGACCGCATCATTTTGGACGCTGGTACCACCACACTGCAAGTGGCCTATAACCTCACCTGTAAAAACCGCCTGACCGTCATCACGAACAACATCCCGGTTTCCAAAGTTCTCTCCGCCTGCCCAAATATTACCATCGTGTTGCTCGGGGGGGTTGTCAAACACATCGAGTTGTGTACAGTGGGCGATATGGTCAAACAGGCGCTATCCCTGTTATCGGCGGATAAATACTTCCTGAGCGCTACCAGTTTCTCGATTGGCATGGGTGCAATGGAAATGGACATGTCGGAGACGGAAGTCAAGCAAGCCATGCTGCGATCGGCGGCGGAGGTCATCCTCGTGACAGACAGCTTCAAATTCGAGGTGACTTCATTGATTCAAGTCGCGCCCATCAAACATATCCATAAAATCGTGACAGACGACGGTCTGCCACTTAAGACAATCCACGCCATCGAGTCCCAGGGTGTGGAAGTGATCACCCCTCTGAGACGAGCTTTCCAGCCTGTCCCCGATGAGATCCGGCTCTTAATGGATCAAACAGCCGCGCTTAGAGCGCCGATCCAAGGAAAAGGAATATAGTCGTAAAGAGGAGTTACCTTGGCTGATTACTTGCTTGGTTTGGACGCCGGCACCACTTCAGTAAAAGCTGCCCTGTTTGACAATCGGGGGATCTGTCTGGGAATCGGCCGTGAAGAATACCAGCTCAGTACCCCTTCAGCCGAGCAAGCCGAGTTAGAAGCTGAGATTTACTGGCAGTCAAGCGTCAATGCTATCCGCACCGCCACACACGCAGCGGATGTCCCACCGGCTCAGGTGCGTGCCATCGCGGTCTCCAGCCAGGGAGAGACGACCATCCCATTAAACGCACAAGGGACGCCTTTAAGACCGGCGTTGGTCTGGCTGGATAACCGCTCGCGCTCCCAGGCGCAGTGGTTGGCCTACCACATCGACCGTCAGAAGGTGTATGAGGTGACCGGCGTGCCCGAGATCACCCCTACCTGGAGCGCCTGCAAAATCCTCTGGATCCGCCAGAACGAGCCCAAGATCTTCGAGCAAGTCTATAAATATTTGCTGGTGAAGGACTTTCTGGTCTACCGACTGACTGGTGAAATTGTAACCGATGGGGCAACAGCCTGCACTTCTTTGCTCTATGACATCCGCCATCACCAATGGTGGCCGGAGATGCTGGATGCAGTGGGTATTTCCCCCAGTCATTTACCTGTGATCACCCGTCCAGGAGAAGCTGTCGGCCACCTAACTGGACCAGCAGCCGAAGCGTTGGGCCTGAATGAGCAACCCCTGGTGATCAATGGCGGCATGGACCAGGCGGTAGCCGCAATCGGGGCAGGGAGTATCACGTCTGACGTCATCTCCGAAACCACAGGGGCTGCCCTGGCGATCCAGGTGACAACGCCATACCCGGACATGAGATCGAACAATCGAATCCCTTTGTATGCCCATAGTCTGCCGGATTTGTACCTATACGTGCCAGTGCTACCGACCGGCGGGATGGCTTTCAAATGGTTCCGGGACGCTTTTGGGAGAAGCGAAATACAGGTCGCGAAAGAGAGCGGTCGTGATGCTTACGATTTGCTTACTGAGATGGCTGCTCGGGTTCCGCCGGGTTGTGATGGGCTGGTGATGTTGCCGCATTTGATGGGTGCTTTCAGTCCGGAGGAAAACCCGACGGCGCGCGGCGTTTTCAGCGGATTTACCCTCCGGCATGACAAAGGACATTTCGTGCGGGCGATCCTCGAAGGCGTGGCATTCAACCTGCGCCAGATCCTGGCGGCTTTGAACCAGGTCGGCTACCACTTCGGCGAAGTGCGAACAAGCGGGGGAGGCGCCCGCAGCCCGCTTTGGAACCAGATCAAGGCCGATGTGTGCGGAATACCGATTGTCACCTTGGCAAATGAGGAAACCGCGTTATTAGGTGATGCCATCCTGGCCGGAGTAGCGTGTGGCGTCTTCAACTCAGTTGCCGAAGCCTGCGCCCAGATGGTTGCCATAAAAGAACGAATCCCACCTAGCAACCATTCGCCTGTATACGAAAAGCTTTATCAACGCTATTCCGAACTCAACCAATGCCTTGGGCCGTATTTCCGATCCAATTATTCTGGATAGAAAGGAGAATGAAGGGAAAAGCACCCGCGATTTGGCAAGCTGCAAATGATCGTCCTTCGCAACCCTTCGTCGATTGATGATTTTTCTACCGACGAAAGGAGATGACACCAGAAGAGAATTAATTTACGCAATGCAAGGAGGCAATCAAGACGATAATGGAAAATAGGTTGATATGTGACTTCAGGTCATTTAATCCAGTCAGATAGAAAAAAGGATGCCGAAATGAACAAAACAATTCGTTTGTTAATCAATGCGTTGATTGTAATGTCTGTATTGTTAGCTGCCGCGGGGTGCGCCGGCGCTCCCCAAACCGCTGAACCACAAAAGCTGACAATCTGGATCAACGGAAGAGACAGCTTCATTGGCCCGAATGAGCAACAGCTTCCCCAGGACCAATGGTATATTTCCCAGGCGATAAAACGGTTCGAAGGAGCGAATCCGGGTGTGACCATTGAGCTGGTTGTACAGGCAGATGCTTATGCAGCCCATCAGATGTTTCGAACTGCCGGAGTGGCTGGGAATGCCCCCGATATTGCCAACCTGTGGGCGGGACAATTCATTTTCCCTCTCGAGGAGGTAATCACGCCGATTAACGACAAGATTCCGCAAGCAGACCGTGATAATTTACTCGGCTGGGATACGGATACGGTCGGTTTTAAAGAAGGCAATCCAATTCTTGGCTATCCGACTCCGGATAACCAGATGTGCTTCTTCCTGTATAACAAGAAAATTATGCAGGAGGTCGGATTAGATTATGAAGCTAACCCCCCGAGGACGATGGATGCCTTTTTTGCGGATATGGAGAAGATCAAGAACGCGGGATATATCCCGATCGCGGCTGATGAAGCAATCGACGGATATGCCTACTATTTCTTCCAAATCGCGGCATACTGGTGGGTGCAGCAAAACGGTTTTGACCCGATCCTGGCTGCAGACCGGGGCGAGGCCAACTTCGCTGACGACCAGGCGCTTTTAGCCGCTCTGCAAGCCTATCACGATATCTGGGCAAAAGGATACATGAATCAGGATGCAGCCACCTCCAGTGATTCATGGCAAAAATTCCTGCAAGGGAAAGTCGCCATGGTCCCCAGGGTTAGTTCATTCGTCAAAGATGCCCAGGACGCTTTAGGTGTGGAGAATGTTGGGGCGATCATCCCGCCTGATATCTCCGATACCGCCTTGATCAAAAACGGCACGATCGGCGGACCCGGCCAGGTCATGGTCATAGCCAAAAACTCCAAGTATCCGGATACGGCAGTGAAATTCATGTCGTTCTTGAATTCCAAGGATGAAGTTCTTAAGCTAAATGAGTTCCAGACGAAAGTACCCATCCGGAAGGATGTCACCGCCGCAGACTTGGGTTTCGAGTCTGGCTCTGTCGGCTCAAAGCTAATCGAGTGGAGCAAGAATTACGTCTTCTGGGTAGATAACTCCCTCTCAGACCCGGTAGTAGTTGCTTTTAACAAACTATTGCCTCTGGTGCTGACCGGCAAGATGACCCCGGAGGAATTGGCCCAGCAACTGGACAAGGACAAAGGACAGTAACTGGATTCTATTCGGCGAAAATCACGGATAATGGGGTACTTAGCAATAAGTACCCCATTCATAACAATCAGGTGTTGATCTTTTAACACCGGATACTATTTCTTGGTATTAAAATCAGATATGCGGTTGAGTATTGAATTGGGAATCGTAATCGAGATGGCTAGAGATGTATGAGAGGCTATAAGGGCATCAACATACGCAGGATCAAAATATCACAGGGAATTCTGTCCATTCTCCCGGTGATCATTATTTTAATTATCATACGTTTTTACCCGATAATGATGGCGATCTATCGAAGCTTTACCAATTGGAATGGATTATTTCGAAGCGATTGGATCGGTTTAGAAAATTATGTAGATATTTTTACCAACAGCCCCTTTTGGATATTACTTAGAAATAGCCTGGTGCTGCTCACCACCGTGCCTCTTCAACTCATGATCGGCATCTTCGTCGCAGTAATACTGTATGAAGAAGTAAAAGGCTGGAGATTTTTCAGGACGATCATCTATCTTCCCCAGATCATCGCCGCTGTAACCATAGGTTATCTATTTCGAGTCGCTTTTAGCCTCGATGGTCCTGTAAATCTTGTTATGCGTGGTATGGGTTTAGATTTTATCGCCATCGAGTGGCTTGGTAACACCGCTACGGCATTGGGTGTGCTCGTGTTTTGTCTGACCTGGTTTTCAATTGGCTGGCAAGCAATCGTCATCCTTGGCGGGATGTCGAAAATATCACCCGATGTTTTTGAAGCTGCAAAAATGGATGGCGCAAACTACTGGCAGAGAACTTTCTATGTTGTCATTCCCATAATTTCAAGGACGATCGAATATGCTGTCATCATGTCAATGGTCTGGACCTTAACCAGCATTTTTGCATTTATCTATACAATCACGGCCGGCGGGCCTGGATATGAAACCTCGACCATTGACTACATGATTTATACAAAATTCTACCAGGCGGGCGCCCCATATGGATTTGCTTCCGCATTGGCCGTGATCTTGCTGATCATCATTCTTTCTATCACGGTAGTTGAGCTGCGCATCACTAATAAAGCGAGTGAATGGGAATGAGCAGGTTGGCATGTTAAGCAAATTCAATCAAAAGCTAACCAATCTTGTGATTTTTCTGGCCTTATTGGGGCTCTCGATTTCGAATCTTTACCCGCTGTTTTACATGTTCATGAATTCTATCAAATCCAGGACGGATTACTATGTCAATCCGTTCAGCGTATGGAATTTGAAACTGACATGGGACAATTATCTAACCATGATCAGTCAATTTAAGATATTCAATCTCTTTAAAAATTCATTCTTAATTTCTTTCTTTTCGATCATCCTGCTTTTGTGTTTTGGAATCGTCGCCAGCTATGCTTTCGCAAAGCTTAACTTCAAGGGGAAAAATATCATTTATTTATTGGTCATTTCGACTATGTTCATCCCAGTCCAGGCGACGATCATCCCATTGTACGTTTTTTTTTCTAGAATTCACCTGGTAAATACCTTTTGGTCTGTCGTCTTTATTTATGTAGGCATGTTTATTCCGGAAGTGATTCTGTTGATGACATCTGGATTCCGTGGCATCCCAGATGAGTTGATCGAAGCTGCTAAATTGGATGGCGCAGGCTATTTCGATGTCTTGCGCTATGTGATCGTTCCGATGGGAAGACCCGCAATCATCCTTTGTATAATTTTTTATTTCATTGTCACCTGGAATGACCTTTTTACCCCGATGATCCTTTTACAGAGCATGGACAAGCGTACGGTTATGGTTGCTCTAGCCGCCCTCTTATCCCGTTACTCTGGTGATCCCACCTTCCAATTCGCTGGTCTCGTTTTAGCATCAATTCCTGCTATTCTTGTGTATGCATTTTTCCAGCATTACATTATCAAGGGCATCAGCTTGGGAGCAACAAAATAAAATCGTGATCTCAGAAGTTGACTGGCGATCACACTGGTTTAATAACAGGAGTACACATGGCTGAGAAAGAAATACCCCTTATCTCCTCCAGTCGTAGTGAGAAGTTATTTCACCTACCCAAGATCAAGGCTGGCTTTGTTGGCTTCGGTGAAGTGAACAGCCCCAGGGATTTAATAGGACGAAAAGTGACCCGGGCGCGTGAAGCCCTTGAAGAGTTGGGGTTGGAACTGGTGACCACCGAACCAGTTAGTGATGATCCGGCAGGTCAAGACGAAGCGCGTGCCCGTGAAGAATTAGCCCGGCAGGATTTTGATCTGTTAATCGTTTGTCTGGCTGGTTGGATCCCCTCACACACCGTGATCGATGTGATCAGTCCTTTTGCACACAAACCGATGGTGCTTTGGGGTCTCACCGGTTATTATGAGCATGGAAGATTGGTAACCACAGCCGATCAGGCAGGTACCACAGCTCTTCGTGACCCGATGGAGGCTATGAACTTCAAGTTCAAATATATCTACGATACCCCCGACGATCCCTATGGCAGCGTCCAAAAAGTTGTGGCTTTTGCGGAGATCGCTCGCGCAGCCTCGCTTCTTCGCCGCTCCAGAGTTGGTATGATGGGGTATCGCGATATGCGCCTATACGGCACTTTGGTGGATGGCGTTTCATTACGGCGGGTAATAGGCGCAGAAGTCGATGTGTTCGAAATGCTGGAAGTAGTACAACGTATGGCGTTGAGGGATGACTTAGAGGTGAAGTCAGTTATGGACCGGCTCCTCTCAGAGTGGGATTTTGAAGGAGAAATTGACCTGGCTGCTTTCGATCAACCAATCCGAATGTACTTATCCATAAAGGATTTGGTAATGGAACGTGGTTACAAAGGAATCTCCTTGATAGATGTAGATGGGGTCAAAAAACTGCTCAAATTCCCACCGGGCTTAGTCATGTCTTTACTGATGGACTTGGAGAACGTGGCAGCAATCCCTGAGAACGACGCGCTAGGGTTGATCACCCAACTTATCGTGCGATATCTAACTGGTCAGGTTGGGGCATACTTTGAATTCTATGAGTTTATGAAGGATCGGGTCCTGGTTGGTGTACCAGATTTTATCCCCAGCGCGGTAGCAGAAGGAAAGGTACGGGCGCGAATTTCCCGTTTCGGTATGCTCTCCTCTGGTGTACTTAACATTTCCAAAGTTAAAACCGGAAAAGTCACTCTCAGCCGGCTGGCAAGCCGGGGTGACCGTTATAAAATGCACATCGTAACCGGCGAGGCTGTGACCGCTCGACGCTGGGAAGAAGCCGGTTGGGACCAACCCGCGCCTGGTAGCGCGCCACGACTTTGCGCTCCAGCAGCGTCGCGTAGGCGAAGCCCG
>Ga0209126_1000395_pt1 | contig 14793 bp, 11 predicted proteins | sample RifCSP19_1_FD_184024 | JGI IMG/M metagenome (GOLD analysis project Ga0209126, IMG submission 184024) | Soil microbial communities from Rifle, Colorado - Rifle CSP2_sed 19_1 (SPAdes) (version 2) | ecosystem: Environmental > Terrestrial > Deep subsurface > Rock core/Sediment | place: Rifle...
GTACAGGCCAGTAGCTCCAACGGCTAGAGCACCGGTCTCCAAAACCGGGTGATGGGGGTTCGAATCCCTCCTGGCCTGCCAGTTATTGGATAGAGGATATTTAGAGTGTTTGCTAAAACAATTGAAGATATAAAGGCATTCTTTCAGGAAGTCAGGACTGAATTAAAGAAGGTGACTTTCCCGACTAAGGATGAGACATTGGGTACCACCGCTGTAGTGCTGGTACTCGTATCATTAGCAACCATATATTTATGGGTAATTGATGTTGCCTTGTCAGAGATCATAGCAAAGATTCTGCCATAACCAGGGGAAGCACGGGGAAGAGATGACTAAACAGTGGTTTGTATTGCATACCTATTCAGGATTTGAAAACAAGGTAAGGGCTGGTATTCAGGAAAGAGTTGAGACCCTTGGTTTTAAGGATAAGATCGGGCAGATCCTCATTCCCACAGAAAATGTCGTTGAACTGAAAGAAGGCAAGAAACGGGTCGCCACAAAGAAAGTATTTCCAGGTTATGTATTAATTGAGATGGAGATGTCGGATGAGACATGGAATCTGGTTACGAATATTCCAAAGGTAACTGGGTTTGTAGGAGGCGGGGGCGCCCCTTCACCATTGTCAGATAAAGAAGTGGAATCAATAATTCAACAGATGGATGCAAGTGTATCAACGCCTCGAAGCAGGATTCAATTCAGCAGGGGTGATGCAGTAAGGATCATCGTGGAGCCGTTTCTTGGATTCAATGGTACTGTAGATGAGGTTGACGTTGATCATGGCAAGGTTAAGGTGCTGGTTAGTATATTCGGCCGTGCAACGCCGGTAGAGCTGGATTTTTTACAGGTAGAGAAATTGTAAAACAGGCAGAGGGGAGATAGTAATTATGGCAAAAGAGATTATAAGAAATATTAAACTGCAGCTTCCTGCAGGCAAGGCTAATCCTGCACCACCGGTTGGTCCGGCGCTGGGTCAGCATGGTGTCAATATTATGGAATTCTGCAAGTCGTTTAATGCAAAGACTCAGGGGCAGGAGGGAACGATTATTCCTGTTCTCATTAATGTTTATTCTGACAGGTCATTTGATTTTGTGCTGAAGACCCCGCCGGCATCTGAACTCTTAAAGAAGGCCGCCGGAATTGTGAAGGGGTCAGGCACCCCAAATAAAGATAAGGTTGGGAAGCTTACATCTGCCCAGGTTCGAGACATAGCTAAAACCAAGATGGCGGATTTAAATTGTCATGATATAGATGCTGCATACAATATAATTGCCGGAACAGCAAGAAGCATGGGGATAGATATAAGTTAAATCTGGTAGCAGGTAATTAGGTAATGCGTATTATACAGAAGGAGTTAGAAAATGGGTAAGAAGTATTCAGGTAGTCTTGAGAAGGTAGAAAGGAATAAGTTTTATACTCTGGAAGAGGCAATCAAGGCGGCTAAGGAAATTGCCTGGGCTAAGTTTGATGAGACTGTTGACCTGGCTGTCCGTCTTGGTGTTGATCCGAGACATTCTGACCAGATGGTAAGGGGTGCAGTTGTACTGCCTCATGGAACCGGTAAGAGTGTGAAGGTGATTACCTTTGCAAAGGGTGAGAAGGAGAGGGAGGCGAGGGATGCAGGCGCTGACTTTGTTGGCGCTGAGGATCTTGCTGAAAAGATAAGTAATGGATGGCTTGATTTCGATTTTGCAGTTGCTACTCCGGATCTGATGGCGCTTGTAGGAAAACTTGGTAAGATATTAGGGCCGCGCGGTTTGATGCCAAATCCCAAACTTGGCACTGTTACTTTCGAGGTAGGAAAGGCGATCCGCGATATAAAGCTTGGAAAAGTTGAGTACAGAGTTGATAAGACGGCCATTGTTCACGTCCCTGTCGGAAAAGTCTCATTTGACAGCAGGAAACTCTTCGAAAATGCTGTGTCTGTTATGGAATCTATTGTCAGGAGTAAACCGGCTACAAGTAAAGGACGTTATCTTAAAACCATAACTGTTTCTTCTACAATGGGGCCTGGTATTAAAGTAGATCCTGTGGCAGTAGGTAATTTATTTGAATAAAATGCATAAGACTGAAGGTATACAGGCTGAAGACTGAAGGTAAGAAAAAGAAACCTTCAGCCTTCGGTCTTCAGCCTATTTACCTGATTTTTGTTTGTTGTCTGAGACAGTAGGTGTCTTTTGACTTAATTGAACCATGATGGTTCGACCTGCCGAGGCGAAAAAACAGGAGTTTAATTATCCTTTCTCGGCAGATATTTATTCTAAAGAGAAAGGAGGGATCAATCTTGGCGGTACAATCCGGAAAAAAAGATAAGGCAAAGTTAGTTGAAGAACTGAATGATAAATTCAATCGCGCAACATCGGTTATACTTACTGATTATAAAGGTCTGAGTGTAAAGGACCTGTCTGATATTCGAAATCGTCTCAGGGGCTGCAGTGCAGAGTATAAGGTAGTTAAAAATACCCTTGCGCTTCGTGCGGCCGAAGGCACCGGCGTTAAAAACCTTCAGGATTACTTTACAGGCACTACAGGCGTTGTCATGAGTTATGGTGAAATCGTGACGCCCATGAAGACCTTGCTTGATTATTCCAGTAAGCTTGCGCCATTTAAACTGAAGGCGGGTGTGCTTGAAGGCGCTGTGCTCAGTCCGGCGATGATTAAGGATGTTGCTAATCTTCCTTCAAGGGAAGTCCTGATCAGTAAGGCGCTTGGCGGCATGATGTCACCCATGTTCGGACTTGCGTCCACATTACATGGTGTATTAAGAAAGTTTGCTTACGTTATGAATGCAGTGAAAAACTCTAAAGAAAACTAATTATAAATAATAAAGGAGAAAAAAATGGCAGCGAATTTAACAATGGATGATGTACTGATTTTTATAGATAACATGAAGGTGTTGGAGTTGGCTGAGTTTGTCAAGAAGATCGAAGATAGATATGGTGTTACTGCTGCAGCAGCTATGCCGGTTGCTGTTGCGGGCGCCTCTGCAGGAGGCGGTGCGGCAGCGGTGGCTGAAGAGAAAACCAGTTTTGATGTGATACTCACCGGTGCAGGGGACAAGAAGATCCAGGTAATCAAGGTTGTAAGGGAGTTGACTAATCTCGGGCTTAAGGAGGCCAAGGATCTCGTTGATGGTGCGCCCAAGACTGTCAAGGAAGGCGTATCAAAGGAAGACGCAGAGGCTATGAAGGCTAAACTCGTTGAGCAGGGTGCACAGGTGGAAATAAAGTAAATATGGTCAATTTATCAGGGGGTAACTAAAAACATGAGTAATCCCATTATTAAGGGTTGTATAGAAAGAAAAGATTTTTCAAAACTTCCTGCAAAGATAGAGATTCCTGAGCTATTGGAGATTCAGAAGAAATCGTTTGAAAAGTTTCTTCAGAAAGATTTGGCTCATGAACACAGGGAGGAAATGGGACTACAGGCTGCTTTCGACAGTGTTTTTCCTATCTCAGATTTCAATGGGACGGCTATCTTAAGGTTTACTGAATATTCCCTTGGTGAACCAAAATATGAGATATGGGAATGTATTGAGAGAGGCATGACATTTGCCGCGCCTTTAAAGATAAGGGTGAATTTAGAGATTCTGGAGAAGGATGAAAAAACCGGCGCTAAAAGTACAAAAGAGGTGAGGGAGCAATGGGTCTATCTTGGCGAACTGCCGCTTATGACGGAAAACGGTACATTTATTATTAACGGGACAGAAAGGGTTGTTGTCAGTCAGCTTCAGCGCTCCCCCGGAACATTCTTCACCCATGATAAGGGGCGGACTCATATAAGCGGAAAGGTGTTGTTCTCGGCAAGAATAATTCCATACAGAGGTTCATGGCTTGATTTCGAGTTTGACACAAAGGACACCCTGCATGCGAGGATTGACAGGCGCAGGAAGTTCCCTGTAACGATATTGCTGAAGGCTATTGGTTATTCAACTCATGATATATTGAAACTTTATTATCCTATTGAAGATGTCATGATAAGGAATAATAAATTCTACAGTAAGGTTGATCCAAAGGTTATCAATGGAAGCAGGATCCCGTATGACATTACTAATGAGAAGACAGGGGAGATAGTAGTTAAAAAGAGCAGCAGGATTACCCATGGAATATTAAAGAAATTAGACAATCAGGGCATAAAAGAGGTGCCGGTTGCCGCTGATGACATGGTGGACCGGATAATATTCGATGATGTAGTTGACCCTGCAACAGGTGAGGTTATCGTTGGAAGCAATACGATTTTGACCGAAGCTCTTGTTGACAGGATAGCACAGTCGGGGATTGAAAAGATAAACCTTCTTTATATTGATAATTTCCAGAATTTTACTATTATCAGGGATACTTTATCCCATGAAAACATAGATTCGCAGGAAAGCGCTATAATTGAAATATACAAGAGGCTGCGTCCTGGTGAAAGTCCGACTCCTGAAACCGCAAAGATAATATTTGATAATCTTTTCTTTAATGCAAGGCGTTATGACCTTGCCCCGGTCGGTAGGCTCAAGTTAAACAAAAAACTTGGCATTGATGTGCCGCTTTCCCAGAGAACCCTTACACCTCAGGACATTGTGGAGACAATAAGATACCTTGTTAACCTGAAATCCAACAAGGGTGAGATTGATGATATAGATCATCTTGGAAACAGAAGGGTCAGGTGTGTTGGTGAACTCCTTGAGAACCAGTTCCGGATCGGTCTCTCCCGTATGGAGCGGAGCATCAAGGAGCGCATGAACATACTGGATCTTGAAAGCGCCCTGCCGCATGATTTGATTAATGCAAAATCTGTGATAGCTGCCGTAAAGGAGTTTTTTGGAAGCAGTCAGCTTTCACAGTTTATGGATCAGACGAACCCACTGTCTGAGATTACGCATAAAAGAAGGTTGTCTGCACTCGGGCCCGGAGGTCTGACGAGAGAGCGTGCAGGATTTGAGGTGAGGGATGTCCATCCAACGCACTATGGACGTATATGTCCTATCGAGACGCCTGAGGGACCTAATATCGGTCTCATTACTTCACTGTCTACGTATGCACGTGTTAATGAATACGGTTTTATTGAGTCGCCATACAGGAAGGTTACAGGTGGTAAGGTATCTGATGATATTATCTATCTGTCAGCTATAGATGGTGATAAGTATTATATTGCGCAGGCCAATACGCCTGTAAATGCAACGGGTAAAATCGTATCTGAGACGGTTTCTGCACGTTATGGAGGTGATTTTGTTACTATTCCTTCGGATAAGGTTGAGTTTATGGATGTTTCCCCAAAGCAGATTGTAAGTGTGGCAACATCTCTGATCCCGTTTCTTGAGAATGATGATGCGAACAGGGCATTAATGGGGTCCAATATGCAGAGACAGGCTGTTCCTCTTATACATACAGATGCCCCGCTGGTCGGCACAGGCATGGAGAAAATTGTTGCAAGAGATTCCGGCCGGGTAGTCCTGGCCAAACGGCCTGGTATAGTTGAGTATGTTGATGCCAACCGTATTGTTGTAAGGGCTGAGGAGGCGAAGGCTGACGAGAAGTCAAAGAAGGAGAGGCCGGTGTCAGAGGGGATAAGCCTCGATATATACAACCTTACCAAGTTTAAACGCTCTAATCAGAATACGTGCATTAATCAGAAGCCTATCGTGAGTGCAGGCCAGAAGGTTGAGAAGGGTGAGGTACTGGCTGATGGACCGGCAACCAGTCTGGGAGAGCTTGCATTGGGACAGAACATCCTTGTTGCCTTCATGCCATGGGAAGGATACAACTTTGAAGACGCTATAATAATCAGTGAGAGGCTCGTTAAGGATGACAGATACACTTCCATACATATAGAGGAGTTTGAAATAGAGTCAAGGGATACAAAACTCGGAAGAGAGGAAATAACGAGAGATATACCTAATGTCAGCGAAGAATTACTGAGAAATCTGGATGAGAGCGGGATTGTCCGTATCGGGGCTGAGGTTGTACCCGGGGATATACTGGTGGCGAAGGTTGCGCCAAAGGGCGAAACACAGTTGACACCGGAAGAAAAGCTGTTGAGGGCGATATTCGGTGAAAAGGCAGGGGATGTCAAGGATGTCTCACTTACTGTGCCGCCGGGTATAGAGGGCACTGTTGTTGATGTCAGGATATTCTCAAGAAAAGGCGTTGAGAAGGATGAACGTTCAAAGAGTATCGAAAATGACGAGGTATCAAAACTCCAGAAGGAACAGCAGGAAGAAATACGGATCATAGAAGATGAGAGGAACAGAAGACTGAGGAGGTTTCTTACCGGCAAGACCGTCGGCAAGGCCGTGACCAATCCTGAGAACAAGAAGGTTATTCTGCCCAAGTCTAAGGAGCTGAGTGAAAATATACTGAAGGAAATCAAAGATGAAAACCTTACAGATATAGTGCTGGATAATCAGGATGATATGGACAGGTTCGAGGAGATGTGCAGTTATGCACAACAACAGATAGAGCTGCTTCAGGCCTTCTATGAGGATAAGATAGGAAGAGTCAGAAAGGGTGATGAGCTCCCTCCCGGCGTTATAAAACTGGTAAAGGTTTATATAGCAATAAAAAGGAAGCTGGCTGTTGGTGATAAGATGGCAGGACGGCATGGAAACAAGGGTGTGGTATCAGTAATCATGCCTGAAGAAGATATGCCATATCTTGCTGATGGCACGCCTGTGGAGATGATTCTGAATCCTCTTGGTGTCCCGTCAAGAATGAATGTGGGACAGATACTGGAAACGCATTTAGGCTGGGCAGCGAAGGCTCTTGGCATCCATGTAACAACACCGGTATTTGACGGCGCATCTGAGAATGAGATTGTAAGCCTGCTTAAGGAAGGCGGCCGTTCTGTTACAGGTCAGGCAACATTGTACGATGGCCGCAAGGGAGAGCCTTTTGACAGGGAAGTTACTGTCGGATATATGTACATGATGAAATTGCACCATCTGGTAGCTGATAAGATACATGCGAGGTCAATCGGGCCGTATTCACTTGTTACGCAGCAGCCGCTCGGCGGGAAGGCTCAGTTCGGAGGTCAGAGGCTTGGAGAGATGGAAGTCTGGGCGTTGCAGGCGTATGGCGCTGCTGCAACCCTGCAGGAATTTCTTACAGTCAAATCTGATGATGTACCCGGACGTTCAAAGATGTATGAGGCAATTGTAAAAGGAGAGAATTTCCTGACACCGGGACTGCCTGAATCCTTTAACGTATTGATAAAGGAGCTGCAGAGCCTTGGGCTGGATGTGGAACTGCTGAAGTCTAAAGATGGAAAATGATACAGGTAGCGGGGGAAGTTAGAAATTAGAAGTTAGATGGAGGGTTAAATGGCATTTACAGAAGACAGGGATTGGGAAAGATTGTATAGCCTGTTTGAGAAGCCTAAGGAAGCGGTCTCATTTGATGCAATAAGGATACGTATCGCATCTTCTGAGAAGATCAGGACGTGGTCTCACGGCGAGGTCAAGAAACCGGAAACCATCAATTATCGTTCATTCAAGCCTGAGAGGGACGGATTGTTTTGTGCAAAGATATTCGGCCCTACAAAAGATTGGGAATGTAACTGCGGAAAATACAAAAGGATGAAGCACCGCGGCATAGTCTGCGACAAATGCGGTGTTGAGGTTATCCAGTCCAAGGTGAGGCGTGAGAGAATGGGGCATATTGAACTTGCAGCCCCTGTCGCGCATATCTGGTTCCTGAAAGGTCTTCCGAGCAGGATTGGTAATGTCCTTGACATGACACTGAGGCAACTGGAGAAGGTCCTTTATTTTGAGAGCTATATAGTAATAGATCCCGGACCGGCCAACGTCAGCGTAAAGGATGTTCTGCAGGAAGATGAATACAGAAGGCTGCTTCAGCAGCATGGCAATGCCTTTAAGGCAGGCACAGGCGCTGAGGCTATTAAGGAACTCCTCGTAAAGATAGACATGGAGCAGCTTTACATTGAGGTAAAGACAAAAATCGAGGAAGCGCACAGTGTAGCTGTTAAGAAGAAGCTCAGCAAGAGGCTGAAGATTATTGATTCATTCCGCAAGTCAGGCAATAAACCTGAATGGATGATTATGAGCGTAATCCCTGTTATCCCGCCGGAGCTAAGGCCGCTGGTGCCGCTTGACGGAGGAAGATTTGCAACATCAGACCTGAATGACTTATACAGAAGGGTGATAAACAGAAATAACAGGCTGAAGAAGCTGATGGAATTAAAAGCCCCGGGTGTTATTATCCGCAATGAGAAGAGGATGCTTCAGGAGGCTGTTGATGCACTCTTTGATAACGGGCGAAGGGGCAGAGTCATCAGGGGGCCCAATAAAAGGCCGTTGAAGTCACTAAGTGATATGTTGAAGGGAAAACAGGGAAGGTTCAGGCAGAACCTCCTTGGTAAGAGGGTGGACTACTCAGGCAGATCGGTAATTGTTGTCGGTCCTGAACTTAAACTGCATCAGTGCGGGCTCCCGAAGAAGATGGCCCTTGAATTATTCAAGCCGTTTATATTCCACAGGCTTGAAGAGAAGGGTTACGCTACTACGATTAAGAGTGCAAAAAAGATGGTGGAAAAGGAAAGGCCTGAGGTCTGGGATATACTGGAAGAGGTTACCAAAGAGCATCCGGTGCTTCTTAACAGGGCGCCGACTCTTCACAGGCTTGGCATTCAGGCATTTGATCCAATCCTTATTGAAGGCAAGGCTATAAGGCTTCATCCTTTGGTATGTATGGCCTTTAACGCAGACTTTGATGGTGATCAGATGGCTGTTCACGTGCCGCTTTCCGTTGAGGCGCAGATCGAGGCAAGGGTGTTGATGCTTTCTATTAATAATGTCCTGTCGCCTGCTCATGGAGCGCCTGTCCTTATTCCAACCCAGGATATTGTGCTTGGTTGTTACTACCTGACAAAAGAGCGTGCAGGGGCTAAAGGTGAAGGGAGATTGTTTTCCTCGCCTGTTGAGGTGCGTATTGCTTATGAGGCAGGAGTAGTTGATGAACATGCAAAGATTAAGATGAGGCATAATGGAGCGCTTGTTGATACAACTGTCGGCAGGGTCTTCCTTAGTGAGATATTGCCTGCAAGTCTTCCATTTGAACTTACCAACAAGGTTATGAACAAAAAAGAACTCACAAAACTTATTGACAGGTGTTTCAGAGATGCGGGACATCGTGATACCGTAGCATTCCTGGATAATGTAAAGGAAATAGGTTTTAAATATGCTACTAAATCAGGCCTTTCTATCTGTATTGGAGATATGCATATCCCGACTAAAAAGGCTGAAATCATTGATGAGGCAAACAAGGAAATCCTGGAGGTTGAGCAGCAGTATGCAGAGGGTCTTATAACAAAGGGTGAAAGATACAACAAGGTTATAGATGTATGGGCGCATGTTACGGAGATGGTTACTGCTGAAATGATGCGGGAGTTAGGTGGAAGCAGCGCTGATAGACGTGCATTTAATTCTATTTTTATGATGGCGGATTCCGGTGCGAGAGGCAGTACGCAGCAGATAAGACAGCTCGGAGGTATGAGGGGACTCATGGCAAAGCCATCCGGCGAGATCATTGAGACGCCGATTACTGCAAACTTCCGCGAAGGACTGACCGTATTGCAATACTTTATCTCGACACATGGAGCAAGGAAGGGATTGGCTGATACAGCTCTGAAAACAGCCAACTCAGGTTATCTGACAAGAAGACTGGTAGATGTTGCACAGGATGTAATTATCACAGAAGTTGATTGTCAGAGTCAGGACGGCATATTTGTAACACCTCTCGTAGAGGGTGGAGAGATTATTGAGCCTCTTGAAGAGAGGATTCTTGGGCGTATCCCGGTTGATGATATCAGGGACCCGATTACCAATGACGTGATTGTGCCTGCGCGTGAAGAGATTAACGAGGCCAGGGTGGAGGCTATTGTAGAAGCAGGTATTGATAAAGTCCTGATCCGTTCTGTTCTGACATGTCAGACCAGGAGGGGTGTCTGCATAAAGTGTTATGGAAGGGATCTTGGAAGGGGAGTCCTTGTAGATATAGGGGAAGCAGTTGGAATTATTGCAGCTCAGTCAATCGGCGAGCCCGGCACACAGCTTACAATGAGGACGTTCCATATCGGAGGTACTGCAAGCAAGGTGGTGGAACAGACAGTCCTCGAGGCTAAAAATGGCGGGATAATAAAGTATTCGAATCTCAATACAGTCAGGAATAAAGAAGGCGACTCGGTCGCTATGAATAGAAACGGGAAGATTATTATCTTTGATGAAGAAGGAAGAGAAAAGGAAAAATATTCCGTCGTATACGGTGCGAGGTTAAAGGTATCTGATAATCAGAAGGTTAAAGGAGGACAGAAGCTTGTGGAGTGGGATCCTCACTCAATGCCTATCCTGACAGAAGTGGGTGGTAAGATAGCATTCGGAGACATTGTGGATGGCGTCACGATGAAGGAAGATGTGGATGAAATCACCGGTCTTTCAAGAAAGGTTATTGTTGACTTTCAGGGGACTTCACTGCGGCCCAGGATTTCAATCAAAGATGACGCAAATAAGACAGTCAAGATACCCGGCACTAACACAGTTGCAAGATATCTGCTGCCAACCGGGGCGCATATCGTAGTTGAGAAAGGCAATGTTGTTCATCCCGGCGATGTGCTGGCAAAGATACCGCGTGAAACTACAAAGACCAAAGATATTACAGGCGGCCTGCCCAGGGTTGCCGAGCTTTTCGAGACCAGAAAACCTAAGGAACAGGCGGTTATAAGTGAGATAGACGGCTCCATTGAATTTGGCGGTTATGTAAAAGGGATGAGAAGGGTTATTGTAAAGAATGAAACAGGTGATATGAAAGAATATTTCATACCCAAGGGTAAACACATAAATGTTCATGAGGGTGACTGGGTTATGGCAGGAGAACCTCTGATGGATGGTTCCGCTAATCCGCAGGACATTTTGAGTATTCTCGGACCAAAGGAATTGCAGAAGTATCTTGTTAACGAGATACAGCAGGTATACAGACTGCAGGGTGTTACAATAAATGATAAACATATCGAGGTGATAGTCAGGCAGATGTTGAAGAAGGTCAAGATAGAGGATACAGGTGATACTGATTTCCTTATCGGCAGTCAGGTTGATAAGTTTGCATTTGAAGAGGAGAACGAAAGGGTTGTGAAAAATGGCGGAAAGCCGGCAATAGGGATGCCTGTACTGATGGGCATAACCAAGGCGGCTTTGACTACGGACAGTTTCGTCTCAGCCGCGTCTTTCCAGGAGACTACGAGGGTGCTTACCGAGGCGGCAGTCAGCGGTAAGGTTGATGAGCTTCTCGGGCTCAAGGAAAATGTAATAGTTGGAAGGCTGATACCGTCAGGCACAGGCCTTCCATTTTACCGCGAGTCATATCTGATGTCAGTAAAAAAGAAAGAGACAAAAATACCAGTAGAAAAACCATAGAAGTGTAAATAACTCTTGACAAATATAGAACTTTCTATTAGAATTGCAAAGTTTTGGTGAGAAACATCTTGTTTAGTTTATTCAAGAAGGAGAGAGAGTGCCGACTATAAATCAGTTAGTCAGGAAGGGCAGGACAAAAGTAAAAAGCAAGACCAAAAGTCCTGCACTGAAGTCAAGTCCCCAGAAAAGGGGGGTTTGTGTCAGGGTTTATACATCAACACCCAAGAAGCCTAACTCAGCATTGAGAAAAGTTGCGAGGGTAAGGCTTACCAACGGTATGGAAATAACAGCATACATACCGGGCGAAGGGCATAATCTGCAGGAGCATTCCATTGTTCTTGTCAGGGGTGGCAGGGTAAAGGATTTGCCTGGTGTCAGGTATCATATAGTCAGGGGAACTCTTGATTCTGCCGGTGTGCAGAAAAGAAAAAGAAGCCGTTCAAAGTATGGGGCGAAGACGCCTAAGTAATAAGCGGGAGAGGTTTTAATATGCCGAGACATGGATGGGTAAAGCAAAGAGAGTCTAAACCGGATTTAAAATACAATGATATCCTGGTGGCCAAAATAATAAGTATTATTATGAAGCAGGGAAAGAAGAGTGTTGCCGAGGGGATATTCTATGGTGCGCTTGACGTGATTAAGGAAAAATCGGCTGCAGTGGATCCTGTAAAGATATTCCGGGCAGCTATGGATAATGTGAAGCCTGTTGTTGAAGTTAAGTCCCGCAGGGTCGGGGGGGCATCATATCAGGTTCCTGTAGATATAAGAACGCCGAGGCGTAATGCGCTTGCGGTGAGATGGATTGTTTCTTATGCGAGGGCAAGGTCAGGGCGGAACATGTGTGAAAAACTGGCGGCCGAGATTATGGATGCTGCAAATGGAACAGGCGGGGCAGTAAAAAAGAAGGAAGATACTCACAGGATGGCAGAGGCCAATAAGGCATTTGCTCACTATAGATGGTAGATGCGAGGGTGGAAGCATACGAATGTAAGAAATGTCTTTAGGCAAGGCGAACGACGAAGAAAACCGGAGGCGTACTTGGTTATGTACGTCGAGGATTTTCTGAGGAGTTCAACGCAGTATAAAGACATTTATTGCATTCGTATCAGGAGGTTTAGGTGTCAAGGCAGTATTCATTAGAGAATACCAGGAATATAGGTATTATGGCTCATATTGACGCCGGGAAAACTACGTCAACCGAGCGTATACTGTATTATACCGGCTCTTCATATAAGATAGGCGAGGTTGATGAAGGCACTGCGACCATGGACTGGATGGAGCAGGAAAAAGAGCGCGGCATCACAATAACATCAGCGGCTACAACCTGTTTCTGGAAAGATGTCCGTATTAATATCATAGATACTCCAGGCCATGTGGATTTTACGATTGAGGTGGAGAGGTCATTAAGGGTTCTCGACGGAGCAGTCGCCATATTTGATGCAGGGCAGGGTGTTGAGCCTCAGTCTGAAACTGTCTGGAGGCAGGCGGACAAGTACTCAGTGCCAAGGATTGCCTTTGTTAACAAGATGGATAAAGTAGGGGCGGATTTCATTGAGAGTGTAAAATCAATGGTTGACAGGCTTGGTGCGAACCCTGTGCCAATTCAGATTCCCATAGGCGCTGAGAATGACTTCAGAGGGCCGGTGGATCTGATATCTATGAAGGCTGTCTACTTTGATGATGAAACGCTTGGCGCAAAATATGTAGTTGATGATATTCCGGAAGAGCTGCGCGGATTGGCTCAGGAGTACAGGGATAAGATGATAGAGAAGCTGGCGGATTGTGATGAGAGTGTTATGGAAAAGTATATTGCAGGTGAAGAAGTGACGCCTGATGAGATACGGAGTGCGCTGCGCAGGGGGACTATTGAGATGAAGTTAACCCCTGTCCTGTGTGGTTCTTCATTTAAGAATAAAGGTGTGCAGTTATTGCTGGACGCAATTTCAGCTTATTTGCCTTCACCTCTGGATCTGCCTCCTGTAAAGGGGATTGATCCGAAGACGGGCAATGAGATTGAGAGGCGCCCTGATGATGATCTGCCGTTTTCAGCATTGGCATTCAAGATAATGACTGATCCTTTTGTCGGTCAGTTGACCTTCTTCAGGGTTTACTCAGGGGTCTTGAATTCAGGGTCTTATGTCTATAATTCTTCTAAGGATACAACGGAGAGGATAGGGCGTATCCTTAAGATGCATGCGAATAAGAGGGAAGAGATCAAGACTGTATATGCCGGTGATATTGCGGCGGCAGTTGGTTTGAAGAGTACCACTACCGGAGATACCTTGTGTGACAAGGAAAATCCTGTAATACTCGAGAAGATGGAGTTTCCTGAGCCTGTCATAGGTATTGCAATAGAGCCCAAGACAAAGACAGATCAGGAAAGAATGGGGGTGTCCCTGCAGAAGCTGGCTCAGGAAGACCCGTCTTTCAGGGTTAAGACTGATGAGGAAACAGGTCAGACTATAATCTCCGGTATGGGAGAGCTGCATCTTGAGATCATTGTTGACAGGATGCTCAGAGAGTTCAAGGTTGATGCCAATGTGGGCAAGCCTCAGGTTGCATACAGAGAGACTATAAGGGGTAAGGTTGAGAGTGAAGGTAAGTATATAAGGCAGACCGGTGGGCGTGGTCAGTACGGTCACGTCTGGATTACGGTGGAACCGCAACCAGCCGGAGAAGGTTTTGTGTTTGAAAATAAGATTGTCGGCGGGTCTGTCCCGAGGGAATATATACCTGCAATTGAGAAAGGTATAAGGGAGGCTTTGGATTCCGGCGTCCTGGCCGGTTATCCGGTTGTAGATGTCAAGGTATCGCTGTTTGACGGGTCGTATCATGATGTGGATTCATCCGAGATGGCCTTTAAGATTGCCGGTTCCATGGCTTTTAAGGACGGCGCAAAAAGGGCTAAGCCTGTGCTTCTCGAGCCTATAATGTCTCTGGAGGTTACTGTACCTGAAGAATACATGGGTGATGTAATCGGTGACATAAATTCGAGGAGGGGAAGGATTCAGGCTGTCAGGCCAAGGTCGGCAGCTCAGATTATAACGGCTGAAGCGCCTTTATCAGAGATGTTTGGTTATGCAACTGATCTGAGATCCCTGACGCAGGGACGTGCTACGTTTACCATGCAGTTTGCAAGGTATGAAGAGGCACCGAGGAATGTAGCCGAGCAGATCGTGGCTAAGGTTAAGGGATAAATAAGGTAGCAGTTTCACCCGCTACCCATTGAATAAGGAGGCTGGAATATGGCAAAGGCTAAGTTTGAGAGGAAGAAGCCGCACTTAAACGTAGGAACGATAGGTCATGTAGATCATGGAAAGACTACACTGACTGCAGCGATAACGATGTTATTGCATAAGCGTGGATTGGCGGACTATATACCATATGATCAG
>Ga0209126_1000399_pt1 | contig 14739 bp, 23 predicted proteins | sample RifCSP19_1_FD_184024 | JGI IMG/M metagenome (GOLD analysis project Ga0209126, IMG submission 184024) | Soil microbial communities from Rifle, Colorado - Rifle CSP2_sed 19_1 (SPAdes) (version 2) | ecosystem: Environmental > Terrestrial > Deep subsurface > Rock core/Sediment | place: Rifle...
CAATGAGTGCAGCAGGCGGATGCTAAACTTGTGGAGGAAAGATGAATATCAGATCTGGATACCTTTGGCCCAAAGCACGAAAGAAAGAGATAGTTCTTCCTGATTTGAGAGAAGACGCTTCTTTGGGGGAGCGAGTATACCACAAGAGAGGTCTTCTAGGTGTAGGAGCATTAGAGGTGGGAATTGCCTGTGGGGTTACTGCAGAGGCTATTCGTAGAATTGAAAAAGGCGGGCGGATACCCAAATCAAAAACGCTAGATCGGCTTATAGCCTGGTTGGAGGAAAGTGGTGGATAATAAATCTCTGGATATTTCTCCGGAATATGAGGTATTTCTGACTCCGTTACTAGAAGCCTGTATGCTTAGGGGGCATTTTGAGCTCTCCAGTGGGATGCACTCCTCTGCCTATTTTCAGACAGCCCCTTTGCTATCCTCTGTTCCTCTGAGGGCAAAATTGGCTTCAGCTTTGCTTCATACAATTACTCAGCAAGTAGTGTTACGGGGCTCTCAGGTAGTGGTGGCCATGGCCCACGGGGCTACTTTACTAGGATGCGAACTTTCCCGGATGCTGGATTCAAGAATACTTTATATGGAATCTTGCGATGGGCAAATGAAGTTGAGGAGAGGGCAAGCGCTACAGGCCAGCAGTCGAGTAATCATGCTTGAGAATGTAGTTACTACCGGAGGATCTTTGATTACTGCATCTCAAGAGCTGGTGCAGCGTTTTGGCTGCACCATTACCTGTATAGCTTCACTAATAGATAGAAGAGCCGGTTTAGCTTCGCCTTGGGATGAGCATGATCTGATTTCTTTGGTTAAAGCCAGGATTCCGGTATTTGACCCGCAGAAGCAGTGCCCTCTTTGTACTGAGGGAGCACCTCTGATTTCTAATTCAGGAACCAAAGATTTATCTTTGGCTTAGGAGACAGTTATGCCTGCTTTTGATTATTGGGACAAGAAGGCAGAGGGAGCGTTTCCCACTATTCAAGATACTTACTATTGGGAGCTAGAGACAGATTACATCGCCTCTAAGCTCCAGCCAAATTGGAAAGTGCTAGACATAGGCTGTGGAACTGGAGTAACGACACAGGTTTATGCCCAAAAGTCTTTATCCGTTTTGGGGGTAGACTTCTCACCAGCCATGATTGCAAGGGCAAAAAGGGAGTGCCAGCTTGAGAATGTGCAGTTTGCCGAAGGCGATGCTCATGATCTCGCTTTCGTAGCAAATAGCACTTTCGACTGCGTGATTATGCAGCGCTGTTTGATAAATCTTCTCACAAGAAGAGATCAGCAGGAGGCCGTTCTGGAGGTTCTTAGAGTTCTCAAGCCTGGTGGGCTTTTTATAGACTCTGAAGTGACCATCCAGGGGCACGAGGCAGTAAACCAGATGAGAGGAGTCTTTGGTCTTTCTCCTCTCAAAGTACACTGGCATAACAAGTATCTGGATGAGGGAGATTTTCTGCATTTCTTAGAGGAGGGATTTGAACAAGTTTCCACACACAGATTTGGGATGTATCATCTTATTTCTAAGGTAATACATCCTCTGCTAGTTCACCCGGAAGAACCTCAATTTGATGCGCCAATCAATGAAATAGCCTTGCACATCGCGGAGAAGTATCCGGAATTCGGTAACCTTAGTCATCATGTAATTTTTTCTGGTATTAAGAGAGAGGCAAAATCATGGAAGCTCTATTAAATGAACTGAGATTTTCTGATTTGATTAAGAAAGATCGAGAGCAAGATAGGAAAAAGTGGTTTGAGGGCACCTTCTTGGACTACCTGGCCGTCGTACAGGAGAACCCGAAAGTCGTCCAACTGGCCCATGCTCGCCTCTACGAAACCATCACAGCCCCTGGGTTCCGGGAGCTTTCCTCCGAGGAGAATCCCAGGCTGAAGAAGAGCCATCGCAACGAAAAGATCAAGATCTATAAGTTCTTCGAGGACGAGTTTTTCGGCATGGAGAAGGTGATCGCCAAGATCGTCCGCTATTTCCATAGCGCGGCCATGAAGGGAGAAGAAAGCCGCCAGGTATTGTTCCTGGTGGGGCCCGTAGGGGCCGGCAAGTCCTCCCTGATGGAAAAGCTTAAGAGTGGCATGGAACAGACGGGTCACATCTATACCTTAAAGGGGTGCCCCATGCACGAAGAGCCTCTACACCTTCTGCCTCGGCATTTACGGTCAGAGTTTGAGAAGCTATTAGGTATCAAAATCGAGGGAGATCTCTGCCCTGTTTGTAGATTTCGATTAAGAGAGGAGTATCATGGGGAGTATGAGAGCTTTCCTGTGACTACTATTTCTTTATCAAAAAGAGCCAGGGTGGGCATCGGCGTAGTGCCCCCGGTGGACCCCAACAACCAGGATACCTCCGTCCTGATCGGAAGCGAGGACATCTCCAAGCTCGACCTTTACCCGGAGAACGATCCACGGGTCCTTTCGTTGAACGGGGCCTTCAATGCCGGCAATCGTGGGCTGGTAGAGTTCATCGAGGTCTTCAAGAACGAGACCGAGTTCCTCCATACCATGATCACGGCCACACAAGAAAAGTCGATTCCCTCCCCAGGGAAGCATAGCATGATCTACTTCGACGGGGTGATTTGCTCGCATAGCAATAGTGCAGAATACGATAAATTTAGAGGGGACCACACCAATGAGGCTATCTTGGACCGGATCGTCAAGATAGAAGTCCCCTATGTTCTGCAGCTCTCCGAAGAGGTCAAGATCTACGAGAAGATCATTCGAGGCAGTAACTTCGAGGCTCATATTGCTCCTCATACGCTTCAGATGGTGGCAATGTTTGCCATTCTTAGCCGCCTTGCTCCTACTAACAAATGCGACCTGATGACCAAGCTCAAGCTCTATAATGGAGAAGAGGTAGTCGAGAAGGGAACGACTAAGAAGATCGACGTGGATGAACTTCAAGAAGAGTTTAAGGACGAGGGGATGTGCGGGATCTCCACCCGCTTTGGGATGAAGTGCCTGGACAACGCCCTCTCGGACAGCGAGCACAACTGCATCAACCCGATCGCCGTGCGGGAGGCGATGATCCAGAAGATTCAGGAGACTTCTCTTTCAGATGATGTTCGAAAGCTCTATTTGGGATTTCTTCAGGACACGCTGCACAAGGAATACTTGCAGATTTTGGAGAAGGAGATATGCAAAGCTGGCATCTGTGCCTTCTCTGAGCAAGCTGAGACTCTCTTCCAGAATTATCTGGATAATGCAGAGGCCTTTTGCAACAAGCGAAAGCTTGTTGATACTAATACCAAGGAGGAACTAGAACCAGATAAGCCCTTTATGGAATCAATTGAAAGCCATCTAGGAATCAGTGGTACTGCTTGCGATGGATTTCGCCAGGATGTTACTAGCTTTATGTTCAGTGTGATAAGAAAAGGACAAAAAGTAGATTATACTTCTTACGGCCCTCTAAAGGAAGCCATCGAGAAGAAGTTGATGGCCTCGGTGAGGGACCTCAGCCGTATTATCACCAAGGCCAAAACTAGAGACGAGGAACAAAAAGAAAAATTTTTGGCGATGCAGCGGACTATGATCGAGGATCTTGGCTATTGTGAACATTGTTGTGAAGTGACACTTAAATTTGCTTCAAATAACCTCTGGAAGGATTAAAGCTTTATGATATCCTGTCTGGAGACTGCTTTTCATGAGGAAACGTCCAGATTTTGCCTCTGCCACTGCGGTTGTGGTTTGGAACTCCAACCGAAGGCAAGTTGGAACTCTAATGGAGTTCCCATGTATATCAACGGGCATACTAATAAGGGGAAGACAAAGGAAAACAGCTCAAGCGTTGCTAGCATGGCTGCTAAAAACTCAGGAGAACATCATCACATGAAGCGACCTGAGATAGCTGCTAAAGTTGGTGCAAAGAAGAGAGGAGTACCTCGCACAGACATGCGGGGTGAGAATAACCCAATGAAGAAGCCAGAGATCAGGGATAAAGTTTCTCAAGCAAGACGGGGCTGGACTAAGGGGAATCATCCAGGTGTCGCTAGAATGGCAGCTGCGATTTCCGGCGAGCGACATCCTCTATATGGTAAGCACCCTTCTGAAGAAACTAGAAAGAAACGCTCGCTGTCTCTTATTGGGCGTAATAAGGGAGAGAAAGGTTCGATGTGGTGCGGGGGCAATGCTTACGAACCCTACGGCCCTGGCGATACTGAAGATTTTAAGGAGCTAATCCGAAAGCGAGACAGCTATACCTGTCAGGAATGCGGCAGGGCTCAGGCTGAGGGTGAAAAGAGGTTCGTTGCTCATCATATCGACCATGATAAGAAGAATCATGCCTGGTGGAATCGAATAACTTTGTGTAACTCTTGCCATTCAAAAACCATAGACCCGAGAAAAAGGGCATGCTGGCAAGAGAGATTCCATAATCTTCTCTTAGAAAGGTTCGATGAGGTTCTGCTTCTTCTGTAAGCAAACGGTCGGATGCCCGACGGGGCGGAGGGGTGCTTGTTCCACCCCTCCACCGACCACTAATCTCGAACAAGGAGAAAAAAGATGAAAGAATTCAAAGAAGTTCCGAAGGACGAAAACGGTGCGTTAGTGATTAGAGGAATCAAACAACTGCTTCCAATATATCCGTTAAAAACTATAAAAGGCAACAATATTCTTATTGTGGACGGTAGAGAACTTCACGCCAAGCTTGGCTCTAAGAGAGATTTTTCCAATTGGATCAAGGACAAACTTGAAACTGTCGGAGCCAGAAACAAAATTGACTATCGGAGAATTGACGCGGAACCACTCACCAAACTTGGCGAACGGGCTCAGAGCGGTTTTCCGGGGAATCCAAAATCAAAGAGGACTGGCCGTATGGGGCCGGAATTGCCGTTCCTCCAAGTAGAGGAACGGGTCCAGCGCGGGTTTCCGGGGAATCCAAAATCAAAGATTGAGTACAAGCTGACTGTGGCTATCGCTAAAGAAATTGCCATGATAGAAAATACGAAGATCGGAAAAACGATCCGGCAGTATTTTATTGCGATGGAGGAGGCGTTTAGCAAAGAACTAGCGGATCCTGATCTGGGACTAAAAAATGCCTATGCTCGAAAGGTATATCAACTACGGCAGATGGGACTTGAAGAGGAAGAGATCAAACATCGAATGCGCGGCATCCCACTTCGAAATGACTTAACCTCCACATATCAAAAACATGGGGTAGTTGGTAACGGTTATAGTCTGGGGACAAACTCCCTCTATTTCGGTCTGTTCAGAGCCGACGCGGCTACGCTTAGAGAAGAGATGGAGCTGGAACCAAAAGAAGCCACCCGAGATGGAATGACAACACTTGCCCTTGATTGTGTTATGTTTTCTGAAACCATAGCTAAAGAAAAAATTGAACGATCTGGTTCTACTGGAAACACCGAATGCGCGGTAAGGTCAAGGGAAGCAGGGTCGGCTGTGAATAAGCTTTTGCAGGAACAAGGTATCGTAGAAATCCGAGTTGGAAGGAAAAGCAAATATCGCAGGCAGATTACTGACGGTTCGGAAAACACTCCAGGTTTTTGAAAACGGCGGATGGCTTGCGCAGCCGGGGAGGTGCTTATCCCACCTCTCCACCGCCAACAATCTCGGATAAGGAGAAAAAGAAGATGGCAAACAGGAACTTGGAAAACCAAACTGAGCTAGTGAAATTTCAAGGTGATGATCTTCCCGCTTACCGGGAAACAGTCGATGAAAAGGAGATAGTTCGAGTCAATGTTAGAGCTGTTTGTGAAGCACTAGGAATTAAATCTAATCATCAATTAGAACGAATCCGCGAAGACCCAATACTGATAGAGGGCTTGGCTCGATCCGTAAAGCGGACGGGGGATGGAAATCGTGAATCTTTCTTTCTAGATGTTGAGTGCCTGCCGCTTTGGTTAGCCCAAATTCATCTAGGGAGGGTAAAAGAGGAAGTCCGTGAAAAACTCGTTACCTATCGCCGGGAAGCCAAAACGGTTCTCTACGAATATTTTCTAGGAAAAGGGTTCGCTATTAACGAATACCGAGCCAACATGCAACTCCTTCTCGAAGAGACCCAGCAGCTTAAGCAGAAACGCCTTGAGCTAATTCCAGTGCTCCTTCCCTACTTAGAAAAAGACCCGCAAGTCGATAGAAGATATATTACTAGAATTGCCAGGCTTGCAATCGACGAAGCCATGGGCTTACGTGAGAGCGAACCCCAAGAAGTTTCTCTGATGGATTTTCTCAATACAAAAGGATTAAAGATTTTAGATTCTTCTGATACAAAGCTTCTGTCCTATGACAAAACTGTTGCTAGATTTTATAGAAAAATACGAGGCAGAGAGCCATTGAAGCGATCAAAGATTCTCAAGACCGGAGAATTTATGGTGAACTACTACACCACCGAAGATATGGATGTACTAGAAGAAGCTTATCAGGAGTGGAGCAAGAAACATCTCCAATAAAAGTGAGGTAGCCATGACTATTTTTCGTTCTATCAATGATAGTGCTAGTACATCAAGCGATCGCAGCGCAGGTGACAGAAAGCGCCACCGCGATAAAGTTAGAGGCGCTCTTAAAGATAACTTAGGGCATATTATCTCCGAGGAGGCCATCATCGGCCAGAGTGGAGATAAAAAGATCAAGGTTCCTATTAAGGGAATCAAGGAGTACCGGTTCATTTATGGATCTAATAGTCACGGAGCGGCCCAAGGGACTGGAGAAGAGCAGGCTGGAGACATTGTTCAACAAGGACAGGAGAAGGGTACAGGTCCTGGAGGAAGTCCTGGAAGCGACCCTGGTGAGGACATCTATGAAACTGAGATTACCCTGGACGAACTGATCGAGCTTCTTTTTGAAGATCTGGAACTGCCGGACCTGGAGAAGAAGAAGTTTCGTTTAACAGAACAGGAGAGACTTTTAAAAAGAAAGGGCTATCGTCGTCAAGGTATTCGTGTAAAGCTTTCTAAAGAAAAAACGCTTGTAGAAAAACTAAAGCGCAAGAAAGCTTCCCAAAGAGCTTTAGCTCAAGCTGTACTAGAGGGTAGGTCTCTAGATGCTCTGGAGAGAGAAGAAGAAAAACGATTTCCTTTTCATCGTGAGGACCTGCGCTATCGGCATACAGTAGCGAAGCCTTTTCGGCATTCTAACGCTGCGATCTTCTGCATCATGGATTCTAGCGGAAGCATGGATCTCACCAAGAAATACCTGGCCAGAAGCTTTTATTTTTTGCTCTATCGCTTTATTCTGGCCAAATATCAGAACACAGAGGTGATCTTTATTGCTCATCATACAGAGGCTCGGGAGGTTACGGAGGATGAGTTCTTTCATAAGGGAGAGTCAGGAGGAACTAAGATCTCCTCCGGCTACAAAAAGGCGCTAGAAATAATCAAAACTCGTTATCCTCCCACTTTGTGGAATATCTACGCTTTTCATGCTTCAGATGGGGACAACTTCGATGAGGACAACGCGGATGCAGTTAAATATGCAGAAGAGCTAGTAAAAGTCTCCAATCTCTTTGGCTACGGTGAACTGAAACCTGAGGGGTCATACTCGTGGTCTTCGATGTTCGAAAAATACGCGGCAATTAAGTCAGAGAACTTTGTTCTGGTCAAAATTCATGATAAGAGAGATATCTGGCCAGCATTTCAACAGCTTCTATCAAAGGATAGGATAAAGGATGTCTAGAAATGATAGGAATATTTCTGTTGGTTGCCCTGGTTATAGTGGGGGTAATTGGAGCAATACTCTCAATTTTTCAGAGAGAAGATAACGGCCCTTGGAATGCTCCAGAGGCTTAAGGAGAGAGGCAAATGCAAGGCTATACTTTAGAAGATCTTGAAGATTGGGATAAAAGAATTCAAGAACAGGTAGAAAAACTAGGCCTCTCCTGCTTTCCGCAGGAGTTCGAGATCTGTGATCATCATCAGATGCTGGGGTATCTGGCGTACAATGGCATGCCCGCCCATTATCCTCACTGGTCCTTCGGGAAGGCCTTTGAAAAGCAAAAGACCGTGTACGATTATGGGATGTCAGGGCTTCCCTACGAGATGGTGATCAATTCTAACCCATCTCTAGCTTATTTGATGAAAGACAATTCGCTAGCTTTGCAGCTTTTGACTATGAGCCACGTACGAGGTCATTGCCATTTTTTCAAGAACAATCGGACTTTTCGTTTCAGCCGTCCAGAATACACCCTGGAGATGTTCAAGGCCCATGCAGACCGCATCCGGGCCTATATCGAGGATCCCAGCATCGGGTTGGAGAGGGTCGAGCGCATGATGGACGCCGCCCATGCCCTTTCCTTACAATGCCGTCGCTATTTGGGTATTCAAAGAAGCTCTCCCCAGGAAATCAAACAGAGAATGTTAAAAAACTATCAGGATAGCTGCCGGGAGGCTAGAGAGCGGGCAACTCCGGAGCCTTCTTTACCCGATCTTTATAAAGTTCCTCTAGAGCCAGAAGAAGACATCCTTCTTTTCGTGAGAGACTATAATCCCTATCTGACCGATTGGCAGAAGGACCTTCTGACGATCGTATCCGAGGAGACTCAGTACTTCATTCCTCAAATGGAAACTAAGATATCTAATGAAGGATTCTCAGCATGGGTGCACTATCAAATCCTCAACGCCTTGGATCTACCACAGGATCTTCATCTGGAATTTCTAATTCACCATAACCAGGTAGTTCGTCCAATTCCTGGAGGTATGAATCCCTACCATCTGGGATTTAAGATCTTTGAAGACATTGAGAAACGATTCGGAAGGGATAGAATATTTCAGGTAGTTGAGACAGATCGGGATGTGTCTTTTTTGCGCCAATACCTGACCGAGGAGTTGATGAGGGAACTACATCTTTTCTCTCATAAGAAAGATGGCGTCAATCGAATAGTTGATGATATCTCAGATAAGGAGGGATGGGAAGAAGTAAAAAAGGTCTTACTAAAGAATGTGGGACTGGCCTCTATTCCTGTGGTCAAGGTTCTGGATGGTAACTATAAAGCCCAACAAATTCTCTATCTTTGGCACGAGTATGATGGCAGGGATCTTGAGCTTTCCTACGCACAAGAGACTGCTCGTCATCTCTTCGCTCTCTGGCAAAGACGAGTTATTCTGGAATCCCGGCTGGAAGGAAAACCAGTATTCATAAGCTATGATGGAAGAGAGTCGGTGAAAATTACCTACCAGCTTCTTTTCTAGCGAGGTTTTATGTAATGGAAATAGTACCTACAGGAGAAGGGGCCTTGAGAAGGCATTCGGGAATTCTAGTGACTTGCCTTCCTCAGCTTCCCTGGCAATTCCGGGTGATCTATTCGGGGCAGGAGACTTTCCTGGAGCTATGCTGCATTTGGGAACTCTGCAAGAAAGTAGTTCGGTGCAGAGCTGCTGATTCTAAGGGGGAAAACACTATGGGAGCCGTGGCTTGCCCTTATTGTGGTAAGAAAGTCTATGTTCGGATCGATAAAGAATGGTTTGAGTGCTCTTGAGGAGGATGAGTTGAATAAGCCAGGAACTCTTTGTCTTGTGAGGCAGGAAGCAGATGGTTGGTTTCTTTGTTTTGAGGATCGGGGTATTTTCATTTCAGAAGCAAAAGTTTGCAGGTTTTCTTCCAGAGCGGTAGATTTCTCTGTGACTCTGGCACATCCAGTGACAGTTTCGCTCTGTTTTGGAAGGACTACAATGGGAGAGGCTCTGAAATATTTTCAAGCAGTGGGAGCATCTCCAGAGTTGTTGGAAGTCAACAGAAACAGGCGATGCTTGGGATGCGATATAGAATCTGATTCTTAACTAGCGGCTTTTCGTGGAAAAGAGAGGCAGGAGAAGTTAGAATTGGCAAAGTTAAACAAGAAGGGATATTCTAAATCCTCGGCCTTTCGTAGCAAAGTCGGAGTAGTGATAGATATGGCATAGGCAGGTTGCAAAAGCAAGGAAGAAATTGGGGAGGAAGAGAGGCATGCAAATCTGAGGAAGGAGATAGAGGATGGCAAGGATCAAGCTGGATAAGCACGGATATTCTAAAGCTCCAGGTTTTAAAAAAAAGATTGGTACAGTTTTACGGGAATTCAAAAAAGGAAAGCTCTTTTCTGGAAAAGGGGGAAAAGGAGGAAAAGTCACAAATCCTCGCCAGGCACTTGCAATTTCTTTATCTGAAGCTAGAAAATACGCAGCTGGAACTAAATTCAAACGTAGGACAGTGGCGGGAAGAACTCGCTCTCGCCCTGTCCTGAAGAAAGGAAAGAAGTGATGTTTTTTCGTTGGGGATGCCATAAGTTGCTAGAGGTTGACTGGACAATTACCCAGGGAAAGGATCCAGCAAACAGTATTGAAAACTCAAAGCCTGCTGGGGAACCAAACCCCTGCCCTGTCTGCCAGGGTCCTACATCCTGGAAACATGATAATGATGGTTGGTGGGCTAACTGCGATAAATGCAAGGTAAGCTCTCGGTAGTCAATTAAAGGAGTGTTAGGAGAAACAGATGCATAGTGTCGAAGAAATAATAGCTCAAATTGTTATAGACCGTTTAGGGGCAAAAGAAGAGGAAATCAACAAGGACGCTTCATTTATTGAAGATCTAGGAGCTGATTCATTGGACGCAGCAGAGCTTATCATGGCTTTTGAGGACGGCTTCGATATTGAGATACCGGACGAGGATGCAGAGAAGATCACTACGGTGGGAGAGGCCGTTGAGTATATTAAAGCTCATATTTAGAAGATTTTGGAGGAGAGGCAGTGAATTTTGAATTAGTAGAAACTCTTTCTAGACAGCTGCACAAAGAAGTAGTAGATCAGAAGCTAGCATCTGGCTATCACTCTCCAGTTAATTGCACTTCTCGTTTTGGATGCGAAAAGTGCCGACATGATGTGGGATCTTGGGATGCGCTTTCTCTAGAGGGCAGAGAGAAAGTGCAAGAGATAGTGATTTCTGTTCTTTTAAGCCTAGAAAATATGGGATACAAGGTAGTCCCCGGCCTGGTATATCACTAGCTTGCCACCTTGCGTGGAGCTGTACTAAGCAATTAGAGAGGGGCACATGATTAATCTTGAGTACTGCGGTGACGAGACACGTTGGCTGGCTATGTCCAGGGCGGTTGAAAAGCAATATCGCTTTTGTCACAAAACAGCTTGGCTGACTTCTAAAACAGATCCTGGTTTGCCTCCGTCACCATTGGAGGTGATGATATACGACACAGGTTATGGGATGTCGGCGATTGAATGGCCGGATGAAGCGGTGATCAGGCTCACCCGAAATAGCTTTGGGGAAATCACAGCCGAAATCTACGCTGCTAATATGGGAATGCTTTACACAGTGGAATGCCTTCTCAAGATCTGGCTACCTGTGCTGGAAAGCAGTGAAAGCGACCTTATGGTAGCATTTTGGAGCTATAGTCCTAACGGTCCCAGGCTCTACCACCGAACACTCTTGGCATCCTCTTGGGACGATATCAAGGTCAACTATACGGCAAGTACACGAGACTCTCTTACTGCCCTGCATGATATGCGATTAAACACAGAGAGCGGCAAGTTGATCCTATGGACCGGGACTCCAGGAACCGGAAAGAGCTACGCTCTGCGCGGCCTGGCACACAGCTGGAGAAACTGGTGCCGGATTCATTACATTCTGGACCCAGAACATTTTTTTGGGGATCATTCAGATTACCTGCTCCAGGTATTGTTGGGGGAGGATGTTGGCTTACTAACTCCTCTTGGGGCATCACACGTTGCAAATCCTCAATGGAGATTGATTGTCCTGGAAGATACAGGCGAGCTTATCAGTGCCGATGCCAAAACTAGAAGTGGTCAGGGGTTGTCTAGATTACTGAATACGGCTGATGGTCTGATTGGCCAAGGACTTAGGATCTTGGTTCTAATCACCACAAACGAAGAGCTGGAACACCTACACAAAGCAGTGCTGCGCCCCGGTCGTTGTTTGGCGAATGCCAAATTTGGAGCATTGAGTCAAAAAGAAGCCAGGGGCTGGCTTGATATGCATGGCCTTCATGGAGTTGAGCCTGTTAAGGCAGTGCTGTCTGATCTGTACGCCATTTTGAACGAAAAAAATGTGATCGGGCAGTGCTCTGACCAAAGAAAAGTAGTGGGATTTTGAGGGAGGAACCATGACCGAAGAAGAAATTCAGAAGGCTCACCAGCTAATCGAAAAGATTCGTCCCGATGCCTGGTGGGGCACTGATGTGGATATTCATGTGCGGGTGGGTGACCTGAGAGAGATTATCTTTCTCTTAGAACGGGCAGTTCATTGGATCGAAGAGGAGAAGAGGCAATCAATTCGCAAAAGTCAGTGTCAGCTTGACTTGAGAGAGGATTGGGGATAACTTTCACTGGAGCTGCTAGCATGACTTTCGAAGAATACTGTGAGATAATCGAGGACTATGTTAGCCGCCGTAATGCTCGGTTTACGGCTTTTGTGCGGGCTCTTGTAGAGGAAGGGGATGCTGTTTCCGAGATTGGATGGGATATTCGGGAGCGCATTAAAGAGGATGATGCTGCCTTAGGGAAGTTTGAAGAGGAGTTGGGCCCAATAGAAGAGAGTGAGCCAAACCGGACGAGGAGGGTATTACAAATATGATCTGGACCGTTGCAGGCGTACTGGCTGCTCTCTTGACCTCTTTTGGCTTTGTCCCGCAGATCATTCGGATCTGGCGGCGTCGTTCAGCTGGGGATGTGAGTTTGCTTATGCTTTTCCAGTTTGCAATTGGACTCTCTTTGTGGACGGCTTACGGGATCCACCTAAAAGACTGGATCATTGTGGCTGCCAACATTGCCGGTCTGGCGCAGGTAATCATTGCCATCTTTTCTGTATTTTTGTTACCGGATAGCAGTTAACCTATTGGGAGGCGTATGGTGAGTATCAATGTAAAAATTCAGGGTTCAGGTCTTGGGTTCTGGGGAAATTTCTATTTCACAGCCTCAGATCGCGCTGGGCCTCCAGCAGTGATAGAGTTAGCTATTTACGATGCAATTCCGCAGACTTGTCAGGAGACAGGTGAAGTGCAGTTTGGCCAGTGTTCATATCGTCATGTTTTTTGTTTAAAACAAATTGAGAATCAGACTTTTCTCTTCGAGGAGACGGAGCTTCCTCTGAGCAAGGCTTTAGAAATTCATGCTCCTCGAAGAGTCATCGACGTTTCGGAAAGAGGATAATTTTTATGATATTTAGCAAGCAGTTAGAGAGACGGGGTATTTGGTGGCATTCTCAGAATCTCAATGAAGATTCTAAAGGAAACATAAGGGGCTCTAAGTTCTGGCATGGGAGATCCTGGCTTAAGTGGAAAGAGGGAGCATGCGGCTTGGGGGTTAAGTGGATTATCGGTAAGCAGGCTTGTTTCTGCCATGCTTATGTCCAGGTGGGTGGAGAAGATCTACTCAAAATTGGGATTGCATTGCCTTGGGTTTTTGTTCTTTGGTTTCATGTTGATATGAAACATAAGAGACAAGAAGAGATGGAAATAGGTTTGAATTTATTTAAAGGTTTGCTGTCCTGGAAGATATGGTCGAGGTCAAACGAATGGCATATGGATACGCCGAGATGGAGAGGAGGAAGCCTCTATATCCCAGACTTTATTCTCGGGAAAAGAAAGTACAGCAGTGAGACTATCGATGAGGATCGAGTCTTTATTAGAATGCCCGAAGAGTGCTATCATGGAAACTGCCGTATCTCTCGGGATACCTGGAGGCGTTCCAGATGGCCTTGGCCTCTTATTTTAACCAGGGCGACTATTGAGCTAGACAAGCCAATTCCCATTCCTGGGAAAGGAGAAAATTCTTGGGATCAGGGAGACAGCGCAACTTATTCCATGACAATGTGTGCTAGCACTAAAGAAGAAGCAGTTCTGATCTTGCAGAATAGTGTGCTAGATACTAGAAAAAGATGGGGGTGGCGAGATGGGAGAACACCTAGCGCTTAAGAAACATTCAATGCTAGTTTTGCATTTTAGATCCAGCAAAGATTTCAATTGTTGTATGAGAATTGTCGGGCCTCTAATTGTGGATTTCTCTATTTTTGGGCTGGGAAAGAAAGAAATTTCAGTTCCTAAGGAGGAGCTTGAGCTGATTAAGGATCGCTTAGATGCGGAGGGGTTGCAATACACGGTATCTGAGGAGGAGCTGTGAAACTAGAACCTTCTTTTAAGTTGGTTCAGCTGTTTCGAGGGATTGCCTGGCTTGCTGGCTTAGGTATAGAGACTCTTGCTGAGGATCTGGACTCTCTTAAATATTTGAAACAGAAGAACAGGGAGAGTCTGGAAAAGTTCGACCGCCTCATCGACTCTATGGTAGATGAAGTAGAAAGAAAGGAGAACTGTAGTTTCGATGTACTTTTGATTAGAGAATTGAAAGTTTGGGCGGCGGAGTGTCGTCCAGGAGATGAGGCACTTAGAGAAAGATTGGAGAAGTACGAAAGAGAGGAAGACTTTTAAGTGGGAACATCTTCCGTCCGTGTCATGAGAAGCTATTATCTCTTACAAGTCACCTGCCTGCTAAAGCAGGTGACTATCCTCTCGCTCGTGGGTTTGTATGAGTTGGCCTACCAAAATCGCTTCTAGGGGTATCTCGGTGATCGAGAGGAGCAAAGCTTAGCTTGGTTTCTTCAAAAAGTTTTTATAAACGGCATGTAGAGGACCATAAGATTTTTAAACAGAGTCAACCAAAGTTCCGACCGGAGGGAGGAACTTTGTTTGACTCTGTGTCCCGAGCGTAGCGAGGGACGGTCCAGACAATCAAAGCAATTACCAGTAAATACTGGTAATTTAGCATAGATATAATCCTGA
>Ga0209126_1000405_pt1 | contig 14670 bp, 13 predicted proteins | sample RifCSP19_1_FD_184024 | JGI IMG/M metagenome (GOLD analysis project Ga0209126, IMG submission 184024) | Soil microbial communities from Rifle, Colorado - Rifle CSP2_sed 19_1 (SPAdes) (version 2) | ecosystem: Environmental > Terrestrial > Deep subsurface > Rock core/Sediment | place: Rifle...
GCAGTATTGCATCCGCAGTGTGGATGCGATGGAAATAAACGGTTTATCGTTTTACGATATAAGAAACATGAATCAGTCTCAACTTGCAGCGCTAATTAAAAAAAGGTAAATTTAATTTGATATGCTTACTTCTCCTGTCTTGGTTCTTAATCGTTATTTTTTTCCAATTACAGTAACGAGTGTAAAGAGGGCATTTGTCATGCTCTACTGTGGAGCCGCAAAGGCCGTCGCTGGAAACTATCAAACCTTCGATTTTGAGTCATGGGCCGAGGTTTCAGCTTTGAGGGAAGAGGATGCTATCAAAACAGTAAGTAGAGTAATTAGAATTCCACGGGTGATAGTACTTCTAAGATATGACCATATGCCAAGAAAGGAAGCAAAATTTAATCGTATCAATATATTCAGAAGGGATGCTGATTCCTGCCAGTATTGCGGAAGAAAATTCGCACGCTCGGAGCTTACCCTGGATCATATAATCCCAAGGTCACTCGGTGGAAGGAGTGTGTGGGAAAACGTTATTTGTTGCTGCATGGACTGCAACCGAAAAAAGGGTGGGAGGACGCCAGACGCTGCAAAAATGAAGATTATAAATAGACCTAAAAAACCAGTTTGGACTCTACTAACCAATTTTTCTATAAGAGCTGTGAAGTACAAGGAGTGGGCACCGTTCCTTAGCTTTGTTGATGTATCATACTGGAATGTTGAGCTTGAAGAGTAGAGTATTTTTTAATTTGCAAAGGATAAAATCAACCTTTGGATTTCATTAAAGTGTAAGGAGAGGTTGTAGACTTGCTGAACGTCGGGTTTGAAGGATAGGTGGTACTTTTAACTTTAGTAAGCGTGTTTAAAGCCTAATACTTATACTACATCCTTGTATGATAGAATTGTCTCAGGTTTTATTCTATATCATAAACAATAGTGAACAAGTGTAAATTTTATTTCATAAAAAAGCCCTAGAAATTAACTTTCTAGTCTTTATAATAATACGTCAAAAACTAAAGTGGGAAGATTATGAGATACAAGATATTAATTGCATTTTTAACTATAGCTATTGTTTTTTCAACCGACATCTTTGCAAGAATAATTATTCCTCCGATTCATGGACCAATCATAAAAAAGATTTCTGTATTTGTTCCGGAATTATCAAATGTGTCCGCAGGTGGCACTGACGGAAAAGCTCGGGAATTCATTAACGTTATAAGAAACGATCTGCTCAATGCTGGGTTCTTTGATGTTCACGATGCAAGTGGAGTTAGCACAGACGGAAGCGGCAATATAAACTTTCAAGCGTTTTTCGATGCTGGTGCAGAAGCTCTTGTAAAAGGTGAGTACCAATCCTCAGGAGACAGGATAAATGTTGCCATAAGACTATTTGACGTAGTTCAGGAAAGAGAGCTCCTAGGGCGTTCTTATGAGGCTAACTCGGGAAGGGTAAGAGAAGCAGCTCACAGATTCGCAAACGCAGTTATGAAAGAGCTTACTGGTATAGATGGCTTTTTTACATCAAAGATTGTTTTTGTTTCAGGCACAGGACAGAACAGAGATCTTTATATAATGGATTACGATGGGCATAATGCAAAAAGGCTTACCAGTCATCGTTCAATTATCCTATCACCCGATTGCTCTTCAGATGGAACAAAGGTTGTCTTTAATTCTGATAAGGTATGGAGTCAGGATATTTATGCTATTACACTTTCTCCTAGAGTGGAGGAGAAGAGGATTACCCGTGGACTTAAGCTAGAGCAAAGCCCGGCATGGTCTCCTGATGGAAGAAAAATAGCCTACAGCGTGAATGGTGAAATCTTTGTAGCAAATGCTGATGGAACGGGCGCAGTTAATTTAACTCGCCATAATGCGATTGATGTTTCTCCTACATGGTCTCCAGATGGGAGGCAGATAGCATTTGTATCTGATAGAACAGGTTCTCCGCAGATATATATAATGAACTCTAATGGTAGTAATGTTAGAAGAATTACCTCTGGTGGTTATAATACAGATCCTTCTTGGTCTCCAAATATGAGTGTTAATAGAATATCCTTTGTAAGAGTAGAGGGCAGTGAGGCAAATATATTTACGGTAAACCCTGATGGCTCAGATTCTCAAAAGCTTACCTCTGGCTCAAGAAGAAATGAAAACCCGGCATGGTCTCCTGATGGTCATTATATAGCTTTCGGTTCGAATAGAGATGGAGCTAAGAACATTTATATCATGTACTTGAATGGAGAAAACCAGCGTTCTCTTACTAAAGGCGGTGGCAAATCATTTCCAACCTGGTGTAGGTAAAGAAACTTAGAATAAGCTACTATTAACCGTTTAAAATCACTATCTATATTATTTTTTTAAGGATTATAGCATTCAAAAGTAAGTGCCTATTATTTCTAAAATAATATAATGATTTAAAGTACTTAGGGTATAACCTCTTTTTTTCTTGATAAATTCCTAAAAACCTTTACAATTCTTTTAAGCAAGCTCGGCTTGTCTTTTCTAAGAAACGAACTCTTTAAATTATCCAAACCGTAACATAGGAGTTTAATATGAAGGTTTTTCTTTCTGAGGCGGCTTTTATGGGGCTTGTTTTAAGTTCGCTAGAGGTTTATAAAAAGGAGTGCCTTGGACTTCTTCTTGGCTACAAACTTGAGGATAGATACATTGTTGAATATAGCGTTGCGTATCAGAGCGCAAAAAGGATGAGAAACGGAGTCTCACCAAATCGTCTTAGGCACAGTCGAATCGAAGGCGTTCTTCCCAAGTTTGATAAACTCGAGCTCCTAGGTGATTTTCACTCACATCCTCAGTATGGTTCACTTAAAGGTATTCCAAAACCGAGTTCCCTTGATATAAACGACATGAAACAGGGAAAGCTTTATATGATTGTAGCGATCAACGACAACGAACATTCAGTAAGATGGAGAGAAAATCAGGATGGCACTATATCAGGGACGCTTAATGACTTCCACTTTAAGATATCGGCATATAATTTTGAGGAAAATAAGACAAGAAGGATCCTGATAAGGTGTCCTTTTTGTTTGGTTATTGAAAATTAACGATTTAATGTTTTTGAATTAGGGTCTGAATCTTTGAGGGTTTTTATTGCTGCAATCATCCCGGAAGAAATAAAAATAGAAATTGATAGGTATTTAAAAGAAATAAAACCTAACTGGGAAGGGGTAAAGTGGGAGAAATATAATAAGCTTCATGTAACACTTAAGTTTTTAGGAGGGGTAGAGGAGTCATCGGTAGAAAAAATTAAAAGCATTCTCGAAGAGTTAGTTCTTCCATACTCACCATTTGAAATGACAATTTTGGAATTTGGAGGATTTCCCAATCTAAAGAATCCCCGTGTCCTTTTTATCGGTTTGTCTGAAAACCTTGAGCTTTTGAAGCTTCAAGGCGAAATCGAAGAAAGGCTCGAAGTGCTAGGCTTTAAAAAAGAAAACCGTAGATTTGTTCCGCATGTAACGGTGGGTAGGATCAAAGGAAGGTCAAAATCAAGAGGCATTTTTCCAGTACCAAATAATACACATTTCTTCATATCTCAAATCGCTGTCATGAAGAGTGAACTTTATCCAGAGGGTTCAAAGCATACACCGCTTTCTGTGTTTCGATTGGTTAAGTAAGCCCACTACTCGTGGCTTGCGTATCGTGTATCGAATTACGAATCTCGAGCCACGAATCACGATTCACTAAAACCAAATTTGACAAAGAATAAGAAATCAGGCAAAAATTTACCTGTTATTGTAGGAGGAATGACAATGCAGGCTGTTATTAAAACAGGCGGGAAACAGTATAGAGTAAAGCCTGGTGATATTATAAAAGTTGAAAAAATCGAGGGAAATCCTGGGGATTCAGTGGAATTCAATGAAGTCTTGATGGTTACTGACTCTCAGAAGGGAAACAAATTAGGTCTTCCTTTACTTAAGGATTATAGTGTCAAAGGTGAGATTCTTGATCATGTAAAGGGCGAAAAGATAATTGTATTTAAATTTAAAAGAAAAAAGGGATACAGAAGGAAGAAGGGACATCGTCAGGTTTATACTTCTATCAGAATAACAGAGGTTAATGGTTAGGAGGTGAGGTAGATGGCTCATAAAAAAGGTGGAGGGAGTTCAAGAAACGGTAGGGATAGTGAAGGCAGAAGGCTTGGAATAAAAAGATTTGGTGGAGAGTTTGTTAAAGCTGGCAATATACTGGCGAGACAGAGAGGAACCAAGTTTCATCCTGGTGAAAATGTAGGACTCGGTAGGGATTTTACACTTTTTTCGCTTGTTGATGGGTATGTAAAATTTGAAAGATTGGGTAAGGACAAAACAAAGGTAAGTGTAGAACCACATTCGAACTGAATTCTTTTAACAAACAGAATTACACAGAGAGTAAGGTTAAGGTAGAAAGTTAACTTTCCGATATTGGTTCCTTGAATCACAACACATTTTATTCAAGTCAGGTATATTCCGCATATAGGGTCTTGAATCATAACCAAATAAGTGATAAAGATATTCTCTGAAAAGACCCTATGGTTATTTCATGCCACTTTACTTAGCAATTATCATCTTTAGGGGTCGGTGTGAAGATGCGTAGGCATAATTTAGGTTTTTTTGGCTCCAGGGCTAAATCTTGCATAGTCATTGCTTTGATCTTCATAGTCTTATCTATTACCATCTCGGTGTTTAATTCCTTTTTTAATTACTTTCAGTTCTTTGAGTATCAAGCTAAGGAAGTTGAAAAACTATTCGACGGCGGAAAAGATTTTAGTATGCTTGCCAAGGATTTGCTTAATACAAGGTCAGACATTGCTTATATAAAGCTCTTAGATAAAAACGGAATTATGATAGATAGTCTAGGAAGAGAGGGTTTCATTGACATAAAGAAGTACAGCTTTCTTACACCTGATAAAAATACAGTTATAGTCGGAATAAAAGAGATGGAGAATAAAAAATTTGTCCTACACTCTCTTCTATGGAGTATAGTAATAGGGATTTTCTTTTCTGCTATTACTATCTTTGCAATTCTTATTCTTTATAATAAAAATCAAAATCAACACATTGAAAAGTTTATTGCCGCTATTAAGCGCATTTCACGTGGAGATTTCTCTGCAAGACTCGATATTGAAAGGGGTCTTGGGAACGACCTTTTGATGATTAGGCTTTTTGAGAGTTTCAATCAGATGGTTGATCAGTTAAGAAGGAAGGAGGAAGCAACTAAAGAAACCCACAGATTTCAACCCACTGTTATTGTTTCGGAAAATAAGGAAGAAGCTAAAATTAGAAGAGTTACTTCCTTTGTTGCAAAGATATCAGATTTTGAGAATCTTTCCTCAAGGCTAAGCACAGCAGAGTTTTCCTCTTTTCTAACGGAGTATAGAAAAGCAGCTTCGTCTATCGTCTCAGACTATGGTGGTGTTATAGAAGCACTCCTTCAGGACGAAATTGTTGCGCTTTTTAACGTTCCAGAGGAGCAGGATAAACCCGAATTGAGGGCTGTATGTGCTGCCGTAGAGGTTCTACAGGTTCTTGCAAATATGAGCAGGAAAAGGATGATCGAGAGTAAAGAGGCAATAAATGGAAAAATAGGGATTGGAGCAAAGGACGTGCCGTTTTATGTAGAGTCCGGTATTCCACAGGGTGTAAAGGATGTGGTAACACTTGCGAGGGGGATCTGCCAAGACGCCCCGCTATGGAAGGTTCTTGTTTCATCAGAGGTATATAAACTCGTAAGCGACTACGTTGATGCCAAAGAGGTAGATGTAGAACACGGAACATCATTCTCGATTGTAGCTGTTGAAGAGGGTGTAATTCAAGTATAGATAGTAATTATATGTTTTAGATCACATTAACACTCATGATTTGTTGTAAGATCATCTCCTCGTAATCTCTCGAATCACAAGCATTCAACATTTTGAGCCTCTCTCATTCAATGTTAAAATTTTTATTAATAAGAAGATTTAGTTCTATGCGGAATCTTATCTTATTTTTAGAAGCGTGCCACAAAGAGGGTTTAAGCTTATTTTGATATATCCATAATAGGTAGTAATAGATTAATGAATAAAATTAATATAAAGGATCTCGGTCCAGAAGAGCTAGAGGATTTCGTTATAAACCTTGGTGAAAAATCTTATCGTGCAACCCAGTTAGGTAAATGGATTTATAAAAGGGGTGTAAGCTCATTTGATAAGATGACTGACCTTTCTAAAGATTTTAGAGCCAGTCTAAGTCAGGCGGCTACGATCTCATCTTTGAAAATGATTGAGGAGCGCATTTCCTTTGATGGAACGAAAAAGTATATTTTTGGGCTCTTTGATGGAAACCGAATTGAAAGTGTTTTAATTCCGGAAAATGGAAGAAATACACTTTGTATCTCTGCTCAGGTTGGATGTGCTTTAGGGTGCACATTTTGCCTCACAGGTAGGGTTGGACGAATAAGGAACCTTAAGACATCCGAGATATTGGATCAGTTTCTTGAAGTTAATAATCGTAATAACGGATCTGTTACTAATATTGTCTTTATGGGCATGGGTGAACCCCTTGATAACCTTGAGAATACAGTAAAGGCCTTAAAAACCTTCACACATCCAGATTTTATTGGATTTTCTCCAAAAAGGATTACTGTGTCAACTTCGGGAATAGTTCCAAAGATTAGAGAGCTAGGCAAACAAATCTCTGTTAATCTTTCTGTCTCCCTTAATGCACCGACAGACGAGTTAAGAAATGAAATCATGCCCATTAATAAAAAGTACCCAATAAGGGAGCTTATAGATGAGAGTGCAAGGTTTCCTGTGCCACGTAGAAAAACCCTTACGTTTGAGTACGTACTTATTAACGGTGTAAATGATTCTGATGAGGATGCAAGGAAGCTAGGAGATCTCCTTATGGGCGTTAGATGCAAGGTAAACCTTATCCCATTTAACGAAGCTTATCCACTTCCATATAAATCACCGCCTGATGAAAGGGTGTTTGGATTTCAGAAGGTACTTCTTTCCTACGGCCTTCATGTAAGGATTAGGAAGAATCGCGGACGTGATATACTAGGGGCTTGTGGACAGCTTGCAGCAGATTATCCTCTCAATAATAAAAGGGCCTATAAATTTTCAAACCAAGTAAAGGAAGATTAATTATTAGCAATGAAAAGGCATTTAGTGGATTAGTCTATTCAGAGTAATTAAGATGAACTACGTCTAAGGCATAGTAGGTAGCTTACTCTACTTGGGCTCTGAATCAGTAGGGTTTATATCGTAATGATTTTTTACCATATAATAACGAGAATCGTAAGCTTTAATGCGTAGTATTTGTTTTATTGGTATAATTTAGAAGATTATAGTAATAGGACAGGGCCATTTCTATCTGGCTAAATTGTGATAGTGTGCAAAAATGAAAGCTTCTGAGATAAGAAAGACTTTTCTTAAATACTTTGAGGATAATGGTCATACCATTGTCAGTAGCTCATCCCTTATACCCAAGAAGGACCCCACACTCCTTTTTACAAACGCAGGGATGGTGCAGTTTAAAGACGTTTTTCTGGGAGTAGATAAGCGTCCATATACAAGGGCTACTTCATGTCAAAAATGCGTCCGTGCGGGCGGTAAACACAATGACCTAGAAATCGTTGGTCATACCGGGAGACATCACACCTTCTTTGAGATGCTTGGAAACTTTTCATTTGGGGATTATTTTAAACATGAAGCAATCAATTTTGGTTGGGAACTTCTTACTGAGATTTTTAAACTTCCCAAAAGTAAACTTTGGGTCACGATCTTTAAGGATGACGATGAGGCATTTCATATATGGAGGGCAGAAATTGGTCTTCCATTAGAACGAATTATACGTATGGGAGAGAAGGACAATTTCTGGGCAATGGGCGATACTGGACCATGTGGTCCCTGTTCAGAGATAGTAATTGACCAGGGTGAAGTCTTTGGCTGTGGAAAGCCAAGTTGTGCTGTAGGTTGTGACTGCGACCGGTATCTTGAGCTCTGGAATCTCGTGTTTATGCAGTATGAAAGGGATTCTTTGGGAAATCTTACACCACTTCCAAAGCCGAGTATAGACACAGGTATGGGGCTTGAGAGAATTACAGCGGTGCTTCAAGGGGTAAAGAGCAATTATGAGACTGATCTTCTTCGCGGAATAATCTCAAGCGTTGAGGAAAGAACAGGAAAACCATATGGGGAAAACCCATCCTCTGATGTATCAATGAGGGTAATTGCTGACCACTCACGTGCTGTCACCTTCTTGATCTCGGACGGTGTGTTCCCATCAAATGAGGGTAGGGGATATGTCCTGAGAAGAATCTTGAGGCGTGCAGTTCGTCACTCAAGGGCGTTAGGGATTAGGGAACCCTTTCTTTTTAGTCTTACCGATCAAGTATTGTCCATAATGGGTGAGGCGTATCCAGATCTAGAAGAGAGGCTTAGTTTTGTTAAAGAGGTGGTGAGAAATGAAGAAGAGAGGTTCTTTGAAACCATTGACAGGGGTCTTGAACTTTTAAATCTTGAGGTAGAAAAACATAGAGGTGAAAAAATACTACCAGGAGATGTTGCATTCAAGCTCTATGATACCTACGGCTTTCCTATAGATTTAACTGAGGATATCGCTAGAGAAAGCGGATTAGAGGTAGATTATCCCGGGTTTGAAAAAGAAATGGAGAAGCAAAGGGAGAGATCGAGGCAAGCGTGGAAGGGTTCAGGTGAGGAAGAATTAGTGCCTCTGTATAAAGAGTTTACTTCAGGTGGGCTTATCGTTAACTTCACAGGATATGAAAGGACTAAGGATACAGGGAGAATCACTGCGATAATAAAAGATGGAAGGCTAGCTGATAGTGCAAGTGAGGGTGAAAGGGTTGAACTTATAACTGATAGAACGCCTTTTTATGGTGAAGCCGGGGGACAGGTAGGAGATAGGGGAATTATTGAGGGTGAGTCAGGGTATGCAGAGGTAGTAGACACGAAGAAGCCTTTTTTAACTCTTATTGTGCATCACGTAAATATAAAGAAAGGAACACTCTGGGTCGGGGACAATGTTGGATTACGAGTAGATGAGCGTCATAGATACGGAGCAAAAACCCATCATACAACTACACACATGCTTAATTCGGTTCTGAGGGAGGTACTAGGAACACACGTAAGGCAGGCTGGTTCTCTTGTAGCTCCTGAAAGACTAAGGTTTGATTTCACCCACTTTTCATCAATTGATGATAGTACTGTCCGCACAATTGAGGACATTATAAACGATAGGGTTAGGTGGGATGATAGGGTATTAACACAGGTTGACGTACCATATGAAGAGGCCATAAAAAGCGGTGCAACGGCTATATTTGAGGAAAAATACGGAGACAGGGTACGGGTTGTTAGTATTGGTGAGTATAGCAAGGAGTTATGTGGTGGTACTCATTTAAGCACAACGGGAGAGGTCGGACTTTTTAAATTGGTAAGCGAAACTGCTTCATCTGCCGGGGTCAGAAGAATTGAGGCTATTGCAGGGGAATCTGCATGGAGATTAATTAGAAAACAGGAAGAGACCCTTATCGAGGCTTCTAGTATTTTGAGGGTAAGTCAATCTGATTTAATATCAAGGCTGAAAAGAATGGTTGAAGAGAATGATAAGCTCAAGAAAGAGCTAGAGTCCTTTAAAGACAAGGTGATGGGTGAGAAGTCAAAGTCTATACTTGATAATGTAAAGGAGATAAAAGGTATAAAGGTTCTTTCTGCTCTGGTTTCCGATGTCGGTCCTGATGAGCTCAGGAAGATATGGGATGAGATAAGGGAAAAACTTAAGCCAGGGCTTGCTGTTCTTGGAAGCGGAAGCGATGGCAAGGCTTATATTTTGGTTGGTGTTACCAAGGATTTAAGCAAAAGGTTTCATGCCGGAAATATAGTAAAAGAGCTTGCGACCCTTATTGATGGGGGTGGTGGTGGAAAACCCGATATGGCTCAGGCAGGCGGAAATAAGCCTGAGAAACTTGAAGAAGCGTTAAGAAAGATATTTGAGATTGTGAATAGGACCTTACAGTGAATTAATCAGACTGTCCTTGTGTCACTCCCTTTTTCTCCAAAACCGTCTTTATCTTTTTTAAAGCTGTATCTTCAATTTGCCTTACCCGCTCTCTCGAAAGGTTAAGTTTCTTTCCCAGTTCTTCTAGAGTTAGGGGGGTATCATTGAGAATCCTGTTCTCTATCACGAACCTCTCTCTTTCTTTTAAAGATTTTAGGGCGGTTTCTAATTCCTTTTTGACCTCATCTTCCTCTTGTGCCTTGGTGACTAGCTCTTCTTGATTTGATAAGTCGTCCACAAGGAAATCGAGGTGGGTTATCTCTCCGTCTCCATTTATTTCTGCATCAAGCGATAGGTCTTTGGTTCCCATCCTCTGATCCATTTCAATCACTGCTTGATCTGAAACGCCAAGCTCTTTAGCCAGATTTTTATAATCCTCATGACTCAGGGTTACATCTCCGATGTCCATCTTTTGTTTCTCGGAGCGTAGCTTATAGAAGAGCTTTCTTTGTGCCTGAGTAGTTCCAACTTTTACAAGACTCCAGCTTTTGATGATGTAATTCTGAACGTAGGCTCTTATCCACCATACAGCATAAGATATTAGACGGTAACCCTTTGTCGGGTCGAACCTCTTTACTGCTTGCATAAGTCCAATGTTTCCTTCCTGAATTAAATCCATTGGGTTCAAACCGTAGTTTCTATATTCATTTGCAATCTTTACGACGAACCTTAAGTTGGAAGTAATAAGCTTTCTTGCTGATTCTAAATCTCTCTTTTTCCTATATCTCATTGCAAGCTTATATTCTTCCTTTCTACTAAGAATAGGATGGTTGCTTAACTCAGTGAGATAACGCTCCATAGAGGTTGTAGGAGCGGGAAGTGATTTATTCAAGTACTCTTCTTTTTGTTCTACGTCTTTTTTTACTTGAGACATAATTGATTACGATTCCTACACAAATACTTGGTAATGACTTTCTTTAATTATACTTTGAGTATTGGGTCTATTCAACGTTAATAGTTCTTCTGATAACCTTCTTTTCAATGAGAAGAAGGAGCAAGATTGAAGTCGAGATTCGCAACATTCTAAGTGAGGTTCTATTGGTTTCACTCAAGGATAGAGAGTTGTCTGCAACTCTTTACATAATTTTCCAATTCTGCCAATTTGTAAAGGAAAAGGGTAGGAATAGAATTAGACTCACGGAATTATTGAATTATGAAAAGGATATACTTTGGTTAAAGCATAATAGGGAGAGAGTTCCTAAGGGATTGAGCTTTGATACTATTTTTGAAATTGATTCTGAGAATTACGTTAAACTTAAAAGCAGATTTGAGAGACATCTTAGCGGCATCTGTATTAAATCTAGACTTTACTGGAATTTTGTCTCTAGCTTATATTCCAATGAAGGAGGATTCAAAAGTGGAATCGAAGGTGAAATAAAAAAAGGCGTTCTCCTCTTTAATGAAGGTTTTTACTTCGAGTGCCACGAGTTTCTTGAAGAGATGTGGAGAAAAGAGAAGGGAAGAGAAAAGGAATTCCTTAAAGGATTGATTCACGCCGCAGTTGCATTTTATCATTTAGAATATGAAAACTATAAAGGGACAATTAATTATCTGAGGAGAAGTTATAAGAGACTAAAAGAATTTGAACCTGTATTTCTGGGTGTGGATATTAAGAACTTCTTAGCTGAGTTAGAGAGTTATTTAAAATACCTCGAAAAATCGGGCACCCATAATCTTGAATTTTTAAAGAGTAGAATTCCAAGGATCCGACTGGTTGAGTGAAATATTAGGTTTTAGTTATGCCGATTCTATTAAACAATTGTGCATTCCAAAATGTAGGGCTCGTTCCCCGAATGAGCCCCCGACAAATTCATCGGGGGGCTGATGAGGGCATCAGCCCCTACAATTTTCCTAGTGATAGTAAGGCACTAAAGACTTGACTCAATTAAAGGTTCAATTTACATTTATCCTGGCTCCGGTTGGGAGCTTATTACAAAATCAGATCCGGCGTAGCTCAGTCGGCAGAGCGAGTGGCTGTTAACCACTGGGTCGGGGGTTCGAATCCCTCCGCCGGAGCCAAGTTATCTCAATAGGCTACATAATATTCCTATTAAGTTAATTTCTTGCTGGCTAACAGATTGGCTAACACTCCGTTATACTTTAGCTGAAAAAAAACATACAAAAATAGGCAAATTACTTTTTAGACAAATTCCCCGGAATCCCTTGAAAATCAAGGACTTTTACAAGCTCAGGCAAGAGGAGACAAAACTAGACAAAATGCAAATTTACCTCGTGCAACCACTCTATCGTATACAAGAGTATATAACTTTCCATTATGGTTTGACCTTGCTCCACAAGCTCCTCTGTTCCCATCCTTTATCTTACATAAATGGTTACAAAGGGTACATAGTACCCTATTTTCTTCTAATCTTTGATAAAATAAAGCCACTTTCATGTTCCTAGAGTTAGCCCAATCGACGACATTATCCACTACCTTACTAAACAATTTCTCGGTCTTTTCAATGTAATAGATTTTGCAAATTATATGTCAATAATTCAATACGCCTGGTTCACCGAAATACTTAGGGATTGCACAAAAGAATACTACCTATGAAAAATCTTATCTGTCAGAATATAAGACATTTGACAAGTTGGATTTTAGTATTGTTGAAAAGATTTAAATTGAATTTTTGTATTTATAGTAAATTACATCTTAAGAGAATTTTGGCATAAGATTTGCTATAACTTTAAAATGAGATGGAATATACAAAATTTGCTTACAAAAGAAAGATTTTTAAAGATAGAGAAGAAGCTGGAATAGAACTGGCTGAGAAGCTGAGTAAGTACAAGGGAAAAGAAAGCATCCTGATATTAGCTCTACCCCGTGGGGGAGTTCCTGTGGCTTTTGAAGTTGCCAAATCGCTAGGTGCTCATTTAGATGTTTTTATTACGAAAAAATTAAGATTCCCGGAACAACCTGAACTTGCAGTTGGAGCATTGGCAGAAAATGGGGAAGTATTTCTTAATAAAGAGCTTAAGGATTACTGTCCAGAGGAGTACTTAGAACAGGAAATATCATATCAAAGAGAAGAGATAAAGCGCCGTCAAGTCGTATATAGAGGTGGAAAGGAATTACCCTCTGTTTCCGGAAAAACCATTATTCTAATCGATGATGGAATTGCAACAGGAGCAACTATGATAGCTACTATACGTGCTCTAAAGGCTTCCTATGTTAAGGAATTAATCGTAGCTGTTCCGGTAGCGCCTTCTGAGGTTATTAAAGAATTTTCCAAATTGGCCGATGAGCTAGTTGTGCTTTATACTCCTTATCCTTTTTATGCAGTTGGAGCGCATTACTCAGACTTCAGCCAGGTATCTGATGATGAGGTAAGAGAATATTTGGAAAAAGCGAAAATTATATATGAACAACATTATAAAATGGACTCGGAAGAAAAAAACAGTACTGGTAAAGAATTTCAAAGTTTAGTTCACATGCCTGTGGATTCTGTGAGTCTCGACGGAGAACTACATATTCCTCAAGGAGCAAAAGGAATAGTGATTTTTGTTCACGGAAGCGGAAGTTCACGATTCAGTCCAAGAAATATCCTCGTGGCACAGGTACTGCGTTCTGCTACGTTCGGTACTCTTCTTTTTGATTTACTGACCAGAGAAGAGGATATAGACTACGAAAACCGCTTTGATATCCCACTTCTTGCTCGTCGCCTGATTGCTGTTACTAAATGGGTAAGAACTCAAGAGCAAACGAAGGCCCTCCAAATCGGGTATTTTGCTGCAAGCACTGGAGCTGCTGCCGCACTTATAGCCGCTGTAGAACAGGGTAAAGATATTAAGGCTATTGTTTCACGTGGAGGACGACCGGATCTTGCAATGGAAGTGCTGGGAAGTGTTAACGTTCCTACTCTTTTTATTGTGGGTGGAAACGACAACGTTGTGCTCAAACTCAATCGTGATGCGATGATGCGTATGAGAACGAAAATAGAGCTGAAAGTCGTTCAAGGAGCAACCCACCTTTTTGAAGAACTGGGAGCACTAGAAGAAGTCGCACGTTTAGCAGTTGAATGGTTTACAAAATACCTCTGTAAGTGAGACCAATCGGAGCTTGTTAAGGCTGGGGTTTCTGTTGAAAGTGCAAAACGGATTTTAGAGATAAAGAATGATGTTACTTCTCTTGACTCTCAAGTAACTCATGGATCGAAAACAACTTTTCTTGACTTTGTACCGGATGACAAATTCCCCTTGCCGGACTCCCCTGTAGCAAAGGCCGCACTTACAGAGGAAATAAGGAATGCTATTCTATCCCTTACTCCTAGAGAAGAACAAATAATCAGGATGAGATTTGAAATTGGGCATGAAACCGCTTACACTCTGAATGAGATTGGAAAGAACTTAGGTCTTACACCTGAGCGCATTAGGCAGCTTGAGAAGGAAGCGCTTAAAAAGCTTGCAGCATCGGAACAGAGAGAGGTGCAATAGAGTTTTCTTGAATAGAGACATTCAAGAAAACCATATAAACTTCATGCAGCTTTCTTAAGATACTAATTAACTTACTAGTCTTTAGTTCCGACTAGCAGGTAGAGGATAAATGATTCGAAGCGAGGCAAAAAGTGAAGCTGTTTTTTACGCCTTCGACTCAGCATCTAGCACTGAACATAGACGGAGCGAAAGAAGC
>Ga0209126_1000410_pt1 | contig 14588 bp, 13 predicted proteins | sample RifCSP19_1_FD_184024 | JGI IMG/M metagenome (GOLD analysis project Ga0209126, IMG submission 184024) | Soil microbial communities from Rifle, Colorado - Rifle CSP2_sed 19_1 (SPAdes) (version 2) | ecosystem: Environmental > Terrestrial > Deep subsurface > Rock core/Sediment | place: Rifle...
GGCGGCGTCGAAGCAAGCGTTCAGGACTTCAAACCCGTGAACGAGGGGTGAATCCTCCGAATAAACCGCATCAACCACCGGAATATTGAGCGCCGCGCTGGCAGAGGTGGAATGCAGGTGGGAGCTATAGCGTTTCTCGTTGGCGGCTGCCTGGTTTACCTTCCAATTGACCAGCAGGGCTTTCTTGGGGAGGTTTTCTGCGCGGATGGTCATCAAGGCCTGGAAGGTGGCTGCCAGGATATCCCTGCGCAGGGGATGGGGCAGGTCAAGCAGGTTCTTTTTGATTTTTTCCAGAGCCGTGGCGTGAGCAGATCTGGTGGCGATCTCCTGGATCAGCTCGCTGGCAGCCTGGCGTTCCTCTAGAATGGGAGATAAGTAGGCTTCCCAGGCTGTTTTACGCGCTCCTTCGACCTGGCTGCCTTCCTCGGCTTCGATCTGGTCGAGTTCCTGATCAGTGGCACAGCCGTTGTCCAGGATCCATCGGCGGAACTTCACCAGGCAATCGTGATCTCGTTCCCACTCCAGCCTCTTTTTTGTCTTGTATCGTTCGTGACTGCCTGATGTGGAATGGCCCTGGGGTTGAGTCATTTCGATTACATGGAGGATGGCTGGGACGTGCTCTCGACGCACGGTTTCCGCGGCCTGGAGATAGGTCTCTACCAGCGCGGGATAATCCCAACCTCTGACTGCGTATATATCGAAGCCATCCTGCGACCCTCGGTCGCGGCGGAAACCATTAAGTAGCTCAGAGATGTTCTGCTTGACCATCTGGTGCTCGTTACGGACCGAGATCCCGTAGCCATCATCCCAGATCGAGATCAAGGCCGGGGCCTTCAGGACACCGATGGCGTTGATCGCTTCCCAAAAAATGCCTTCGGCTGTGGCCGCGTTTCCGACTGTCCCAAAAGCGATCTCATCCCCGTTATGGGAAAACGTAGTAAACGGATGCAGTGCTTCCAATTCGCGATATAGACGGGATGCGTAAGCCAGGCCTACCAGCCTGGGCATCTGCGATCCGGTCGGAGAGACATCTGCCGAGCTGTTGACCATCCCTGCCAGGTTCTTCCAGCTGCCATCCGGGTTCAGGCTGCGCGTGGCGAAGTGGGCGTTCATCGCCCGGCCAGCCGAGGCAGGATCGGCCTCCACGTCAGTGTGGGCGTACAGTTGGGCGAAGAACTCCTTCACGGTGGTCATTCCGGTGGCGAACATGAAGGTCTGGTCCCGGTAATATCCAGAGCGAAAATCCCCCTTGCGAAAGGCTTTCGCCATGGCGATCTGCGCCAGTTCTTTACCTTCTCCAAAGATGCCGAACTTGGCTTTTCCACCCATCACTTCACGCCTGCCTACCAGGCTGACCTGGCGGCTTCGGCAAGCGAGGCGGAAATCCATTAAAATCTCCTCCTGGCGGAGAGAGAGTTCAGGCACAGAAATTTGCACGGATTGAAAACCTCCGCAGTTCGATCTATTTATTCAAAGCTTGTAAGACGATCTCGGCTACGTCCAGCACTTCAATCTCACTGGCGGCGTCTTTCCTGGCATCGTTCAGCATCACCATGCAGAAGGGACAACCCACAGCCAGGGTTTCTGCGCCAGAAGTTTGCGCTTCGCGGAAACGGTTGGCATTGACTCGTTCTGTGCCGTCTTCCTCTTCTTTCCACATTTGGGCGCCTCCTGCTCCGCAGCAGAAAGATTTTTTACCGTGGCGGGGCAGCTCGATTAAGTCTCCTGGGGCCAGCTGCAGGACCTGGCGTGGGTCGCTGAGGATGTCATTCTGCCGGCCCAGATAGCATGGGTCATGGAAGGCGACTTTCTGGTTTCCGTTGGCCTTGAGCTTCAACCGGCCAGCAGCGATCAGCTCATTAATGAATTGGGTATGGTGAACGACCTTGTAATTTCCGCCAAATGCAGGGTATTCCTTGCCAATCGTGTGCAGACAGTGGGGGCAGGTGGTGACGATGCGCTTGGGGGCGATTTCGTTAAGCATCTCGACATTGGCAGACGCCATCTCATTAAATAGGAACTCATTGCCGGCGCGGCGAGCGGAGTCGCCGGTGCATTGTTCTTGCTCTCCTAACACGGCATAATTGACCTCGGCCACCTGCAGGATCTCTGCAAAAGCGCGCGCCGTCTTCTGGGCGCGGGCGTCGGTAGCCGGGGCGCAGCCAACCCACCAAAGAATGTCGGGCTCTGGGTTTTGATTGAGGGTGGTCACATTTAATCCCTCCGCCCACTTTAGCCGTTCGGTGGGCGGCACGTTCCAGGGATTGAGAGTGCGTTCCATGCCTCGGAAGGCTGTCTGCAGTTGTTCCGGAAAATCGTTCTCCATCAGGACCAGGGAACGCCGGATATTGAGGATATCGCGCATCGGTTCGTTGCCAACCGGGCAGATGTCGATGCAAGCCCCGCAGGCAGTGCAGGCCCACACCGCTTCTGCCGGGATGGCAAACTCGATCAGCGTTTGCTGGCTGGCCTCCCCTTTTGCCAGCCGGGCACCTTCGCTGTTTAAGTAGTAGCGCTTATTGATCTCCATCGCGGCTGGCGAGAGCACCTTGCCCGTATTGTACGCCGGGCAAACCTCCTGGCAGCGATAGCACATGATGCAGGCGTAGGCGTCCAAGATCAATTTCCATTCCAGGTCCTCCAGGCGGGTGGCGCCAAACTGTTCCAGGCTTTCGTCATCGAAGTCGATCTTGCTCAGCTCCCCGATCGAGCGGCGTTCCGGTTTGAGCAGGAAATTGATCGGCGCAAAGAAGAGATGGATGTGTTTTGAGTACAGGAAATAGGGGATGAATAGCAGGATAGTTCCCAGGGCGAGCCAGAAGAAGACGTGTTCCCCAACCGTAAGGGCGGCAGGATTTAGATCAGCCCAAAACGCGGCTGCCGCAGTGGCAAAAGGCTGCCATTCGTCTGGCAGAGAAGACGCGATTCCAAAGGATTGTCCGAGAAAGCGGGAACCAACGTGCACCAGGATGAAAGCGCCGACGATCGCCGAGTCGCGCCGGATTCCAGCCCGGGCCTTTTCGGAGAGCAGGACATCCTGGCGAGCCGTCAAGGTCGCAGGTTTGATAATGAAGCGCCGGATGATCAAAGCTACCATTCCGGCCAGCCCTGCGACGCTAAGGATATCGGCTAACAGGCGATAAGTGTTTCCGATCGGACCTGTGCCGAGGAATTCGAAGTTCGGGAGGAACCCTTCCAGGGTGTCGCCGAGGTTTACCAAAAGGTAAAAAATGAAAGCCCAGCCAACGAAACCATGGAATAAGCTGGGCCAAAACCGGAAGCGAAAGACCGGTTGGAAAACGATCGTCTTCCCTACCACCGCGACTAACCGTTTGGGAATAAGGCTCCAATCCACTTTGCCTTGCCCGCGGCCGATGACCCGGAAGATGCGCGCAGCAACCCGCCAGGCAGCATACAGGGTGGTTAAGACTGCTAAGGCGAAGATGACTTTTTCGGGGAATGTGAGCAAGGTTTCCTCGATCGAGTGAGTGATTTGACGAATGGGGGGCTAAGCCCCTCCATCTCCGTAAACAGCGGGATCGGTTGGGGTTTTGCCGGATGGGTCCCAAACGTAAACCCAATCTCCCTCCCTGGCCCAATCGAAGATCCAACGTGCATCCCCAACGGACATATTCACGCAGCCATGCGAGCGCGGGGATCCAAAGCTGTTATGCCAATAAGCCCCATGCAGGGCGCGTGCTTTATCGTAGTACATGGTCCAGGGCACATCCTCAAGGTAGTAAGCGTCTGAGCGGTCGGCTTCGAACGAGCCGCGCATCAAGGTAGAGTCTAATTTTTGGTAGATCTGGAAAAGACCGGGACGCGTCCAGAATGGTTCAATGCCGCTGGCGATGAGCGAGGCGTATACCAGCTGGTTTTGGTCATAGACTGCAACTGTTTGCTCGAATAAGTTGACCTCGATCCAACGACCATTGTCGACGCCTTCGGGCGGCGTGGGATTGGGGATCACCCGGGCTACAAATCTTTGCCAGTCTTGTCTCTCGGGAATCCACTCGTCAGGACGGATCATATACCAATCCATGCCATCCACATTTTCCACTGCGTAGGTCTGGACGACTTGATACCGATAGACTTCACGTCCGGTATAGTCGTCTTTCCCAAAACCAGGTGTATGTTTGGTCTGGGTAGGATAAAGCACCCACCCAACTGGACGCTCCGGCGTCTGGTTGAAGGTCAGGCCCTGGAAAAGGGATGGAGTCCCGATGCGGGAAACGTCATTGGCGGTCATCCAGCCGCCGTATTCGACCATGTAATAGCGTTTCCCGTCTATTACAGCCTCGTCTGTATAGGAGATAAAACTATAAGGCGAATCGATCCGTCTGGCCACGTTATGCTTCTTTATGGCGTCCTCCAGGGAAGCGAAAACAGGCGCGTTCTGGTGGGTGACTTCTCCGTAGCGGATGTCTACATAGGTCAGTGAGGTATCCGGGGGTGTTCCCGGCAAGGGGCGCAAGGGGAAGGTGATTCCTAACTTTGCCATGCGAGAGAGGTACGCCGCCGGGCCAAGGTTCGCACAGTCGTTCGACGTCACGCGATACTGATTTGGTAAGCAGAGAACTTCCCCGTTACCAGAATCAACTCCTTGCGCGACGGCGATGGAAGCCTGAGTGGAGAGCAAAAGGATTGAAAGGGTGCTGAGCATGAGGAAAAAATGTTTCATGAAAGCTATCGGAGTGTATCGTCTGATCATGTTAAGTAGAGTGATCCTAAAATCCCAAGGAAAAGGATAAGGCTTATGTAACTGTTTATATTGAAAAAGGCGATATTAATCCGGGACAGGTCGTTGGGGTGGACAAGCAGGTGTTCCCAGGTCAGCAAGCCAATGACGACGATTAAGCCAATCCAGTATGGCCAGACCAATCCAGTGACCAATCCCAGTATCACCAGCAAGATGACTGTCGCGGCATGGCTGATGGATGAGAGACGCAATGCTGCTGAAATTCCAAACCTGGCAGGCACCGACTGCAGTCCTTCCTGGCGATCGAACGCGAAATCCTGGCAGGCATAAATCAGGTCAAAGCCACCGATCCAAAAAGTTACCACCGCTAACAAAATCCAGGCTGGAAGGTCGTCCATTGTAAAGAGTGAATTGCGGATCGCAGCCCAGGCGCCCATCGGAGCTAGGCCATCTGTGAAGCCTACGATGAAATGAGACAGCCAGGTAAACCGCTTCGTAAAGGAATAACCGACCAGCAACAGATAAGCCCCCGGCAGCAGCAGGAAAGGAAGCGAGCCAAGCTGCCAGGCTGCAACCGCCAGAATGCCTCCAGCGGAAATGGTGCCAATTCCCGCGGTGCGGAGCGAGATGCTCCCTTTGACCAATGGTCGGTCAGCTGTGCGCGGGTTACGGGCATCGATCCAGCGATCTGCCAGGCGGTTGGCACCCATCGCCAGGGTACGGGCTGCGGCCATGGCCACCGTGATCCAGAAGAACTGGCTCCAGGTAGGCCAACCTCGCGCGGCCAAGAGCATGCCCAGGTAAGCGAAGGGCAAGGCAAAAACAGTATGTTCGAACTTAATCAGTTCCAGGAAGTCGCGGATTGACTTCATAAGGTGATTATATCAGAGACAAAAGGTGGGATTATCGGCCAAGTTCTGTCAACTGACCGACTGCCAGCGGCACAAGCGTCGTTCGAGCCAGTCAACGCTGAAATAAAGCCCCAACCCCAGCAGGCTCATCGCAACTACCCCGGCATACATCGCCGGGTAATTAAATAAAGTGCTGCCATTAATGAAGATGTAATATCCCAACCCTTTTTGGGTGGCGAATAGTTCAGCCACATAGAGCACAGCCACCGCAGTGCCGACTGATTGGCGGAGAGCGGTCAGGATGGCTGGCAGGCTGGCGGGCAGGTATACGAAGCGGAAGAGCGCTCGCCTTCCAGCTCCCAGGCTGCGTACGCTTTGGATTAGTTCGAATCGTAAGCCAGCTGCCTGATCGCGCACGAGCACCAGGATTTGAAAGAATAAAATCAGGAAGATAATGGTCACTTTTGATAAATCGCCAATCCCAAGAAAAAGCAAAACAACTGGTAAGAGGACAACCTTGGGGACCGGATAGAGAAGGTAGATGACGGGCGATAAAATCTTATTTAGTTTTTTAGATTGCCCCAGGATCAATCCAGCCGGCGCAGCGACGGCGATCGCCAGAGCTGTGGAGGCAAGAACACGCCATAAGCTGGCCAGGAAATGATCAACCAACCCATTATCCAACTCGCTTACGAAAGTCTGGCCAACTTTTATCGGTGAAGGCAAGATCGGCCGGTTGATCAGCAAAGCAGCCAGGTACCAGGCGACTAGAAGAGCAAGCACGGTTAGGAGAATCTCTTGCCGTTTCATTGGTCTCCCATGCGTTGCCGCAGCTCGCGGCATAGCATCTGGTATTCACTGGCATTGCGATAGTCTGGCTGGAAGGCGGAGGGGTTGGGGATCACAATCGCTTCAGAATTGGGTGGGTGGTCGAGGAGGAGTATTTTTCGCCCCACGAAGGCAGCTTCCTCGATCGCATGGGTCACGATAATCAGGGTCAGTTGCTGTTCGGCGACCAGCTCAAGCGTAAGCAGCTGTAATCCCTCCCGAGTAGGGGCGTCCAGGGAGGAAAATGGCTCATCCATCAAAAGCAAGTCAGGCTGCAAAGCCAGCGTACGAGCGATGGCGGTGCGCTGGCGTTGGCCGCCTGAAATCTGACCGGGAAATTTGTCAGTCAAGGGGGTCAGCCCCAGGCGGTCTAACCAGTGATTAACCGCGAGAGATGGGCGAAAGTCCGCAGGCGCATGCTTGCCATCCGGACCATAAAAGCCGCGGATTTGTAGGCCCAGCTCTGCGTTTTGTCGCACTGTAGCCCAGGGGAGCAGCCCATAGTCCTGAAGGATCAGCCCGGTTTGCGGACGTGGCCGGCTCAGCGGTTGACCATTTATGAGTACACGCCCCGAGTTAGGAAAACGTAATCCGGCAAGCAGATAAAGTAAGGTGGTTTTTCCACATCCCGAGGGACCTAGTACCGCCCAGGCTTCTCCCCTCTCCACTTGCCAGTTGAAGTCCTGGAAAACCCGGGGGCTGTGAGGGTAGATAAAGGTCAGGGAATCGAGCTGGATCATTCTTGCGTCGAAAAGTGATGCGTGAAACATGTGATGAAATACACGTTCCACGCAAAGAACCCACTTAAGGGAGGAACTCTGCTGTAACTGAGTCGCTGTAAGACACGTCTTTCGAAATTAAACCTTTTTCCTTGGCCCAGGCGAGTACATCAGCCCACTGAGCTTCGCTAGGAACACTGCCGGTAGGAAAGGGAGGAATCTTATAGGTTCCAATCAGGGGCTCAGGTACCAATTTCTGTTCAGTAAGCAAAGACTCCCATTGGCTGGGATCGGCGTTGATCTCTTTAATAGCTTGCTCGACTGCAATCAAGAAGCCCCGGATCGCCTGCGGGTGTTCATCGATCACCACCTTCCGGAAAGATATCTCGCTATTGCCTAATTCAGGGTGTTTTGTGTCGTTAAGGATGGGAATGGCGCCACTTTGAATAGCAAGCGAGGAAAGTGGGTCGGGAAGATTGGCAGCTTTCAGCTCACCAGATCCCAGCAGCGCCATACGTTCGCCGATCTTAGGCACAGCGATGGTCTTGATTTGATCGGGAGATAAACCTTCAGCTTGCAGCAAGCGGTCGGTTGTGTAAGCGATCACCGAGCCTTCAGAGATACCGATCTCAACCCCCTTTAAACCTTCCACGGAGGATATGCCGCTGTTGCCAGCTGCCAGGATAGAGTATTGAGGAAATTCTGATGTGGCGGTGCGAGCCAAAGAGACGATCTGGATCTGAATGGTATCCTGGTTGTAAAACAGCGTGGAGACCAGATCGTTGACCATGCCATCTCCTTGACCGGCAGCTATGATCTGGTCTCGCTCGGCGGCTGAACCGGCCGGGATAAACTCAACTTTTACCCCCTGGGCGTCAAAGTAGCCTTTCTGCTGGGCGACATACATGGGTAAGGTGTCTAAGATCGGTAACACTACGATTCTGAGCGTAACCGGTTCAGCGGGTGAGATTGCAGTGGGAGTTGTCAGCGGTGGGGTTGCCTGTGCGCAGGCTCCCAGGATCAAACCCGCCAAGAGGATCAGGGAACTTGTTATCAGTAATAAACGACTCTTAAACATGTCTAGCTGTACTCCTTCGGTGAAAGGCCAGTTGATTATGGATTAGGTAATCCGGATTAGAGACCCAATTTTCCCCAAATCTCGTCGATGCGCGCCTTGACCTGTGCATCCATCTGGATGACCTCTGGCCAGGAACGTATGTAACCTTCTTCGGGGAGCTTGGCAGTGGCGTCGAGGCCAATTTTACCCCCAAAAGAGTGGTAGTAAGAAGCGTGATCGAGATGGTCGACCGGGCCATCCATCAAAACGATATCCTGTGACCAATCCACATTCCCCAGCGCCTGCCAGGCAGACTGGGACAGGTTTTGTACATCCACCCATTCATCTACGATGACGAGCGCCTTAGCCAGAGACAGCAGTCCCAGGCCCCACAAACCAGAAATGACTTTTTTGGCGTGGCCAGGGAAACGCTTTTTAATCGAAACGATCACCAGATTGTGGAAAATGCCCTCCGCAGGCATATTCACATCCACGACCTCGGGGAGAAAGAGACGGATCAGGGGTAAGAAAAGTCGTTCAGTCGCTTTGCCCATCCAGACGTCTTCCATGGGTGGGATACCGACAATTGTCGTTGGATATATGGGATCTTTGCGATGCGTGATCGCTGTAACGTGGAGAACCGGAAAAGGCTCCACTGGCGTGTAATAGCCGGTATGGTCGCCAAATGGACCCTCCAGGCGGAATTCATTGGGATCGATGTATCCTTCAATCACAATTTCAGCCTGGGCTGGCACCTCCAATGGTTGAGAGATACAATCCACAAATTCTACTGGAGCGCCGCGCAGGTAACCTGCCAAAAGGTATTCATCGATGTTGGGTGGTAGGGGTGCTGAGGCGCACCATATGCTGGCTGGATCTCCACCAAGCACAACCGCCGCCGGGATTTTCTCGATTTGGCTCTGGCGAGCAACGCGCGCATGTTCTGCACCCCCTTTGTGGCGCTGCCAGTGAACCAGAAGGGTGCGCTCGTCAACGACTTGCAGACGATACATCCCCACATTGCGTGTACCGCTCTCTGGATCGCGTGTGATCACTTGCGGCAGGGTGATGAAACGTCCCCCATCCTTAGGCCAGCAATGCGGGATGGGAATAAAATCTAAGGACAGGTGTTCCTGGTTGATGACCTCTTGAACGGGGGCTCGGCGAACTTTCTTTGGCCCCAAACCGATCGACTTGAGCACATCGAGTAGATTCTGCCCACGACCGATCATCTCCCGCAATCCGCGCGGCAGGCGTGGATCGATCACCTCACTCAACCGGCGGTTGAGATCTTCAAGATCATCTACTCCTAAGGCTAAGGCCATGCGCTGCCGGTTGCCAAAGGCATTGATCAGTACTGGCATCGTGAAACCAGGCAGGTTATCGAAGAGCAGAGCTTTGTTATGTTCCGGAGATGCCTTGGAAACCCGGTCAGTTATTTCTGTAATCTCAAGGTGAGGTGACACTGACTGGTTGATGCGAACAAGCTGCCCGTGGTTATCGAGCAGTTCGATAAAATCACGTAAATGGTTGATTGGCATGTTTTATTCCCGATGGGAAAACAGGGTAGATTATAGCATGAATGATTTACTTTCAATTTTCTAAAGTCCCGCGGCTTGACACAATTCTTCGGCTATGCTACATTTCATCTGACGTTTGCGTTCTTAAACGGTTTGCTTTCGGTTCTCTCTGATCGACCTTCGATAGGAAATAAACTATGACAAAGTCACGCTCTCAACTCATGGTCGAACGATTGATGGACCTTCAGGCCTCTTCTCCGGATATTGAAGCCTCAGCCATCGTGAGTGTGGACGGCTTGAGCATCGCCTCCGCGTTGCCCCAAGGCGTCGAAGAAGATCGAGTGTCAGCCATGTCCGCTGCAATGCTTTCTTTGGGGGAACGCATCGCCTCGGAATTAGGTCGCGGCAGCCTCGAACAGGTATATATCAAAGGCGAAAACGGGTACGTCATTTTGATGTCCGTTGGAGAAGAAGCTGTCCTGACATCCCTGGCACGTGAACGGGCGAAGTTAGGTCTGATCTTTCTGGATATGCGGCGAGCGATTGAAGCCCTGGCGAAACTGATTTGATGTTGGAAAATTGACATGGAATCAGTTCCTAAAAGCGGTTATTTTTACGCCAACAAATTCGCATTGATTATGATCAAGGCATTTGAAGATGTCATGGGAAAGAACGGCCTTAATGCGATATTAAACCTAGCTCATTTACCTCATTTGATCGACAACTATCCTCCAGGTAACCTGGCAAAGGAATTTGACTTTGCCGACGTTTCAGCGATCAATCAAGCGTTGGAAGAGATGTATGGCCCGCGCGGCGGAAGAGGACTGGCTTTAAGAGCAGGACGAGCCACATTCAACGATGCCTTACGCAATTTCGGTGCCCTTGCAGGGGCAAGCGACCTGGCATTTAAGGTTTTGCCTTTAAAGATAAAGCTACGCATTGGATTGCCAGCTATGGCCAGGATATTCACTCAAGTGAGCGATCAACGGAGTACGGTCGAAGAGCGCGATAACGAGTTTATCTACACAATTCACATTTGCCCGGTTTGTTGGGGGCGAAAAGACTTGGATAAACCGGTTTGCTTTATCGCTGTTGGATTATTGCACGCCGGATTGAAATGGGTTTCTGGGGGTCATGAATTTCGCATTGCCGAGTCGAAGTGTTTTGCCATGGGAGATGATGTGTGTGAATTTGTGATCGATAAGACCCCAATTGGATAGTTGTGATCATGAGCGGAGAAAATTCTTGCAGCTGACAGTTGTAATCCCTACCTTCGATGAGGCGGAGAATATTCCGCGGTTGATCCCCGTGCTATTCTCTTTACCTATCCCTGGACTTAAGGTTTTAGTGGTGGACGATGGCAGCCCGGATGGTACGGGTGAAATTACTGAAAAGTTAGCTGAAAGTTTCCCTGACCGCCTCTCCGTTATCCATCGGCGAGAGAAACGTGGCCTGGGTTCAGCCTATATAATCGGTTTCCGTCGCGCTCTGCGGGAGGGGGCTGAGTCAGTTGCCCAGATGGATGCCGACTTTTCCCACCCGCCGGAAAAATTGCCCGAGTTACTGAATGCACTTGAGACATGTGACGTGGCAATGGGTTCGCGCTATATTCCTGGGGGTAGATTGGACGATCACTGGCCACTTTGGCGTAAGGGTTTATCGGCGTTTGGGAATATCTATGCCCGCTCTATTTTGCGATTGCCGGTAAGGGATGTTACGGGTGGGTTTCGGATTTGGCGAAGAGAGACTTTGTTGGGAATGCCTCTCAATCGAGTGCGATCTAATGGGTATGCTTTTCAAATTGAAATGGCATACCTATCCTATCGGCTTGGATATAATTTCCAGGAAGTGCCCTTTTATTTCGCTGACCGGCGCTGGGGGCTATCGAAGATGTCGTATAAAATCCAAATCGAGGCGGCGCAGCGAGTCTGGCAAATGCTCCTGGAGTATCAAGATTTAAATCCAATCACACGTCCATTAAGCTTGGTCGATCCTAAATTGATCCACCGCCGTAAATAGTTGCCAGCCGACCCCACTCGTCCAGGTTAAGGGTTTCTGCCCTTCGACGGGGATCGAGGCCAGCAGCTTGCAGAAGGCGCTCAGCTTCACTGGGTTTCAATGCGAGACCGCCAGTTAAAGAATTCCGTAAGGTTTTGCGTTTCTGGCTGAAGCCAGCCCTTGCTAGGTGAAAAAAAGTTTCAAGAAGAGGGGAAGGGATAACCGTTGAGGGGTAAAGATCGATACGCACCACCGCCGAATCGATTTTTGGCGATGGGTAGAATGCACCTGCTGGGATGTGCGCCATGATCTGGGGTTGGCCAAAAACCTGAACGCTCAGTGCAAGAAGGCTCATCTCGCCCGGCGCAGCGCAAATCCGCGCCGCGACCTCGCGTTGTACTGTGAGAACGATGCGCTTCGGACGGACACTAGAATCTAGAAGATGACGGATGAGCGCTGAAGTGATGTAGTAAGGAATGTTTGCGACGACCAGATAGTCTGGCGCCTGAATTAATTGGGCCAGATCTAGTTCCAGGATATCACCTTGTACCACAAGTACATTGTGATAGGGGCTAAGCACGTGCTCCAATGGCGGGATGAGGTTTGCATCCAGCTCGACCGCTATCACCGATCCCGCACGGACCGCCAGATAGCGAGTTAAGCTTCCCAGTCCAGCTCCGATTTCTAATACCGTGTCGGATTTAGTGATATCGGCTGCCTCTGTGACTCGCCGAAGAGCGACAGGGTCCACCAAAAAAACCTGTCCCAGGCGCTGGTCAGGGCGGAGACCATATTGGCGCAGCAACCTGGGGACATCCAGTAGTGGCAAGTTTATGGAATTACCCACACGATATTCTCAGGGGGAGGCCATAGAAAGTAAACCGTCACCCATTGGTGCCAAGAAATATAGTCGTCATCACTGTACCCAAGGTCGATCATCCGTCCTTTGACACCTCCACCGACATCCGCTGCAATGGCGATGCCATAGCCTGGGATATACATGCGAGTTCCGAAGGAAATATAGCTGATATCCACAGCAGAAACACCTTTTGCGAGCGGTATCCCCGTCGCGGTGCCTAGACCGCCATTGCTTGTCGGATTGTAAGAAACGGCGTACATGTTGAGGGCGCGCCAGTATTTAATCGGGCCATCTGGCGTGTCCAATGTGTAAGGCACGATTTTCGTTCCATATCCGATAATTTGTGGTTTCGGTTCTTGAGCGACGAACTCAGCCTCTACCTGGCGAGATACTTCGACGCCATCCTCAAGACGCACCCGCACACGGCGGGCGGTTATTCCGAATTCTCCGGGTTGAACAATTTTTTGGCTGTCGAGCTCCAGCTCGGTTACGGGCTGAGTTTCGGTCTCGAAGGGAAGAGGGGTTGTATCTAGCGAGACGTTCTCCAGCACCCGGACAATGCGAATCTGTCCATTGGAGGGAAGGGGAGCAGCCGCATCAGGCAAGCTGTAATCTAGACCCTGTAGAGATAGACCCGCCCCGCGGAGCGCTTCACCAACGCTATCGGCGGCCGAGCGGATTTGGATTCGTCCTTCTTTGAATTTAATCTCCAATTCCCGCGATGTTCGCAGCTCGACATCAATTGGTCCGTTGAGCGGTGTATCGGCTGGTGGGGTTAATTGATCCTCGGCATGCAGAACGATCCCTGCTTCCCAAAGGGCTCTACCGAGGGTAGTAGCCGTGGACTTGATCGTTTGGACCTGGGAATTGGTGCTCAGGATGATTGGCCACATTCGCCGGACCTGCAGTGTGTGGGCTGAGTATTGCGAGAGCGCCTCACCGGGCGCGACCAGTTGTCCATCAGACATTATCTGGTCGCCTGGGTAGATGGGAATGCCTGCCAGGGCTAACAGGTTCGCAGGGATGCGTTCGGTGCTGAACATGGATCGAGTCTTACCATCAGCCAGAACCGTTATGTGTGATGATCGGGTCGGCGAGTCCTTTTCATCATCCTTGATAAACGGTATTTTTTTCCATGGCCCTAAACCGAGCAGCAACAACCCGCCTATGATTAATGCGATGGAAAGGATATAGAAAAGCTTATTGTTCATTTTGTTAGCTGATTCTATCAGATTTGTTTGGGATCATTTGCCCGGAGGAAGTTATGATAGTACAGAAGTCACGGGGTCTCTTGGTTGGAGGATAATGCTTTTCCTGAGGACGACTCGGGAATATTGCCGCCTCAAGGCCCTGGAAAAAATGTAACAAATCATGTAGTTCTACGTTTCTAAAGGTGAAAAGCATGCCTAGCTGGCAGGAAGTCGATGATATCGAGCTGCTGAAGTTAGCAAAAGATGGCGAGGCGGATGCTTTTGGTGAGCTTTATGAAAGATATGCACAGATTGTTTTTCGATTTGTGTATGCTCATATCAGAGAACGTTTTGATGCAGAAGATTTAACAGAGGAAGTATTTTTAAGGGCCTGGCGTTCACTATCCAATTACCGCGAACAAGGGGTTCCTTTTCAAGCCTTTTTGTTTAAGATCGCCCGCAATGCGTTGATCGATTTTTACCGGCACGCTGGACGGTCTGGGGGGCATATGCCTATCGAGGAACAATCATTCCCGGATTTACGGCCTGATACCGGGGAAGTAGCTCTCATCAACATGGAGCACCACGAAATCCGGAAAACACTGGACCAATTGCGCGATGATTACCGGACGGTTCTGGTTTTACGTTTCCTGAGCGGGCTGTCGCCCGAAGAGACTAGCGAAGTGATGGGGCGTACTCCGGGAGCTATCCGTATTTTGCAACACCGTGCATTGTCAGCGTTACGCAATTTGTTGGAACTATAATGATAAGCAAGATTTTACAAACCCAAGATGAGTTAGCTCGAATTCTGCAGCTCTGCCTTGAAGTGATTGAGAGCGGCCAAGAAACCGTTGACTCACTCCTATC
>Ga0209126_1000413_pt1 | contig 14537 bp, 13 predicted proteins | sample RifCSP19_1_FD_184024 | JGI IMG/M metagenome (GOLD analysis project Ga0209126, IMG submission 184024) | Soil microbial communities from Rifle, Colorado - Rifle CSP2_sed 19_1 (SPAdes) (version 2) | ecosystem: Environmental > Terrestrial > Deep subsurface > Rock core/Sediment | place: Rifle...
CCGCCGAGCCAATCAAGAACCAAGTCACTCGGTCCTTCGACGCGGTCAGGAAGGCGTAACGGCCTGACCCCGCGCATGGTCGCGGACAAGATCCGAGGGTAGTGGCGTAGCGCGCAAAAAAGGCCCGGGGCTCGCGCCCCGGGCTTTTTTGTTGGGCCGGGACCTTGTTCGTTTCGACTTTCTTCAGTCCTGCCGCTTCAAGCTCAAAAGCCCCGGCTGCCCCGCTTGCAACGGGTGCTGGCTCCGCTTAGGTTCGCCCCCGAAGGCTTTGCAAATGCCGCTGTAGCTCAGTTGGTTAGAGCGCTTGACTGTGGATCAAGAGGTCGGTGGTTCGAATCCCCCCAGCGGTACCAAGCCCCAGCGCGGCCTGAGAGTCAGGTAAGGCCAGACCGCCGCAAGCGCTCATTTTTGTGCGCTGCGTGTCAAAAGTGTCACAGCTTTCCTCCGAAGAATCGATATAGTCGTCCCCAGAAGCGACAATGAGAACGGGGGAATTGACATGCGCGTCTTCATAGCTTGCGCCATTATCATTACAGCGACGCTGAGCCTTGGAGGCTGCGTCGGTCACCATGAGAAGGCCGTCTCGGCTGAGCCGTTGAAGCTCAGCTAAATCACGACTGAGATAGCCCTACTACCTATCTCTCCGGCAAATGCCAGCCCCGGTCGGGTACCTCCCGGCCGGGGTTTTCTTTGGGCCGCTTGCCAGCTCTGGTGCGGGCGGCGGGCGATGACGTCACGGCCCTCAACGAGGCCTTCGCAAGTGAGCGCGCACGCCGCTAGGCGCGCGTGTCATGTCGGCCGCGCAGGTCTGCGCAAGCCATAAACCTCAGCGATGGGTGTTGGTGAGCCCTGCTTACCGGGGCCAATACCAGGCGGGAACAGCGCGGTCGATGCCGGGTCCGGGGATCGGGATCGCGTTGCCGTAATCCGAAATAAAGCCGCTATCGCTGCTCCCGATATAGGGCAGGGCGAGAGAGCTTCCCTTGGTGTAGTCCGGATTGAGGAATGGGTCGGCTGGAGAGGAAAAGTGGTTGACGCCATCCTCGAGGTTGGCGTTTTGGCCTTGAATATCGAAGGCGCGTGCGGGCGCGGCGGCCAAGCTTGCCATTCCGCAAAGAACCAGGACGAGACTGAGATATTTCATGGCAATTCCCCCGAAGCTGCTCTCCGTCAGCCGAAGCAGAAGATAACGCGTAATCGCCGGCAGAGGAAGGGCGCAAAGAAGGCAAAAACGAGGAAGGGCCGCCAGCGGGCCAGCGCCTGTTCCGCAAATCCATGAGCGCTGATACAAGCCTTCGCTGATGGCCCCCCGCATCCTCTACGTCGTCACCGAGGACTGGTATTTTCTCTCGCACCGCCTGCCTATGGCCCGCGCCGCCCAGGAAGCGGGCTACGAGGTGCATGTCGCGACCAGGCTGAAGGACGGCAAGGCGGCTATCGAGCAGCAAGGCTTCGTGCCGCATGGGCTCAACTGGAGCCGGGGCAGCCTCTCGCCCTGGGGTAGCCTTTCGGCCGTCGTCGAGCTTCGCCGCCTCCTTGGCGAGCTGAACCCGGACATTCTCCACAACGTATCCCTGAAGCCGGTCCTGCTCGGCACGGCGGCAAGCCTCGGCCGTTCCGCTACCGCCGTGGTCAATAGCGTTACCGGACTCGGCACGCTTTTCATCGGCGAGGCGGGGGTGAGCGGGCTCGCCCGCAAAATGGTGCGCTTTGCCCTTTCCCGCCTGTTGCGGCGCGGGCGCAGCCGGACCGTCGTGCAGAACCCCGACGACCGCGCCTTCGTCATCTCTCTCGGTGTGGCGCCTGACACGGTGGTGTCCATTCCGGGCTCGGGGGTCGACACCAAGAAGCTCACGAAGCTGCCTGAGCCGCCCCCGCCCGTAACCGCGGCCTATGTCGGGCGCATGCTCGCCGACAAGGGCGTGCTGACCTTGATCGATGCCTTCTCGCGCCTCGGCAAGCGGGGCGTCTCGCTTCAACTGCTGCTCGCCGGCGACTGCGACAAGGAGAATCCCGGCTCGCTCGCGCCCGAGCAGCTCCGCGAATTCGCCAGCCTGTACGGCATTCATTGGCTTGGCCACGTCGCCGACATCAGCGAGGTCTGGGCGCGCGCTCATTTCGCCGTGCTCGCCTCCCGCCGCGAGGGTCTGCCGAAGAGCCTGCTCGAGGCGGCCGCCTGCGGGCGGGCGATGGTGGCGACCGACGCGCCGGGATGCCGCGAAATCGCCATTCCAGGCGAGACCGCGCTCACCGTGCCGGTCGACGATGCGGAGGCTTTGGCCGACGCCATGGCGAAGCTCGCTGGCGATGCCGAGATGCGGCAGCTTTTTGGCGCCAATGCGAGGGCCCTGGTCGAAGCCAAGTTCTCGGCCGATTCCATCGGGCGGGAGACCGTGGCTCTCTACGACTCGTTGATCGCGCGCTAGGCCGCGGCGCCGTTTTCGGAACGCATCATCCTGACAATGCCGTCATGGGTCGCGACGGCAGGCCGCCAGCCGAGGCCCATCAGTTTCGACGGGTCGACCACGAAGCTGCCTGAAATGCGCTCCCACTCGGCCTCCTTGCCGAAGGACTTCATCAGCCGCATGACGCCGCCGAGCGGCACTTTGACGAGGTGAGGGGGGCGTCCAAGCCCTTCCCGCATGGCGGCGACGAGGCCGGCCATGCTGATCGGCTCGGCATCGGCGACGAGGAACGTTCTGTTTGCCGCCTCTTTGGCGCTGAGCACGAGCGAAATCGCTGAAACGAGATTGTCGAGAGCCAGCAACGAACGGCGGTTAGTGAGACCGGCGAACGGGAGCGGCATGGGCGTCCTGGCGAGCGTGGCAAGGGCGGCGATATTGCCTTTGACGCCTCTGCCGTAGACCACGGCGGGACGAAGCACGGTGAAGGGGACGCCGCTCGCGGCAACGAGGCGCTCGCCTTTGAGCTTGGCGCTCCCATAGGCGTCGGTAGGATTGGCCATATCCTTTTCGCTAATCGGGCGGTCGGCCGACAAGCCGGCCTGCGCCCTGACCGAGGACATGAACACCAAACGCTCAACCTTGCCGCGCGCCGCAGCGGCAAGCTCGCCCACGGCCTCGGCATTGATGCGGGTGTAGAGTTCATCGGGGAGCGATCCTGGCGCGTGCGCGATACCGGCGAGATGGATCAAATGCGTGACGCCCTCCAAGAGCCCCGACCAAGCGGCGGGATGGGCAAGATCGGGCATGGCCACGCGCTCGACGCCGCTCATGGCAGGGATCGATGAGTGATCGCGCGCCGCCGCCCTGACGTTCCAGCCCTCCTTGGCAAGAGCGAAGGCTAAGCGTTTGCCGATGAAGCCAGAGGCGCCGGTGATGAGCACGCGCCCCTTCAACTCAGCGTCCTTTGGCAAGGGCGAGGAGAGTGACGCCGGTGGCCACGAGGCCGAGGCCGACGCATAGGAGATCGACGGCAAGCGAGCGGGCGAGCACGGTGGCTATGGCGAGCCCCGCGAGCAGGAGCCCGAGCAGGAAGACCCGCGCCGTCACTTGCGGCACGCTCAAGCCCTGCATCACGGCGCGCTGATAGAAATGCGTCCGATGCGCCGACAGGATCGGCTCTTTCGCGGCGATGCGGCGGAACAGCGTCAGCGTCGGGTCGGCAAGCGTATAGAGCGGCAGGAGAAGCGCCGCGGCGAGATGGGCCTGCGCCACGAAGATCAGCATGAAGGCGAGGCAGAGCCCGATCGGCAGGCTGCCGGCGTCGCCGAGGAAGATCTGCGCCGGATGCTTGTTGAAGACGGCGAAGCCGAGCGTGGCGCCAAGCAGCGCCAGCGCCAGCAGCCCTATGGTGGCGGGGACGGCGCCAAGCGCCTGCAGGACTGCGATTCCAAGCGTCATCGGCACCACTTGCGCCACCGTCATCCAGTCGAGCCCGTCGAGGAAATTGACGGCATTCACGAACCAGACCACGGCCACCACCATCAGCGCGCGCTCCACGACCAGGGGCATGAGGCCGGGAAAGAGCTGGAAGCCTTCGGGAAGGCTCGCGACCAGGACCAGGCTCGCCAGCATCTGGCCGATCAGGCGCCACGACACGGGCAGCGTATGCGCGTCGTCGAGCGCGCCGAGAATGGTGAGCGCGACAGCAATGGCAAGGACGGGGACGAGGCTGGGGCGAGGCTCTTGCGCCCAGAGGAGAAGCCCGAGCGCGCAGCCGGCCAGCACCGACACCATGACCGCGAGACCTGCGCCTTGCGGCGTCGCGATCGTGTGCGACGAACGTGCGTTCGGCCGCGCCAGGAGAAAGCGCACGAGGAGCGGTTTCAGAGCCAGGATCAGCAGGGCGGACAGTCCCGCGCAGCCCGCCACCAGCATGGCGGCCCAGAGCGCAGGCTGAGCGAGCGGCATTCCCTCTAGTGAAGCGTGCGCGAGGCGGGCTGCCATTCGTCCTTGCCCGCGATCGGATGCCCGCTGCTCGCCGGCACATAGCCCTCGACGGTGGCGCGCAGGAGTTCCTGCATCTCCGCCTCGTCCATTCGGTGGATCGCGTCCTCGAGACGCTCCAAGACCGCGGCCAGCTCCTCAAAGGGCACAATCGGCTCGGAGTTCTTGAAGATGCGCGGATGGCTGGTGCCGGTCGTGTTCTCGCCGATCAGGAGTTCCTCATAGAGCTTCTCGCCGCGCCTCAAGCCCACATACTCGATGGCGATATCGCCGTCGGGGTGGGCATCGTCGCGCACCTCGAGGCCCGACAGGCGGATCATGGTGCGGGCGAGGTCGTCGATCTTAACGGGCGTGCCCATCTCCAGCACGAACACCTCGCCGCCGGCCGCCATGGTGCCCGCCTGGATGACGAGCTGGGCGGCCTCGGGGATCGACATGAAATAGCGGATCACCTCGGGATGAGTGACCGTCACCGGGCCGCCGGCCCTGATCTGGCTGCGAAACAGCCTGACCACCGAGCCCGAGGAGTCGAGCACATTGCCGAAGCGCACCATGGTGAAGATCGTGGCGGTGCCCCGCTCCTGGGCGAGCGCTTGGAGGATCTGCTCGGCTAGGCGCTTGCTCGCGCCCATGATGTTGGTCGGGCGCACCGCCTTGTCGCTCGACACGAGGACGAAACGCTCGACCCCGAGCTCCTTGGCGACCTCGGCGACCACCAGGGTTCCGAACGTGTTGTTCTGCAAGCCGGCGAAAGGGTTCGCCTCGACGATGGGAACATGTTTGTAGGCGGCGGCGTGATAGATCACCTCGACCCCGAGCTCCTGAATGGTGCGGGCCACGAGCTTGCGGTCGAGCACCGATCCGAGCACCCCGGCCACATTGGTGGATCCCGCCGCGCCGGCCTCGGCCTCTTTTTGCAGGCGCCGCTTGAGGTCCTCGATCTCCATGGAGATTTCGTAGAGCGCGGCCTCGGACAGCTCGAATAGGACGAGCGTCTTCGGTCCGAGCCTGAGCAGCTGGCGCGTCAGCTCCGAGCCGATCGAGCCACCCGCTCCGGTGATCATCACCACCTTGCCGCGCACATTGGCGGTCAGAAGCTCGAGATTGGGGATGACCGGATCGCGCCCCAAGAGATCCTCGACGTCGATCGGCCGCAGGTCGCTCACCTGGACATGGCCCGAGGCAATCTCCTCGAGTGCGGGCAGCGTCTTCACCACCACGGGAAAGGCCTCGAGCGCCCTGATCGCCACCCGGCGCTCGCCGCGTAGCGCCGAAGGCGTGGCCAGCAGCACCTCCTTCACATTCTCCTCGGCGATCACCCTGGCGATCCTCTCCGGCCTCAGCACCTTGACGCCGTGCACGACCTGGCCCGCGAGGGAGGGATTGCTATCGATGAAGGCGACGGTCTTGTAGCCGCCGGCCTCGTTGAGCGCGCGCAGGAGCTGGATACCGATGGTCCCGGCGCCGTAGATGATGACGGGCTTCCGCTCGTCGAAGCTCACCGGCTTGTGTTGAGGCGCGGCCGCGAGCAGCATGGCACCGGCCCACTGCCGGCTGAGGCGGATGAGAAGTGCGGCGATTAGGGCATAGATCACGATGACCGAACGCGGATGATCCTTGACGGCCATCATCAGCACGACGACCGCCCACAGCACGGCGGCGATGATCACCGCGATATAGATGCGGGTGGTGCCCTCCGGTCCGATGAAGCGGGTGACGAGCTTGTAGAGCCCGCGCGCGTAAAAGACGATGACGCCGATGATGGGGGCCGCCACCAGGAGCAGCCATTTCTCCGGGTTCGGCGGCACATAGAGCCGGCTGAGCCGGAGCGTATAGGCGGCCCATATCGCGAGGCTCAAAAGCACGAGGTCGTTGACGATCAGAAGTGCCCGCTTGAACCAGCGAGGACGCTCGATCAGCCATACGGCTAGACGCATTGAGGGCCACCCCGAACCGGCTCTTTGAGCCGGACTTCCCAATCTTCGCCCGCGGCGGGAGAGTGCATTGCACCATAACCGAAGCTTGTCGGGAACGGAAGTGAGCGTGGGCTGAGGATCGAAAAGCGTGGAAAGCGGGAGTGTTGCCGCAGTTCGCGTTTAGCCGAGGATCAGCACCAGGAGGCGGCTTGGACCGTGGGCCCCTCTGACGATGGTCTGCTCGATATCTGCCGTCCTTGATGGCCCGCTGATCAGGTTGACGGTGCGGGGCAACGTCCCCTGACCGTAGATCGCCCGCACCCGGTCCCAAGCCTCCTCGTAGGAGCCGACGATATCGGAAGCTGCGATGAGAATAGTGTGAGCCTCGGGGAGGAAGTTCAGTGTCGTCGGATTATCGGGGCCGGAGACTAAGAACAGGGTCCCGGTCTCGGCCGCAGCCACCACGGCCCGCGACAACGAGGCCCGGTCGCCGGGTCCTGCTCGCCCAAATGAGCGCTCGATGTCCCACGCTTCGCGCCAGGGCAGCGCGGCAAGGACGCGGTCGGCGCCCATACGCAACCGAGGCGGCAGGTTACAGGTTCCGAGATAGGACGCGATGGCTCCGACCGCCTCCTTTTGGGTGGGGACGCGGCTCACATCGGCGCCTTGCTTGGTGAGCATGTCGGTGAGCAGCGCCACGCGCTCCTCGCCGCGCCGCGTGGCGCGCGACGGAATGGTGCCGCGTGGATGGCGTTCGAGCCGCCGCACCACCGCTGTCCGGCGAGCGTGGTCCAAGCTCGCCACGCCGAGCGCAGCGCGGATGCGGTCCAAGACCGCGGCGCGGGTCTCCTCAGGAGCGCTCATACTCGCCCCCTCCGTCGCGCGCGGGTGTAGAGGCTGTGGAATGTCCTCCCTTGCGGGGCCGGGAGGTCGCGGGTCCCTGTCCAGGCCTTGGCGAGCGGCAGCCGGCTCAACCTGCCGCGCGCGCCCGCGCGCCGCGCCATGAACAGCACGATCGCGTTCGCGAGCGCATGATACACAAGCGGCCGCTTTGCGGCGTAGGCCCACATTTTCAGAAAGAGGCGCTCGGAGAATGGCGGGTTGCCTCGTGCGAAATCGCGCTCCCGCCAAGTTCGCATCATGTCTGGCAGCGGGATGTCCATGGGGCAGACCGCCTCGCACCGGCCGCAAAAGCTCGAAGCGTTGGGGAGATCGCGGGCACGGTCGATGCCTTGCAGCTGCGGCGTCAGCACCGCGCCCATCGGGCCCGGATAGACCGAGCCGTAAGCGTGCCCGCCGATGGCGCCATAGACCGGGCAATGATTGAGGCAGGCGCCGCAGCGGATGCAGCGGAGCATGTCGGCGAACTCGTTGCCCAGCATCTCGCTCCGTCCATTGTCGAGAAGCACGACGTGATAGGCGCTAGGCCCGTCGGGATCGCGGTCGCGGCGTGGGCCGGTGGCGAATGTCGTGTAAGTCGTGATCTCCTGGCCGGTCGCCGAGCGGGCCAAGAGCCGCAAGATGGTGCAGGCGTCCTCGAGCGTCGGCACGATCTTCTCGATCGAGGCGATGACGATATGCGTCCGCGGCAAGGTCGACGTCAGGTCGCCGTTGCCCTCATTGGTGACGATCACCGATGAGCCGGTCTCGGCGATCAGGAGATTGGCGCCGGTGATGCCCACATCGGCGGCGAGGAATTTTTCACGCAGCACTTTGCGTGCTTCGGCCACGAGATATTGGGCCTGGTCGAGCCTGCGCTCCCGGGGCAGCCTGTGATGAGCGCGGCGGAAATCGGCCTCGATGGTCTCCTTGTTAAGGTGGATGCCCGGGGCGATGATATGGCTCGGACGCTCGCCCCTGAGCTGCACGATGTATTCACCGAGATCGGTCTCGACCACCTCGATCTTGGCGGCTTGCAGATGGGCGTTGAGCCCGATCTCCTCTGACACCATCGACTTGCCCTTGGTGACGAGCTTGGCGCCCGCCTCCTGGCAGAGCTTCAAGATGATGGCGCGGGCATCGGCTGCGGTCGGCGCGTAGTGCACCGACCCGCCGCTCTCGGCCACCTTGCGCTCGTAAGTCTCGAGATAGAGATCGAGATGCGAGAGGGTGTGGTCCTTGATGGCGCGGGCGTCCTCGCGCAGCGTGTCGAACTCGGGCAGTTTCGCTCTCGCCGCTTCGCGCTTGACGACAAACCCGCGCTTGACGTTCTGGAGCGCCTTCTGCAACGCCGTATCGGCGAGCGCATGGGCGGCGTCGGTCTTGAAGTCTTGCCGTCCGTTTCCCATCGCCTCGCTCTCCCTCAGCGCTTCTGCCGGGGCGCGGCAATGGCGGGGTCCTCGGTCATGCCGGCGAGCACCTCCGCCACATGGCGCACCTCGACATCAGCGCGCTCGCGCACGAGTCTGCCGGCGATGTGCATCAGGCAGCCGAGATCGCCGGCGAGCACGGTCGAGGCGCCGGTGCCGATGATGTCGCGCACCTTGGCGTCGAGGATGGCGGTGGAGATGTCCGGATATTTGACCGAGAAGGCACCGCCGAAACCGCAGCACACCTCGCTCTCGCCAAGCTCGACCAGCGACAGCCCTTCGACGCTCGCGAGGAGCCGCCGCGGCGCCTCTCGCACATGAAGCTCGCGCAAGGACGAGCAGGAATCGTGATAGGTGACGTTTTCCTCATAGGCCGCATCGACCTTGGTGAGGCCGAGCACCCCAACCAGGAAGGACGTCAGCTCGAAGCTCTTGGCCGCGAGCGCGCTGGCGCGCTCGGCGAAATTCGGATCCTCGGCGAGCAGGCGGGGATAATGGACCCGCAACATGCCGGCGCAGGACCCGGACGGCGCGACGACATAGTCGAAGCGCTCGAAGGTCTCGACCACCTGGCGGGCGATGGCAATTGTATCTTGCCGGTCGCCGGAATTATAGGCGGGCTGTCCGCAGCAGGTCTGCGCACGCGGCACCTCGACGCGGGCTCCTCCCGCTTCGATGAGCTTGATCGCGGCAAAGGCGACGCTCGGCCGGAACAAATCGACCAGGCAGGTGACGAACAGCCCGACCAGCGGGCCTTGCGGCGATGGGGCAGGCGTGGAGGTCATGGCGCCCGGCAAGCTTTGCACGTTGTGGCGGGAGATGGGAGCCAGGATGTAGCATCGCCGGCGCGACTCAAGAAATCCGAATCGCGCCGCAAGAGGGTGCTTGAGGGTGGGCATGAGGAAGCAGGCGAGAGCCTTGGCAATGTTCGCGCTATTGACGGCGCCCTTTCCAGGCTGGGCGGCCGGCGCCGAGCCCGTGCGCCTCGTCACGCCCGTCGTCTATGGCACGCATCTGCCTGGTTTGGGCGAGCCCGCGTCGAGGCTGGCAAAGCTGATCGAGGAGCGCTCGGGCGGCGCTTTGCTGCTCGATCTGAAACAGCCGGGGGACGGGATCAAGCCCCACGAGATTCTCGGCAAGGTTTCCGACGGCGTCGTCGGCGCAGGCTTCGCTTTCGCCGGTTACTGGTCGGCGAAACTCCCCGCTGCGGCGCTCTTCTCGGGCTACCCCTTCGGCCCTGACGCCAAAACCTATCTCGATTGGTTCGAGCAGGGCAGCGGAAGGAAGCTTTACCAGGAGATGTATGACCACGCGGGGTTCAAGGTCCACGTCATGCCGTGTGCCTTCGGCGGCGCCGAAGCAGGCGGGTGGTTCATGAAGGAGATCAAGAGCGCCGAGGATATCAAGGGCCTGCGCATGCGCATTTTCGGGCTCGGCGGCCGGGTGATGTCACACCTCGGCGCCACCACCGTGGTCGTGCCGGGCGGCAATCTGCTCGCCGCTTTCCAGAAAGGAGAGATCGACGCCGCTGAGCTTTACACCCCCGCCGTCGACGAGCGGCAAGGCCTCAAGGACAAGGTCAAGCTCATCTATGTGCCCGGCTGGCACCAGCCCGAGACGGTGCTTGAACTCATCGTCAACAAGGATCGCTGGAACGCGCTTTCGGATCACCAGCGCAGCCTGATCGACGGCGCGTGCCTGGCCACCCTGCAAGCGACACTCGCCGACGGCGCCAAGCTCCAAACGGACGCCCTTGCCAATCTCGCCAAAGACGGCGTTCGCGTCGAACAATGGCCGGAGGACGTGCTTGCGTCCATGCGCTCGGCCTGGACCGAAATTGCCAAGGAAGAGGGCGACCGGGACTATTTCTTCAAGGCGGTCCTCGACGACATAGAGAAATTCCGCGCCAAGGGTAAAGGCGCACCCGAGCCCTCGCCCGATCCGAAAATCTCGGCCGAGCCGGAGACCTCGGCCGAGACCAAAGCCGCACCCTGACGGAGCGGCCTATTGCGCGGGGACCGTCTTCAGATAGGCGATGATGTCGGCCCGTTCGGCGGCGTCGGGGATGCCCGGAAAGGCCAGCGCCATCGGCGAATCCGCAATCATCGCTTTCGGGTCGGCGATCCATTTGTCCATGTGCTCTTCGGTCCAGGTGAAGCCCTCCTCGCCGAGTTTCTTCATCCCGGGCGAATAGGGGTAATCGGCGACGCTCGCCGCTTTGCGTCCGATGGTGCCGTTAAGCTCCGGCCCGACCAGGGTCTTGGCGCCGGGGCCGACCTGATGACAGATGCCGCACTTGGCGAAGGCCGCCTTGCCCTTGGTCGCATCGCCTTCGGCAAGGGCTGGTCCGCTCAGAGCCATGAGCGCGACCGCGGTAAGTCCATAAAGCTGAAAAATCCTCATCTCAGTCCTCCTTATCGCTGTCCTCGCCAGAGGCGACCCAAGCCTCTGTTTGGACGATTGCCCAGCGTTCTCCCGTTAGCTCCGTGTTTTTTGTTGAGGGACTCTAACAGAACGCTCGAAATCCCTCAAAAAGCCGTACCTGCGGCATCGTAACTCGGAGGAAGTCCAAGAGTTGCGGCGGACAGCGCCGCGAGGCGCCGCTTGGCGGGGCGTATTGCCCGCCAACCCTTAAGCGTGCGAAAGACAAGGGGCTAGCGGGTCTCCTCGAAGAACCGCTCGGCCCTCTCGGAGCCTAGGATGTCGCATCTTTCCCTGCCCAGCCCGGATCTCGCGATCCTTCAGCGCCGCAACGACATCTTGAAGCAGCTGAAGAAGCTCGTCCCCGACGCCATCCTGATCACGGACCAGGAAGGCCGCCGCACCTTCGAGACCGACGCGCTCACCGCCTATCGCTGCCTGCCGCTCGCGGTCGTGCTGCCGGAATCGACCGAGGAGGTGAGCGCGATCCTGCGCTTCTGCCACGAGAACCACGTCAAGGTCGTGCCCCGCGGCGCCGGCACCTCTTTGTCGGGCGGGGCCTTGCCGCTCGAGGACGCCATCGTGCTCTGCCTCACGCGCATGACCAAGGTGCTCTCCATCGACCTTACCAACCGCGTGGCCCGCGTCGAGGCCGGCATCACCAATACCGGCATTACCCAGGCAGTTGCCGCGCAAGGCTTCTTCTATGCGCCGGACCCATCGAGCCAGATCGCCTGCACCGTCGGCGGCAATGTCGCCACCAACTCCGGCGGCGCCCATTGCCTGAAATACGGGGTCACCACCAATAATGTGCTGGGGCTCCGCATCGTGCTGATGAGCGGCGAGATCGTCGATATCGGCGGTCCTAGCCTCGACGCTCCCGGCTACGATTTCCTCGCTCTGATCGTAGGCTCCGAGGGGCAGTTCGGCGTCGTCACCGAGGTCACCGTGCGCCTGCTCAAGGCGCCGGAAGGCGCGCGCCCCATGCTGCTCGGCTTCGACTCCAACGAGAAGGCGGGAGCCTGCGTCGCCGGCATCATCGCAGCCGGCATCATTCCCGTGGCGCTCGAGTTCATGGACCGGCCGGCGATTCATGTGTGCGAGCATTTCGTCGCCGCGGGTTACCCCCTCGATGTCGAGGCGCTGCTCATCGTCGAGGTCGAGGGCTCGGAGGACGAGATCGACACGCTTCTCGAAAAGATCGGCGAGATCGCCGAGGACTACCATCCGCTCGTGATGCGCCGGAGCCAAAGCGCCGAGGAGAGCGCCAAGATCTGGAAAGGCCGCAAGGCGGCGTTCGGCGCCATCGGCCAGCTGTCGGACTACTATTGCATGGACGGCGTCATCCCGCTGTCCAAGCTCCCCAAGGCGCTCGATGAGATCGGCTGGATTTGCCGGCGCTACCGCTTCGACGTGGCCAACATCTTTCATGCCGGCGACGGCAATCTGCACCCGCTCATCCTCTACAACGCCAACGATCAGCTCCAGCTCGAGCGCGTCGAGCTGTGCGGCGCGGAGATCTTGAAGCTCTGCGTCGAGCTCGGAGGCTGCCTGACCGGGGAGCATGGCGTCGGCATCGAGAAGCGCGAATTGATGCGTGTGCAGTATTCCGACGCCGATCTGGCGCAGCAGATGCGGGTCAAGGCCGCCTTCGATCCGGACTGGCTGCTCAATCCGGGCAAGGTGTTTCCGCTGGAAGGAATTGGACTCCAGTGACCGGCCATATGCGTGTCGGCTTCCATGCTCCTGACACGGTGGAGGAGCTTGCCTATCTCGTCGCCGAGGCCGCCGATACGCGGACCCCGCTCGAGGTGATGGGGCGAGGCACCAAGCGCGAGGTCGGCCGCCCGGTGCAGCATGGCGCGGTGATCAGCACCGAGAGCCTGGTCGGCATCCCCATTTACGAGCCGAGCGAGCTCGTGCTCGTGGCACTGGCCGGCACGCCGGTCGCCCAAATCGAGCAGCTGCTCGCCGAGAACGACCAGGAGTTCCCCTTCGAGCCGGTCGATCTTGGGCCGGTGCTTGGCTTTGGCCCCGGTCAAGCCACGATCGGGGGCGTGATCGCCACCAACCTCTCCGGCAGCAGGCGCATCCTTTCAGGCGCCGCGCGCGACCATGTGCTCGGCGTGCAGGCCGTCAATGGACGCGGCGAGACGATCAGGGCCGGCGGCCGGGTGATGAAGAACGTCACCGGGTACGATCTTGCCCGCGCGCTCGCCGGCTCCTGGGGAACGCTCGCGGTTATGACCGAAATTGCCATCAAGGTGCTCCCGGCCCAGCGCGAGGTCCGCACCGTGCTGTGTTTCGGCCTTGCCGATCTGAATGGGGTCGAGGCCTTGTGTCTTGCCCTCGGCACCCCGTTCGAGGTCTCGGGCACGGTGCATTTGCATGCCGAGCTCGCCGAATGCTTCTCCGACCAGGAGATTGCCAATGCCGGCGCCTCGGTCACCGCCATCAGGGTCGAGAATTTCCCGGCCTCCGCCCGCTACCGCTCGAGCCGTCTGAAGCAGATGCTTCAGGCCTATGCTCCCGCGCTCGAGCTCGACACCATGCGCAGCCGCATCTTCTGGAACGAGGTCAGGGCGCTCAAGATGTTCCAGAAGACCGCGCGCCCGCTGTGGCGCATTTCCACGGTGCCGTCCACCGCGCCGAAACTCGTCAGCAGCCTGGCGCGCAAGATCGACGTCCGCGTCCTTTACGATTGGTCCGGCGGGCTCGTCTGGCTCGAAACGCCGCCCATTTCCGATGCCGGTGCGGTCGAGATTCGCCGTACCATTGCCGAATTCGGAGGTCATGCCACACTGATCCGCGCCGAGGCTCAGGCCAGGGCCGGCATCGACGTGTTCCAGCCGCTCGATCCGCCGCTCATGGCGCTGACGGCCTCCCTCAAGCGCGCCTTCGATCCGGTGGGGATTCTCAACCCTGGCCGCATGTACGCCGGGATATAGGCGAGGACCATGCAGACCAATTTCAACGCCGTCCAACTCGCCGATCCGACCATTGCCCGGGCCGACGAAATCTTGCGGCGTTGCATCCATTGCGGGCTCTGCACCGCCACCTGCCCGACCTATGTGCTCACCGGCGACGAGCGCGATAGCCCGCGCGGCCGCATCTACTTCATGAAACAGATGTTCGAGGAGCGCGAGGTGACGCCGTCGATGACCTATCACATCGACCGCTGCCTCTCCTGCTTCTCCTGCATGACCACCTGCCCGAGCGGGGTCGACTACATGCATCTTGTCGATCTCGCCCGCGCGCGCATCGAGACCAAGGGCCACCGCTCGTCCTCGCAGCGCACCACGCGCTGGATCTTGAGCAAAGTGCTGCCCCATCCGCACCGCTTCCGGCTCGCTCTTCGCTTAGGCTGGCCCGCACGTCCATTCCGCGGTCTCATCGCCCGCGGCTACCAAATCCTCTGCGGCTTCGATGCCGACCACCCCGGCGACGACGCCGCTGACCGGATGATCGCCCTGCATCCCACG
>Ga0209126_1000415_pt1 | contig 14525 bp, 15 predicted proteins | sample RifCSP19_1_FD_184024 | JGI IMG/M metagenome (GOLD analysis project Ga0209126, IMG submission 184024) | Soil microbial communities from Rifle, Colorado - Rifle CSP2_sed 19_1 (SPAdes) (version 2) | ecosystem: Environmental > Terrestrial > Deep subsurface > Rock core/Sediment | place: Rifle...
AGCAATATCAATGCCAAGCTAAACATTGTTATAATTGACTATACCCCCATGGTTTTTAATGGAAAAGCTGACAGGCAGAGGGGAAGCCAGGGCGAGAAATGTAGGAAAAAACTTATCCAAGTTCGTACAATGACTGCTGATTGTTTCCCTGTGGGGAGCTACTTCGCGTAACCGATGGAACGGTGCCTGGTTCCGGGATATCCGACATCCCCTCTACAAGATCACGTGAACGCCTCCACGGTTCTTGTGGAGATCGACTTGGTCCCTACGGATACAGCCCCGCCAATCGTTCGATAATCGGCGGGATCAGATAGGTGGCCAGCTGCGTATGGGAGCCGCCGCCCAGGACCACAGAAAGTTTCCCCCCGCAGACTTCTTCCGCCAGTTCCCGCATACGGATCGCGATGTTCCAGTAGCAGGGCCCGGAAAGGCCGATGTCGCCATAGTCGCCCTGGTGCGTGTCGAAGCCGAAATACCAGAACATCAGGTCGGGCCGGAATTGGCGGACCCGGCGGGGGAAGTGCTGCTCCACCAGGTCGAGGTACAGGTCGTTCATGGGCCGCTCGCCTCGCCTGCTTGCCCAAGGGGAGGGATAGGCCGCATCCACTTTCGTTCCGTCGGGGGACTCGTAATTCGTCCCGCAGAGGCAGACATGGAGGATATCGGGGTCGTTTTGAAACAGGTCCCGGGTGCCGTCGCCGTGGTGGGCATCGGTATCCAGGATGGCAAAACGCCGGAGGCCGTGTTTCTCCCGCAGGTTGACGATGCAAAGCGCAACGTCGTTGAAGCAGCAGTAACCCCCGAAATACTCCCGCCCCGAGTGGTGCCCGCCGGCGCCGATGAAGGCAAAGGCATTGGCAATTTCCCCTTCGGCGATCTTTTCTCCCGCCATCACCACGCCCCCCGCCGAGTGCCAGGCGGTGGAGCAAAGGGGGTCACCTTTCACGCCTTCGATCAGGGACGGGGTGTGAACCTTCAGCACCAACTCCTGCGAAACGGGCCCCGGCTCATACATCCTGACGTTCTCGCTTTGCAAGATCCTGTCCAGGGCCATGGGAAAGTCGGCCAGCCGCGCCCCGACAGTAAGATAGCTGCGCCGGGAATAGGAAGGGTGATAGAAAATTCCGGTGGTGCATGACGGCAGGGGGGACATTCCTTCATCATAAACGAGCCATGCGCTAAGATGAACCTATGATCCGCGTCACGGAGACGATCCTCCTCGACGAAAGCGAGATTTTGGAACGGTTCATCCGCTCCTCGGGTCCCGGGGGGCAGAACGTCAACAAGACCAGGTGGGTATTTGCCCAGGGTTATTCAAAATTAATGTGCTCTTCCATTATATAAATTGGTCTTTCATTGGTTTGTTCGTATATACGCCCGATATACTGGCCTAAAATTCCAATTGTGATCAATTGAATTCCACCCAGAAATAAAACTATAAGAAATACAAAAATCCAGCCTGGTATCGTTGGTTCCGGATAAGGATAATTGGAAATTACGGCATACAGGATTATTAACAAGCTGACCAGAGAGCAAAAATATCCTATAGCCAATGATATTTTTAATGGAAACGAAGAAAAAGAGAGAATACCGTCAATAGCAAGTTTTACCAATTTCCGAAATGGATATTTTGTTTTCCCCGCAAATCTCTTCTCCCTTACGTATTCCACTTCCGTTTGCCTGAACCCTACCCAGCTTACCATTCCACGGATGTAGCGGTTTTTTTCCCTCATTTTTTTCAGTTCATCAACTACTCTTCTGTCCATCAGCCGGAAGTCGCCACTATCGACTGTGATATCAATGTGGGTAGTTTTTCGAAGGAATCGATAGAATAGAAATATTGCAGCATGTCTGAAAATACCCTCTCCCTTGCGTTTTTTCCGCACGCCATGAACGACTTGATAGCCTTCCCCCCATTGTTTCACCATTTCCGGGATAATTTCCGGTGGATCCTGTAAATCTGCATCGATCGTCACGACTACCCGGCCCGATGTCTTATCCATCCCAGCGGTAAGGGCGGCTTGATGTCCAAAGTTTCGGGAGAAGTTGATCAACTTTACTTTTTTATCCTGGAAACACAGTTGCTTTGCTAACTGTAATGTTTTATCGCGACTCCCATCGTTTATCAATATAATTTCGTATTCATCCTTATATCTATGAAGGACAGCCGTTAGTTTTTTATATAGTTCATGGATTACTAGTTCTTCATTATACAGCGGAACAATCACGCTAATAAATGTGGACACAGGTTATCCCTTCCACTTTCATTTAATATCGATTCATTTCGAAAAGGATTCTCCCTTCGATACCCCCAACATGGGTCAATAACCTACTCGAGGCGGGCTCGCCGGTTCGCCGAAGTACCTTTCCCGGAAAAAATCGTGCCCCGTCGGAAGGAAGGTTGGTATTGCATAGAAATCGTCGCGGATCTCCCGGAGCACGAGGTCCCGGTACGGTTTGTAGCGGAATCCTTTTCCGAGCAGGATGTGGAATTGTGTGCCGTACACCGGAAGAGTGCCGGTCTCGAACGAGTCGAAAAAGAGTTTCAGTTCCCTAGTATTGGGCATCCTTTTCAAAAACACCAGGATGTTTTTTCCGTCGAGGAGCCGGAAGTCGGTCCACAGGTCATCTGCCCGCCCGTGGGCGGATCCGTGGCCGAACACGACAAAGTGGTTCCCCGTGTAGTAGGAAAGGCGCGCGGCCAAGGCGTAGGAGGTCGTGGAGAAGGTGTACTCCCTCTCGAACGCCATAAGCCTCGCCGCCACCTCGGGTGCTTTGAAGAAAAAAACGAGGTCCCCGTAGAAACGGGTATTCCTCCAGGCCGACAGTGGCAGCGCGAGGAGGACCGCGAGAATTGCGATGTGAGCCATTGTGAAAACACCCATCCCCTGGACAGCCCCGGCAATCCGCTCCGTTCCCGAGACGGCGAACAGCGCCAGGAAGAGATACGGATAAAACGAAACGGCCCAGTGCACCCCGATGGACTTCACCGTAGACAGAACTGTGAGCATTGCGATTGGCACGAGGAACAGCACGGCGAACGCGAGAAGGGGGCTTCCCATCATCCGTTCCGTCATCCCCTTTCGTTCCCGGTAGAGGAGGAAGAGGACCGGGGGGGTGACCAGGTAAAGCTGCGTGACCACGTGAAGAGCAACACTTTGGAGGTCGAACCGCATCCCGGTGTTTCTGTTATACAGGTTGAACAGGACGTTCGCCCAGGAGTGGGTGTAGTTCCAAAACACGTTCTGAGCTACGAAAGGGGCAGCGGAAAGGACCAGGAGCAGGATCCCCGCCAGACGCCTTCGGTCCTTACGGGCAGAAAGGAGGTACAGGGCGTATGACGCGCCGAGGAACACGGCGAGGTACTTCGACAGGAAGGAAAGGCCGAGAAAGGCTCCGGACAGAATGTACGAGAGGTACCTTTCCTCCCGGACCGCCTTGTAGAAGAAGAAGGCGGACAGGAACGAAAAGAGGTAAAGCGGGGTATCCGACGTGTAGGGAACGAAGAGGATGTTCAGGGGGGACACGAAGTACAGGATGGCGGTTGCCCTGGCCTTGGTCGCGTCGTGCTCCCTCAGCAGGAAGTAGATCCCTACCCCTACGAGGGTCGAGGAAAGGATCGCCGGCAGCCGGATCACCCACTCCGTTTTCCCGAGCAGGAGGAACGGATACAGGAACCATGCGGCCATCGGCGGGTGGTCCCGGTACCCGAGGGCGGGCCGGATCGCCTGCTGATAGTAGTACGCCTCGTCGTTTGTCAGCGGGACGACGAACGACAGGGCCATTTTGAGAAGGAGAGTCCCGCCCAGAGCCCACAGGAAGAGACGGCGGTACTCCTCCGCGCTGCGGGCCTCCCCTGCGGGCATCACTTCCATTTCTCCTCCCCTTTTTGTGTCATCCCATCGCTGCTCCCGTTTCCGTCGGTGGGGTGTCGGTCACGTGGTGCTCCCCTTGCATTGAGGTATGCCATCGGTTCGACGGGTTACCCTACGTTACAACATACGAGACCGGCCTGTCATATGGTCTGTTTCGTTACGATTTTCCGGAATAGAGGGATAAGAGATCAGACGGCCGGGAAATGGGATTTTGCGCAAATACCTCGAACATGATAATCCGGTAGTCGAGGGGGGAGCCGTCCTCGTTTACTGCCTTGATCCGGAGCGCCATCTTCCCGAAGGTCTGCCCGAAGGCACCGTGCTCACCGCGGCGATGGAGGCCGGGCGACGCCTTCATCATCAACGAGCCATGCGCTAAGATGAACCTATGATCCGCGTCACGGAGACGATCTTCCTCGACGAAAGCGAGATTTTGGAACGGTTCATCCGCTCCTCGGGTCCCGGGGGGCAGAACGTCAACAAGGTGGCGACGGCGGTCCAACTTCGCTTCGACGTCCGACATTCCCGGTCACTGCCCGATGCCGTGCGGGAACGCCTGGTTCGCCTGGCGGGGAAGAGGATGACCGGCGAAGGCGTGCTGATCCTCGAGGCGCGAAGGTTCCGCACGCAGGAGCGCAACCGCCAGGACGCAAGGGACCGCCTGATCGGGTTGCTCCGCAGGGCGGCAGAACCCGTCACGCCCCGCCGGAAAACCAGGCCTGGCCGGGAATCGCAGAAACGCCGGCTGGAGCGCAAGCACCGGCGAAGTGAATCCAAGAAGACACGAGGACGGGTATCGATTCCGGAACACTGATATTCCACCCGACCGTGACGATCAGGTTGCGGCAGGCGTTGCACCCGAACCGGGAGGCGGCCAAGGGGTGAACAAGGATCTCCTCCCGGGGGCGGGCGTTCTCGCGCTTGTGCTTTCGCTCGCCGCAGGCGGCGCCGCAGGGGCGAACCGGTCCGACGGGTGGAACGAGTGTGCGAAGATCGCTGACGACGCGCAACGTCTCAGATGCTTCGACGATCGTTCCGGCCGCAGCCCGGCGGAAACCGAAGCACCGTCCTACCTGTCACGGCTCTGGGAACTGGACACGGAATCAAGGCTAAGGAAATTCGCCATCACGCCCTACCGGTCCAACTACATCCTGCCCGTTACCTACAACACCACGCCGAACGAAGGGCCCATCCGGGAGGCCGAGCCGGGGAAGGAAGTCAAGAACCACGAGGTCCAGTTCCAGATCAGTTTCAAGATCAAGCTCTGGCAGGACATCCTGGACAAGGAGATGGACCTCTGGGTTGCCTACACCCAGCGTTCCTTCTGGCAGTTTTACGATTTCGCGGACTCCTCCCCGTTTCGCGAGACCGATTTCGAGCCCGAGCTTCTGCTCAACGTCCGCACCGATTACCATCTCCTCGGCCTCAGGGGCCGCTACATCCAAGTCGGTGTGGATCACCAGTCCAATGGCCGCGCAAAACCGCAGTCCCGAAGCTGGAACCGCCTGGTGGCGAACTTCGGATTCGAGAGGGACAACGTCATTCTCCTCCTCGATACCTGGTATCGCATCCCGGAAAACGAGGAGGACGACGACAATCCCGGGATCGAGAAGTATCTGGGCTACGGACAGATGAACGTTTTCTACCTGCGGAAGGGACACCGGTTCGGGCTCCTGATCAGGAACAATCTCCGGTTGCACGACAACAAGGGCGCCTTGCAGCTCGAATGGAGCTTCCCGCTCATCCGGTGGGTGAGCGGCTACGTCCAATACTTCAACGGGTACGGGGAGAGCTTGCTCGATACCAATGCCTCAGCCAACCGTATCGGCATCGGTTTCATCCTGAAGGAATGGTAGGTCCCCGGCGGACCCGGAGAAAGGGGGCTGGGCGGCGAACGGAGAAAGGGAGCAGGCCGTGCCCGCCCCCATTCTCTCTCTGGTCAAGATAGAACCGGGATTTATGTCCAGGGATGATCGGTGAATCTCCATTCGTACCCGGGGATTCCGTCGACATCCGCTTCCACGTAATAGCCCGAGGATACCGGAACGGCGTCGATCACGGTAAGTCTTGCACTTCTGCCTCCGCTTCCGGTTACGACGAGGACGCCGCTTGCGGGAAGCCTGTAGCCGGAGGAATAACGGAAAGATGCGGTGGTGGACACATCCACGTACCCGTAGTACGGCAGATAGATTCTTCCCGACACGGTGGCGTCCACATAATCGGGGTCGCCGTCAAAGTCCCCGTCCGGACCATCCGTCACGTTCAGCGTGTAGCGATCGACCCACACGGTTTCCCCGGAGGTGTTGTCCCGTGAATAAACGCTCATCAAGGCAGATGCCGACGGGCCGTTGACGGACAGATCCAGTGTTCCGTAAATGGTGACGGAATCAGTGCCATTCACCATGGTGATGGGGTTGAAGGAGAACGAGATGTGAGCGAACGAACCTCCGGTCATGTCGAAGGTTCCCGACACGTTGGCCAGACCGGAAATCTCCCCGCTGCCATCCCCGTGCCAGTTTTCGAACCGGAACGTTCCCGTGAATTCTCCCGTCTGGTCATCGGCGGACAGGGTGAACGACATGCTCCCGCCGGACCCGTCGGAGATCGTGTTGTCGATCGTGACGACCGTCATGGGGAGGGCGCGGGTGGAAGAATTCGTCCGGACCGAAGAACCGGCAGGCACCGGGGTCTCCTCCGCGGCGTCCTTGAGCAACCGGACGAGCGTCAGGACTTTGGGGCGATCCGTAGCGGGATTCCCGGATCCGGAGTACCCGAGAATCGATACCGTGGAAGCCGAAAGGTCCCCTGCCTGGTAGGCCTGGAGAGCGATCTGTTCCGCATTGTTGTCCGTGATCGTGGATGGGGAGGTGATGCCGGTGTACGGGGATGCGGAACCGCCTCCCCCGCCTCCCCCGCAACCGGCGAGGAGGATAACAGCGAGCATGCAAACCACTGCCGATACGGTTCTTTTCACCATGACTCTTCGCTCCTTTGGGCAAGGAATGTCGCTACTGATTCCCGGGTATTCCCTCAACCTCTCCGCACCTTATCGAAAAAACGCACTTCGACCTTTATTCGCTTTAAGGTCTTCGCCCCCTTCCCGCTCGGGCTAACTTCTCTTCGCCGATACCCATACACCGATGGTGAATATCGCCAGGACCACGCCGACAATCACCCCCATGATGAACCACAGCATCATCGTCCTGCTCCATGGCCAGGGATGGTTCTTTTCCCATGGCTCCCGGATCTTCTTATCGGCACAGAAACGGGAGGAATTTATCCCTGTTTCTCCCTACGGGGCCGGATGGGTCTCGGGGCGGGGGGGGGTGGAGGGACACCTTCCAAGCGCGAAAACGGGGGAGCAACGAGGGGTCGACCTGACAGGTACTTGATCAACGAACGAAAAAAGGACCCGGCCGAAGTCGGCCAAGTCCTTGATGTTTCCTGGTGGCCCCTCCCAGAATTGAACTGGGGACACGAGGATTTTCAGTCCTCTGCTCTACCATCTGAGCTAAAGGGCCATCGGTCAGGAGCACCAATAGTAGCGGACCCGGGCGGCGGGTGTCAAGCGGCCGTCCGGGCGTTCTCATGGACGACGATCGTCCTGCAGACCTTGTCGTGCAGCCCCTGCTTGCGCAGGTCGAAGGCGGCCCACAGGTAGCCGAGATCGAGCGTCAGGTCGCACAGGAAATACCCGAGCCACCGCAGGAACGCTTTCCGGTAGTCGAGGGGGGAGCCGTCCTCGTTTACCACCTTGATCCGGAGCGCCATCTTCCCGAAGGTCTGCCCGAAGGCACCGTGGAGATAGACATAGTAGAAGGCGGGGAAGAACACGAAGAAGACGATCCGCACGACGTTCTCCGCGGAGAGCCGGTCGAACCAGAAACCCTCGCCGAATCCGCTCGGGGCCCACAGTCCCGCGTCTGCCCCCATCCGGTCCCCGAGGTAGAAGAGGTTGAACGTGGCGAGGATGAGGATGAGGTCGATGGTGCGCGCGACCAGGCGAATCCAGAATCCCGCGTACGGATGTTCTTCCCTCATCGTGAGCGGGCTCGTTCAGGGATTTCCGAAATGATACATCACCATGCTCACCGCGGCGATGGAGGCCGTCTCCACCCGCAGGATCCGTTGTCCCAGTCCCGCCCGGACGAAGCCCGCCCGCTCCGCTTCCCGGACCTCGTCTTCCGAGAAGCCTCCCTCGGGACCGATGAGAAGCGCCACGCTCCTTGCCCCGCCCCTGCCGGACAGGGCCTCCTTCAGCCCGAACCTCCTCTCCCCTTCGTAGAACACGATGCGTGCCTCCGACGAGGCGGCCAGGGCGAGCGCTTCGGGATAGGAGAGAAGGCCGGGAATTTCCGGTACCCGGGCGGAACCGCACTGCTTGGCGGCGGCGAGCGCCACCCGTTCCCAGCGCGTACGTCTCCTTTTCGCGTCCTGCGCGTCGATCCGGGGGATCGTCCGGGACGACCGGAACGGCGCCACCCGGGAGCATCCGAGTTCGGTAGCCTTCTCGAGGATGAAGTCCATCTTGTCGGCCTTGGGCAGCCCGACGAGAAGCGTGACGGCGACCTCCGGAGGGGGCTCCGGCGGCCACGTTTCGAGCACCTCGGCGCGCAGCGACCGCGAAGTCGCCTCGAGGATCCGCATCCGGTACCGCTTTCCCTCTTCGTCGAAGGCGAAGAACGAGTCGCCAGGGCCCAGGCGAACCGCCCGGAGCATATGCCCCGCCTCCGTTCCGGATAAAACGGCCGTGTCTCCCGAGATGTTCTCGCGGTTGACAAAAAACGTGGGCATCCTACGGCGCGGTCCCTTCCCGCCGGAGCAGAAGGGCGGCCCACTGGCCATCCTCTTTTTTCCCCGCGAGCCGGCACCCGGCGGTCTCGTACTCTTTTTCCACCCAGTCGCTCTTTTCCGCCAGGATCCCGGAAAGAACCAGCCAGCCTCCCCGCTCCATCCGGGCGGTGATTTCCTGCTTGAGATCGATGAGGATCTCCGCGAGGACGTTCGCCAGGACGAGATCGTACCTTCCCTCCATGCACGAAAGCGGCGTCGTGGCGGCATAGAACCGGTCCTCCACGCCGTTGATCCGGGCATTTTCCCCGGCGACCTCCACCGCCTTCGGGTCGACGTCGATCCCCACTGCGCACGACGCCCCCAGGCGGGCCGCGGCAATCCCGAGGATCCCCGTCCCGGTCCCGAAGTCCAGCACCCGGAGGGGCAGCGGGGCGGCGTCGAAGGCCTCTTCCAGAAACTGGAGGCACATCCTCGTCGTCTCGTGCGTCCCGGTGCCGAATGCCTGGCCGGGGTCGATGGTGAGGACGACCTCTCCGGGGGAGGGCGCATACGGCTCCCACGAAGGCTTCACGGTGATCCGCCTTCCGAGCCGTCTCGGCTTGAAGTTCTCCTTCCACTTTTCCGCCCAGCCGAAATCCGTGATCTCCGCCGCCGAGACGAAGGATCCCGCCTCGGCACCGAACGACTCCGCCAGCACGGGAAGGAAGTCGAGGAACTCCTGTTTCACGGAGTGCAGATCGGCCTCCCAGGGGAAATACGCGGTGAGCCGGGTCACCTCCTCCGGGGGCGGAAGGGGGTCCGCCGGGTCCCCCTCCGGGCCGAAGAGCCGCTCGTCGTAGGCCATCCCCAGCGCACCGTGCTCCGTGAAGAAATGGGAGAGGGCGTCCACCGCCTCCCGTCGCGTCTCCACGGTGAAGGATTTCCAGCGTGTCATCTTCTCCGCCTTGCCCTTCCTCCCGGCGCGTCTGCGGCTAAAAATAGTCGTCCCGGGAATATGCTAAGATAGCACCTTGCCGCCCCCCCACGACAGAAAAATGGACCGGGACAGAGCACAACTCCTCTCGTTTGCCGACGCGCTTCGCCCCGATGCGGAGAGGATGCTCCGGGCGATCACCAGGTTTGCCGAGCTTCCGCTCCAGGAGAAGCGCACCTCCGAAACCCTCGCGGCGTTTCTTAAGGGCCGGGGGTTCCGGGTGGAGAGGGGAATTGCGGGGATGGACACCGCGTTCCGGGCGGAAGTGTCCTTCGGCAGGGGGAAACCGGCGGTGGCGTTCCTGTGCGAGATGGATGCCCTGCCGGGCCTGGGGCACGCCTGCGGGCACAACCTGGGCGGGGTCGCCTCCGCATGCGCGGCGGCGGCGCTGGCCCGTTTCGGCGCTTCCCGTTTCCGGGCGGGGAAGGTCATCGCCCTGGGGACCCCCGCCGAGGAGACGGGGTACGGCAAGGCCCGGATGGTCGAGGAGGGGATCTTCTCGGGAGTCGACGCGGCGATGATGGTCCATGCCTCCTCCCGGCGCCACGTGGCCAAGGGGTGCCTGGCCCTCTGCAAGGTCCGGTTCACCTACCTGGGGAAGGCGTCGCACGCGGCGGCGTACCCGGAGCACGGCGTCAACGCGCTCGACGGCGTCCTCCTCCTCTTCCAGGGAATCGCGACGCTGCGCCAGCACCTCCCCGATACCGTCCGGGTCCACGGGATCATCACGGAGGGAGGAAAGGCCCCCAACATCGTCCCGGAACGCGCCCAGGCGTACTTCTACGTCCGGGGAGAGACCGACGACGAGATGCTCGACTCGGTCCGGAGGGTAAAGGAGTGCGCCCGCGGCGCGGCGACTGCAACGGGCTGCCGGTTGCGGATGGAGGAGGGACCGTACCCCCTCTCCGCGATGAAGGTCAACCCGGTGCTTGCCGGCTCCTACCGGCGCGCCCTCGCGCTGCTGGGCTGTACGGAGAGCGGCGCGCCCACCGACAGGAACCGCGGCTCCTCCGACATCGGGAACGTCTCCCAGGTCGTCCCGTCGCTCCAGCCGAACGTGCCGATCTCGAAAGGCGAGCGGGTGGAGATCCACACCCGATCCTTCGAGCAGGCGACCACGAGTCCCGCCGGGGTGGAAGGGATGATGGAGGGGATCCGGGCGCTGGCGCTGGCCGGGTACGACCTGTTCGCGGATCCCCGGCTCGTCCGGGAGGCCTGGAAGGCCTTCCGCAAAGACGGGGGACGTTCCTTCCGCTCCAAGGAAAAGTTGTAAGAACGTCCCTGTGCTTTTCAGGCAAGGACGACGATCGTTGCCCCGTCGCCCCCCTGCTCCCGCGGGGCAGGGAAGTACCGCTTCGCGTACGGGGAGGCCTTCAGGTGGCGGCGCACCCCCGTTTTCAGCGCCCCTGTCCCGTGCCCGTGGATGAGGAAGGCGTGGGGAGACTGGGCGAAGGAGAGCCGGTCGAGGAAAGCGTCCACCTCGGGCAGGGCGTCGTCCACGTACATCCCCCGCAGGTCGAGGGTATTCCCGGATGTCTGGAGGTACACCTCGGAAGCGGATTTCTCGGGCCTGCGCGCTGTGCCGGAAGCCGCAGACCCCGCGGGGGCCCTGTCCCCCGCGAAGACCCGGACCTGGTCCCTTGGCACCCGCGTTTTCATCCCCCCCACCAGCACCTCCACCCCGTTCTCCTGCAGGCCGGCGGGCGCGCTGACTTCCCCTTCCTTGTGAAGGGGAGACAAAAAGACCCTCTGCCCGGGGTAGAGGACGGCCCCCGGCGGCAGGGGCGCGGTCCTGCTCATCATCGCCCGCACCGCGGGATCCTCCTCCGCGGCTCTTGCCTTCTCCTTCCACTCGCGCAGGACCGTCGACGCCTTCCGGACCGTCTCGATCTTTTTCTCCTTGCGCAGCTCCTCCGTGACCGCCCGCAGCTGGGCTTCCGCCTTCCGGATCTCCTCGCGGATCCTCTGGCGTCCCTTCTCCAGCGCCTTCGACTCCTCCTCCCGCGCGCGATCCCGCAAGGTTGCGAGGAGTTGCTTTTCCTCTTCCGCCTCGCGGCGCTTCGCGGCGAACTCCGCGGCCTCGGCCGCGAGCTTTTCCCGCTCCCGTTCCAGCCGCGCGAGGACCTCGTCGAGCTTCTGCTCCTCCCCGGTGAGGTACCGTTTCGCCCGGGCGAGGACCTCCTCGGGAAATCCCAGCGCCCGGGCGATCTCCATCGCCATGCTTCTTCCCGGAACGCCGAGCCGCAGACGGAACGTGGGGCGTAGCGCCTCCGGGTCGAACTCCATCGAGCCGTTTTCGAAGCGCCGGTCCCCGAAGGCGATCCCTTTCAGCTCCTCGAAGTGGGTCGTGGCCAGGACCCGGACCTCGCGGTCCGCGAGCACCTCCAGAAACCCCCGGGCGATGGCCGCCCCCTCCCTCGGATCGGTTCCCGAGACGACTTCGTCCAGCAGGACCAGGGAGCCCCGGTCCGCCCCCGCGAGGATCTCGTTCAGCCTCCGCACGTGGGCGGAGAAGGTGGAGAGGTCCTGTTCCACGCTCTGCTCGTCCCCCACGGAGGCGAACACCCGGGGGAAGGTCGATAATGTCGAGTCGCCGGAGGCGGGGACGGACAACCCCGCCATCGCCATCAGCGTCAACAGCCCCAGCGTCTTGAGCGCGACGGTCTTTCCCCCCGCGTTGGGCCCCGTGAGGATCAGGCACCGGTAGGGGCGCCCGAGCGCAAGATCGTTGGGCACGACTTCCTTGCGGGCCAGGACCATCAGCGGGTGGCGCGCGGAGAGGAGGTTCACCTCGCCGGAGGCGTTCACGGTGGGCTCCGCGGCGGAGAGTTCCTCCGCGAGGAGGCATCGCGCCTGGAGGAAGTCCATGTGCGCCAGGATCGCGCGGCACCGGAGGAGCTCGTCGGAAAGGCGGGAGACCTTGCCGCTGAGCTCGGCCAAGATCCGGGCGATCTCCCGTTCCACCTCGATCTCGGCCATCTTGATCTCGTTGTTCAGGTAGACGAGCTCCTCCGGTTCGAAGAATACGGTCTGGCCGCTTTGCGAGGTGTCGTGGACGATCCCGGGGAACAGCCCCTTGGCCGCGATCCGGAAGGGGATCACGAGGCGCCCCGAGCGGACGGTGGCGTACCCTTCCTGGATGTGGCGGGCGAACCGGGGCGAGGCGATGATCTCGTCGGCCGTCTTCTGGAGGCGGTTCCGAAGCTGCTGCAGCTGCCGCCGCAAGCCCCCGAGGGACGGAGAGGCCCGGTCGAGGATGTTCCCGGAACCGTCGATCTTCCCGTCGATCTCGTCGGCCAGGTTGCGCAGGGGGGGAAGCTTATTGGCATGGTGCGCGAGTCGCGGGTACTTTCCGCGGCGGTCCTCGAAGAACCGGCGGGTGCGCTCCCCGGTCTTGGCCGTGCTCCCGACGAGGAGCAGTTCGGCGGGGGAGAGCGGCGCGCCTTTCACCGCCTTCTCCACTGCGGGGGTGATCTCCTTCAGCCCCTCGAGAGGAAGAGCACCCTCGCCGATCAGCATCCTGCGGCCATCCCGGTTCTCCTCCAGGGAGATCCGGATGGCGTCGAGGTCCGTCCCGGGCAAAATCTCCGCGCACCGCTCCCTGCCCGGTTCGGAGGAGGCGTGCCGGCAGAGCCGGGAGACGACTTTCCCCCATTCGAGCGCTTCGAGCGCGTTGGACCACGGCGTTTCCGGCAACCCTGGCTTCCCCTGGAAAATCCTTCGTTGCCCGTTCATTATATCGGGAACGTGGTAGCATCCACGGTTGATTTCCCGGGAGCGGAGGAAGCGGCGGCCCATGGTCGGGGTTCATCTCGTACTCTTCTGGCTTTCGCTTGCCGCCTATGGTGCGGAGGCGGGTCTGCAGCTGGGCGGCATAACGCCGAAGTCTCCCTCCCGTTCGGCCCTTTTCGGGGGGCTCGTCCTGCACGCCCTCTTCCTCGGCGTGAGCCTCCTTCTGCGCAGTTCGCACTCGTTCTGAGCAGGTCCCGGCGGTCCGCCCCTGTGCAGAGGGCGGTGACCCGCTCCGCTGCCTTGGAGGGGGTCCTCGCTTCGTCGCTCGACGTGCGATGCACCCGCACGTCTGCGCTCGCCCTTCCTCCCCGAAAAGCTCCGCTCACACCCCCTCCTGCGGCTGCTCCGCCGCATTCGCCCCTGTGCAGCGGGCGGTGACCCGCTCCGCTGCCTTGGAGGGGGTCCTCGCTTCGTCGCTCGACGTGCGATGCACCCGCACGTCTGCGCTCGCCCTTCCTCCCCGGAAAGCTCCGCTTACACCCCCTCCTGCGGCTGCTCCGCCGGCAACCGGGGACCCTGGCTCGCGGGGGATTCCCCTCCGCTACGCTCTCGACCTTGCGCCCGCTCGCTGCCGTTCCGCTCGCCGCAAACAACACCTCGCTCCACAGGCCGCTTCGTGGAACCCCCCGCTTCGCCTCGGGTCCTCGGTTGCGTTGCCGTGGTCTGCGGCGGAGCCTGTCCCCGGTGCCTTGGCAACAAGGCTAATACCTGGGCTCCGCTGCCTCGGAGGGGGCCCTCTCCCGCGTCCGCTCCGCGCAATCGCCCCTCTCCTTCGGCCCGCCGACCGGATGCCGCCCCACGGTCCGAGAGCCGCAGATCGGCTGCACTTCATCGGAGTGAAACCTCCAGTGCATCGGAATTTATGAAGAAAATAGTCTTCAAGATCGAGTGGGGGATACCTCGTCGTGCCGCGATAGAAAAGTGTCGAATGACCGGAGCTTGATGAAGGCGCCGGGAAATATTATCCGTCGGTGGCGATGGTCTCGCCGTGCCGCCGCTCCGTTTTGGAGTGCCCATATTTTAAATGCCCATATTTTAAATTGACAAAGTGTTTGATTTTGATATCGTAATCATCACAATTTGTTGTTGTG
>Ga0209126_1000419_pt1 | contig 14487 bp, 14 predicted proteins | sample RifCSP19_1_FD_184024 | JGI IMG/M metagenome (GOLD analysis project Ga0209126, IMG submission 184024) | Soil microbial communities from Rifle, Colorado - Rifle CSP2_sed 19_1 (SPAdes) (version 2) | ecosystem: Environmental > Terrestrial > Deep subsurface > Rock core/Sediment | place: Rifle...
TGGCAGGAGGTGCAGCTGGGCACGTCCGGAAAGCCCATCACCAGCGCCCGCCCGTGGATGCTGCCGGCAAACTCCTTGGCCACATCACTGTGACAGGTCTGGCAGATCTCCGCCCGCGCTACCTTGTAGTCGCGCAAGGTCTTGGCGGCCACTTTCGGGTGCGGGTACTGCGTGTTGTTGGGGTGGCAGGTAGCACACGTGAGGACGCTGCCGTGCACCGACTGCTTAAAGATCTTCGGATCAATGGTGACCGGCAGGGATTCCTTACCGGGGAGAGTGAGAGTGAGCCCCTCGGCGGCGTGGCAGGACAGACAGGCCTCCTCTTCCTGCGCCGCCTGTGCCGCCGCCGCGCCCGCCAGCAGGAGCACGGCGAACGCGGTCAGGCTGACGAACAATAAAGGAAGTCGGCCCACCGCAACCTCCGACTTCACTGTACCGATCGCTTACTGTGAAGCCATCGGGTCTTGGGCCGATTTCCCATCCTTCGCTCAGACCATGCACCGGCGGATGCCGGGAATTGCTGCCCCCGTCGCCCCTGACGGCGTTAGAAGCACGCGGCGTTGATCCAGGAGACGATGAACGTGGCCACCGCGGCGGTGAGCAGAATCATCGCCAGGTAACCCAGCATGGCGTAGCGCTCGCCCCGTTCGGGCATCTGCCTTTCCTCCCCCACTCCGCCGCTCCAGGCGCGGTGGGCCCGCGGGTCAGCGGGCCAGCAGCACGACGTAGGTGGCGTACAGACCCGCGAACACCATCAGGGCGCCCACCAGACCCATCATCAAGTGCAGGCCGATGGCCAGCCCGTCGGCGGCGGTCATGTGCACCACGTCGCCCTGTGTCACCCCGCGCCCGCCAACCCGGCGCAGCCGACCGGTCGCGGTCAGGAGCAGGAAGGTCCCCACCGCCACCAGTGACCAGAAGACCAGGAACGCCAGCGCGATTCCGATCGGGTTCATCCTCCGTCCCTCCCCTCAGGCCGCGGGGGCGGCGTGCGGGACCGCTTCCTCGATGGCCTGCACGATCGCCTCGAGTTTCCCGGCACCGCTCCCCTGACCGTCGTAGATGCGCATTCCGTCTTCGATCAAGTCGAGCACCAGCACGCGAACCCGCTGGCAGACCCGGATGATCTCGGCGATCGCCAGCGGGTGTTCCCGCTCCACGATGCGGTCCGCGACGACGACGTCCGGCCGGCAGTGCAGGATGGCCGGCACCGCTTCGGCCGTCTCGCCGGCGACGCCGACGATCTCCATCCCCTCGCGCCGCAGCAGCGTTTCCATGGCCCGGGCGAAGAGCGGGTGGCCGTACCAGATGAACACTCTCGCCGCCATCACGATCGCCTCCACCTCTACCGTAGAAGCGGGAGGCGTTCGCGCCCATCGAGTGGGCGGGCGATTCACGGCCCCCAAACCAGGCTAGAGAGACGCTCCCGACAGGGTGGGCTCCTCTGGCCCGACCGGGTCAGCGGAGGGACTAGCGGAAGCGTGCGGTTCGGCCGGTGAGTTGGTCCGGAGGAACTAGTCGCATCCGGTGGGGGAGCCTCTCCGCATGCTCGCGCCTCCCGCCCTCCCGTGCGCTGCATCCATACGTCCAAGCATCCACGGACCGTCAAATTCATGACCCATCGCGGCAGCGAACAGACCCCCCGCAAGCCGGCGGTGTGGCGGCGATGATTCTGACGGACATGACCGCACAGCGACCGTCTGGACAACTGGCTTATGCTGCCAGGCTGCTCTCGGCGCCGATCCGCCTGAACATGCTCACGAGTCTCCTTCGAAAGGAGACTTCCGTGAGCGATCTTGCTGCCCGACTCGGTGCTGACCGGCATCATCTCTCGTACCACCTGGCCATCCTGAGCAGGCATGCCCTGCTACAGTCGGCCAAGCATGGACGCTTCATCGTGTACCGGGCGGACGCGCCTGCGATCAGACCGATCCTGGTCGCCTTGAACCACCTGCGGATCAAACACCCACCCCGCACTCCAGGAGCCTGGATGCACGCGCGGCCACGCACTCTGCCTGGAGATCTGCGGCAGACAAGAACCTGCTACGACCATCTGGGCGGGCTGGCCGGAGTCTATCTGCTGGAAGAGTTCCTCCGCCGCCGGTGGCTCATTCGGCATCCCGAGAACGGAAGGCCGACTTACCTGATGACCAGTCGCGGGGCGCAGGCCTTCATGCGCCGACGCGTCAACGTGCTGTGGGCAGGGCGGCGCCGGCGTCAGTTTGCGTACGGCTGTCCGGATTGGTCGCCCGGCCGCCTGCACCTCGGAGGCGCGCTGGGGGCGGCCGTGTTCGAGAACCTGATTCGCAGCGGGGTGGTCCGCCCGGAGGGAAACGCACGGCGCGCCGTCTTGCGGCGGCCCCTAGCGTCTTGGCTGGACGGGCGGGTGGGGAAAGCGTCTAGATGATGTTGGCTTCCTGTCTGAGCGCGCCGGAGAGGAACCGATTGATGCTGAGCGGGGTGAGGTCAACGGCTTTGGATTCCCCCGTGACGATCAGTTCGGCCAGGCATTCGCCGACCGCGGGGGAGAGCATGAAGCCGTGCCCGGAGAACCCCGCGGCCACGACGAAGCCCTCCAGACCGGGCACCCGCCCCAGGATGGGGTTGCTGTCCGGCGTCGTATCGTAGAGACCGGCCCAGCCGCGGCGCACGCTGGCCCGGGCCAGCGGCGGGACGCGGCGCAGCGCCTGCTCCACAACCTTCTCCAGGAACGTCCAGTCCATGTTCGTGTTGAAGGAAGGCGGTTCTGCAAGGTCGGTCATGCCGAACAAGATCCCCGGCCCCTCGCGACGGAAGTAGAAGTGCGGGTAGAAGTCGATCACCATGGGCAGCCGCTCCGGCAGTTCGGTGAAGGGTTCCGTGACGAACACCTGGCGGCGGTACGGTTCGATGGGCAGCGAGAGCCCGGCCATCCTGCCGATCTCCGCCGCCCACGCCCCGGCCGCGTTCACCACAACGTCCACGGCAAACGGCCCCTGCGCCGTCTGCACACCGACGACGCGGCCGTCCCGCACCTCGATCCCGGTGACCGCATGCCCTTCCAAGATCCGCACGCCCAGGCGGCGCGCCGCCGCCGCGAACGCCATGGCCACGCTGTACGGATCGGCGTAGCCGTCCTTCGGGCAGAAGGTGGCCAGGCGCAGGTCGTCCGTGCGCAGCCCCGGCACCATCCGCCCGGCCTCCTCCGGGGAAAGGATCTCCACCGGCACGCCCAGCGACCGCTGCAGCTGCACGTTCTGGCGAAACAGCGCTTCCTCGTCTTCCGTCGCCGCCAGGATCAGATAACCGTACTGGCGGAAGTCGCACTCCGCGCCGAACTCCTCGGGGAAGCGCTCGAAGACGGGGACGCTGCGCTGCGCCAGTTGGATGTTCACCGCCTCGGAGAACTGCAGACGGATGCCACCGGCGCTCTTACCCGTGGCACCGCTGGCGATCTGCTCCCGTTCCAGGACTACCACGTCGCGCTCTCCGGCGCGCGCCAGATGGTAGGCGATACTCAGCCCGGTGACGCCGCCGCCGATAATCACCACGCGCTGCGCCATCAGCCGATCACCGGTCCCCGGGTTCCGCAGACACCGCCGCGCGTCAGCGCTCGGTGGACTTGTCCACCAGTCCTGCGCGCACGGCGTAGAGGGCGGCCTGGACGCGGTTCTGCAGATGCAGCTTCTCCAGGATGTTGCGCAAGTGGTTCTTCACCGTGTTTTCCGAGATCTTCAGGTGGAAGGCGATTTCCTTGTTGGCCATACCGCGGGCCAGCAGCTCCAGCACCTCCCGCTCGCGCGCGGAGAGCGCCTGGATCGAGGGCTCGGTGGGCGCGGCCAGCTCGCGCAGGATCTTCGCCGCCATCGTGGGGGCGATGGGCACCTCGCCGCGCTCCGCCTGGTGGATCGCCGTGACCAATTGGTCCGGGTCGACGTTCTTCAGCAGGTAGCCCTGGGCGCCCACCTTGATCGCCTCAAAGAGGTCCTCGTCGGTCTCGGAGACGGTGAGCATGATGATCCGCAGGTAGGGCATCTCCTCCTTGAGGCGGCGCGCCGCAGTCAAGCCGTCCATCCGCGGCATCTTGATGTCCATCAGCACCACGTCGGGCATCAGCTCCCGCACGCGTTCGACGGCCTCCTCCCCGTCGGCGGCCTCGCCGACGACCTCCAGGCCCTCCTGCTTCGCCAGCAGGGAGGCGACGCCGCGCCGCCAGAGAGTGTGGTCGTCAACGATCAGTACGCGAATCGGTTCCATGCTGCCCTCCCGGAATCCACAGCCGCACCGTCGTCCCTTGCCCGGGGACGGTCTGAATCGACAGCGTCCCGCCGATGCTCTCCGCCCGCTCCCGCATGGTCAGCAGGCCGAAGCGCGTCCCCCGGCCCGACTCCACCGCGGCCAGATCGAACCCGTGCCCGTCATCGCTGATCGTGACGACCGTGCCGTCCCCGGGCTGCGGGGCAAAGCGCACGGTCACGGTGGAGGCCCGCGCGTGCTTGCGCACGTTCGTCAGCGCCTCCTGCACGATACGGATCACCTGCGCCTCCACGGCTTCGGGGAAGCGCAGGTGGTCGGCGGCCTCCAGGCGGACGTCCAGCCCCGACTGCTCCCGCAGCCGCTGTACATACTCGCGCAGGCTGGCCAGCAGCCCCTGGCCTTGCGGCGTGGTGCGGAGGCTGAGAATCGCCTGCCGCACCTCCTGGTAGGCCTCCTGCACCGCGGTGCGCATCTGCTCCAGTTCCTCGGCGGCCACCGCGGCGTGGCCGCGTCCGATCAGGTCCGCCGCCACCTTGGCCTTCAGGTTGACGAACCCCAGCACCTGCCCCAGGCTGTCGTGCATCTCCCGCGCCAGGCGGTCCCGCTCCTCCAGGATGGCCAGGCGGCGCACCTGCTCAAAGAGCTCTTCGGTGCGCTCCTTCACCTTCCCCTCGAGTTCGCGGTTCCAGGCCTCGGCAGACTCCGCCGCCTGCCGGGCTACGTCCAGCGCCTGCGATTGCGCCCGCAGCTGCCCCTCCTGTGCCGCGGCCAGGCGGCGCGCGAACTCCATGTCGAAGACGCGCAGGATGCGCACGCCGAAGACGGCAAAGAGCACGGCCACGCCGGCCCGGAAGACCTGCGGCGGCAGACCGACCACGTTGAGGAAGCTGTCGTAGTTGAGCCAGGAGGCCGGGGCGAAGGGCGCCGGCGGAACGATCAGTCCCGCGACCAGGGCGTTGCCCAGAAACGCTGCCGCCATCCAGCCGCAGTCCCGTCCGATGCGCGCGTACCCCCCGGCGTCAAAACGGCGTCCCTGCAGGATCAGCGCGGCGGCGGCAAAGAGCGAGGCCGGCAGATAGATCAGATAGTGCGCCCAGATGTCTGCCACGGTCACCGACGAACCCCAGGCCGGGCCGGCCGCCGTGACACTCGGGGCGCCCTGATCGTGACAGCGCAGACAGGAGGGCGCCGCGGGCGTCCACTGCTGCGTCGCCAGCGGGTTGAGGTGCGGTCCCACGCCCCAGTTGGCCAGCCAGAACAGGAAGAGCGCCAGGGGGACCCATCCCAGCCAGCGGTACTTCGGCGCGAGCCGCCCGATCAGCGTGGTGCCGAACAGCGCCAGCAGCAGCGTGCTGGTGGCAAACAGCCCCAGCCGCACGACCCGCAGCACCGTGATCGTGGCGGGCGCCAGGTCGCCGGGAAGCAGCAACCACATGTCGATCCATTCCACGAACCCGTGCAGCAGCCCGAACGCGGCCAGGTACTTCAGGCTCTGGGCCAGACGCAGTTCGGTGGTGCGGCGGGCCTCCAGTGCGATGGCCAGGCCCATGGCGAAGAACGCCAGGCCGTACACGAAGAACACCAGCACCAGGCGCGGACCGGTCATGCTCACGCTCCGCGTCCATCCTAGCGCGGGCGCACCGGCGCCACATCCGCCGCGCACCCGATAAGGATAGGGTTTCAGCCCGATTCCGGCTCCTTCCAAGCGCTCCCTATGATGAGATGGGTTGGTGGCAGAAGGGAGACGGGGCGATGGGCAGCGACACGCTCACCATCACCGACAACCGCACGGGCAAGTCTTACGTGATCCCGGTCCTGTACGGCACCTACGCGGCGGCCGGCGCGGCCATCTGGGCGACCGACCTGCGCCAGATCAAGGTGTCCGAGGACGACTTCGGGCTGATGAGCTACGACCCGGGGTTCATGAACACGGCCGCCGCGCGCAGCCGAGTGACCTTCGTCGACGGCGAGCGCGGCATCCTGCGCTACCGCGGGTATCCCATCGAGCAACTGGCGGAGCAGTCCACCTATCTGGAGACCGCCTACCTGCTGCTGTACGGTGAGCTCCCCCTGCGCGAACAACTGAAAGAGTGGACGGAGGAGATCATCCACCACACCATGCTCCACGAGTCCATCAAGAAGTTTCTGGACGGGTTCCACTACGACGCGCATCCCATGGGGATGCTCATCGGTACGCTGGGAGCGCTCTCTACGTTCTATCCCGAGGCGCGGCACATCCACGACCTGGTGGTGCGCCGCAAGCAGACGATCCGGCTGATTGCCAAGATGCCCACCCTGGCCGCCTTCGCCTACCGGCACAGCCGCGGATTGCCCTACGCCTATCCAGATAACGACCTCTCCTACACGGGCAACTTCCTGAACATGCTCTTCAAGACCACCGAGCTAAGATACACGCCCCACCCCGTCCTGGAACGCGCCCTGAACGTCCTCTTCATCCTGCACGCGGACCACGAGCAGAACTGCAGTACGTCCGCCATGCGCGGCATCGGCAGCGCCCACGCCGACCCCTACTCCGCCCTGGCCGGCGCCGCGGCCGCGCTCTACGGACCGCTGCACGGCGGCGCCAGCGGCGAGGTCTTACGCATGCTCGGCGAGATCGGAGCCCCGAACCGCGTGCCCGGCTACGTCGCCCGGGTGAAAACCGGTGAGTTCAAGTTGATGGGCTTCGGCCACCGCGTCTACAAGAACTACGACCCGCGGGCCCGCATCATCAAAAAGGTGGCGGAGGAGGTCTTCGGCGTCACCGGGATCAGCCCGCTGTTGGAGATCGCGCTGGAACTCGAGCGCCTCGCCCTGGCGGACGACTACTTCACCAGCCGCCAGCTCTACCCGAACGTGGACTTCTACTCCGGGATCATCTATCAGGCGATGGGGTTTCCGGTGGAGATGTTCCCGGTGCTCTTTGCCATCCCCCGGACCGCCGGGTGGCTGGCCCAGTGGGAGGAGATGCTGCAGGACCCCGAGCAGAAGATCAGCCGGCCGCGGCAGATCTACGACGGCGACGATCTCCGCGAGTACGCGCCGCTGAGCCGGCGCGGGGCCCAGGCGGCATAGGGAATGGAAGGGAATCCCGCCGGTCGCGAGACGCGGGGCGGGAGAAGAGCGGGCGTCGGCCGGATCGCCACCGGCCTGGGCCTCGCGGTCGTGCTGGCGGTGGTGGTGGCCACGTTCCTGGCCAACACGGGCATCCCCACAACGGGTCACCCCACCGCCGGCGACCTGCGTCCCCCGGCGGCCCTGGCCGGCGCTCCTCTGGCGGAGTCGGTGCGCGGCCCGGCGGCCCTGCGCGAGGTCGCCCGGCTGCACGGCAGACGCATCGACGCCGCCGACGCTCTGGTCCTGCATTACGAGCAGGGCATCGTCCTCTGGATCACCACGTCCCGCAGTGCGCTGAGTGCGACCGCGCTGCTGTGGCGGATGAACCGCCGGATGGCCGGCGGCACCTCCGTCTTCACGGCGCCGCAGGCGCGGGAGATCCACGGCCGCACCGTCTTTTCCACTGCGGGTCTGGGCGCGCGCCACTTCTACTATCAGAGCGGCAACAACGTGCTGTGGCTGCAAGCGCCGGAAGGCCTGGCTGAGGCCGCACTGCAGGACCTGCTGACGCACTATCCCTGAGCGCCGATGCAGCCGCCGCGGCCGGGCTTGCGCGACACGCTGAAGGTCTTTGGGGCCTGGCTGCGGGCGCTGCCCCGCCCCTACCTCTTCGCCGGCGGGGCGGTGGTCCTGATGGGCGCGGCGGCGGTGGCCTTCGCCGGCTACACCACCTACGACTACACCATGAACAACCCCGCCTTCTGCCGCTCCTGCCACATCATGGAGGCGGCGTGGACCCGCTGGTCCACGAGCGAGCACCGCAAAGTGGACTGCCACTCCTGTCACGAGCAGAGTGTCACGGAGAGCGCCCGGCAGGTCATCGTCTTCGCCGTCCGCCGCCCCGAGCGGGTGGGCCGCCACGCCGTGGTGCCGGGGGAGCGCTGCCGCACCTGTCATACCAGCGGCGATCCCCGCTGGCGGCAGGTGGCGGAGACCGCCGGGCACCAGGTGCACGCGGAGCGGAGACAGATCGAGTGCGTCCTCTGCCACTCTCAGGCGGTGCACCGCATCCAGCCGTCGACCGCGGTCTGCGCCAAGTGTCACCAGGCGCAGTCCATCGGGGCGCGCGCCATCAAGATCCCGCAGATGGCGGAGTTCCACTGCGTGGACTGCCACCAGTTCCTGCGGTTGAACAGTCCGCTCCGGCCGACGCGGCAGACCTGTCTGGGCTGCCATCAGGCGCTGCCGCCGAAGAAGACCGTGGGCTTCCCGCCCCCCGTCGCTCACATCACCCTGACGTGCAGCACCTGCCACAAACCGCACGAGAAAGCTCAGCCCGTGGTCGCCTGTACGAGTTGCCACGCGGCGGCGCGTCCGGCGCTGCATCAACGGCCGACCCACGTCGCGAGCACCTGCACCACGTGTCACGTGCCGCATGCCTGGAAGGTGCAGTCGCGGCAGTCCTGCCTCTCCTGCCACCAGGACAAGGTCACGCATAACGCGCCGACAACATGTAATACCTGCCACGGCTTCAAGTAACGGGAGAGCGGGGATGAACCTTCGCGGTCTGCACCTTTTGCTCACCTACCAGTGCAACCTCGAGTGCGACCACTGCTTCGTCTGGGGGAGTCCCTGGCAGGAAGGCACCATGACGATCCAGGACATCCGCCGGATCCTGCATCAGGCCAGGGACGTCGGCACGATTGACTGGATCTACTTTGAGGGCGGCGAGCCTTTTCTGTACTACCCGATCCTGCTCCACGGGGTGCGCATAGCCGCTCACCTGAACTTCCGGGTCGGCGTGGTCTCCAACGCCTACTGGGCCACCGAGCTGAAGGACGCCCTGGAGTGGCTCCGGCCCTTTGCCGGCCTGATCCAGGATCTCTCCGTCAGCCGTGATCCGTACCACGGCAGCGAGAGGTCCGGGCGCCAAGCCGAGTTTGCGCAGGCGGCGGCCGAGGTCCTGGGCATCCCGCTGGCCGTGATCACGATCGCCGCACCGGAGGCAACCGGCGCCGCGGCCGCGGTGGGCCAGCTTCCGCCGGGGGAATCGGCGGTGATGCACCGCGGGCGAGCGGCGGCCCGCCTGGTAGAACGCGCCGCCCGGCGATCGTGGGCAGACTTCACGACATGTCCCTGTGAGGATCTGCGCGATCCCGGCCGGGTGCACGTGGACCCGTTCGGCTACGTGCACCTCTGCCAGGGCATCGTGCTGGGTAATCTCTTCCGCACCCCGCTGCGCGAGATCTGCGCGGAGTTCGACCCGGATACCCATCCCATCGCCGGCCCGCTGCTGGCCGGCGGTCCGGCGGAACTGGTCCGCCGCTACGGGCTACAGGTCGAGGAGGGGTACGCGGACGCCTGCCACCTCTGCTACGAGGCCCGCCGCGCCCTGCGGGCGCGGTTCCCGGACCTCCTCACCCCGGACCAGATGTACGGCGTCCCTGCGGAGTCCGAACCAACAACCTGACCGTCACCAGTTCTGGTGCACGAGCGCGCGGATGCGCCGGTCGTAGATCTCCCGGATCCGCGCCATCGCCGCGTCCGGCAGCGCCGGCACGTCGGCGGCGCGGACGTTGTCCTCCACCTGCGCCGGATTCTTCGCCCCGGGGATGGTGCTGCTGACCGCGTCGAACATCAGGATCCAGCGCAGAGCCAGCTGCGCCATGGAGGCGCCGACCGGCACGAGCGGGCGCACTTCCTCCACGGCGGCCAGTCCCTCCTCGAAGTCCACCCCGGCGAAGGTCTCCCCCCGGTCAAACGCCTCGCCGTGGCGGTTGAAGTTCCGGTGGTCGTCAGGGGCAAACGCCGTGGCGGGCGCCATCTTGCCGGTGAGCAGCCCGGAGGCCAGCGGCACCCGCGCCAGGATGCCCACGCGGCGGCGCCGGGCCGCGGGGAAGAACTCCTCCTCCGGTTTCTGCCGGAAGATGTTGAAGATGATCTGCACCGACTGCACGTGGGGATACTCGATCGCCGTCAGAGCTTCCGCGACCTTCTCCACGCTGACGCCGTAGTAGCGAATCTTCCCCTGCGCGGCCAGGTCGTCCAGCATCCCGAAGACCTCCGGCCGAGAATAGACCTCCGTCGGCGGGCAGTGCAGTTGCAGCAGGTCGATGGTCTCCGTGCGCAGGGCGCGCAGGCTGTCCTCCACGAAGGCGGTGAGGTTCTGGCGATTGTAGCCATCCGCGACGTGGGGCCGGAGGCGGCGCCCGGCCTTCGTAGCAACGTAGAAGGGCTCGCGCCGCTCCTGCCGCAGGCGGGCCAGCAACCGTTCGCTGCCGTAGACGTCCGCGGTGTCGAAGAAGTTCACGCCCAGGTCCAGCGCCCGGTGCAGCGCGGTCATCGAGTCGCGGTCGTCCACCGGCCCCCATTCGCGGCCGATGGCCCACGCGCCGAATCCGATGGCCGAGATCTTCCAACCCGTGCGACCGAACTCGCGGTACTCCACTCCCCGATCCCTCCCTCGAAGATCAGACGCCCGCCCGATACCCGGATGCACGGTCGCTCCCTAGATTGTAAGCGAGTGAAAACGAGGAGTCGGTGGTCTCAGGAACCTACGTCGCGCCGATCATTCCCCGATGCGCACGTGCTCCGGGAAGGCGTGCTCCAGGTCGGCGGCGTCGATAGCGATCAGGCCGTCGATATGCTCCACCTGCGCCAGCAGGGTGGCGCGCCGCCCGGGGGAGGCCAGCCGCCCGCGCAGCACCAGCACCCCCCGCTTCACGGAGGCGCGCACCTCCTCTAGCGGCCGGATGAAGTCGTCGACGATCCGCTGCGCCTCCGCGGCCAGGTCCTCGTTGCTGCGCAGGAAGACCTTCAGGATGTCCGCACGCGTGACGATCCCCACGACCTCCCGGCCGCGGACGATGGGCAGCCGGTTGATCTGGTGGCGCACCATACGCGCCGCCAGCTCGTGCACCGGCGTCTCCTCGTCGGCGGTGACGACGTGGTGTGTCATCACCTCGCCCACCGTGCGCCCCTCGGCCTTGCGGTGGGCGCCGACCCAGCGCTCGAACCAGAGCCACGGCCCGGCCCATTCCACCACCGGCGTGGGCGGTTTCGGCTCCACCTCTTTGAGGAGCAGGTCCGCCTCGGTGATGACCCCCACCAGGTGGCCGCGCGCGTCCACCACCGGGAGGCCGCTGACGTGGTTGCCCAGCATCAACTGCACGGCGTCCCGCACCGGCGTCTCCGGCGCCACGGTCAGCACCGGCGAGGACATGATCTCTTTGGCCTGCACCGCATTCCCTCCTTAGGCGACCACCTTGGCGATGGCGCGCCCGCGGTCGACCTCCTGCGCGTCCACGACCGCGATGGCCGCGATGTTGACGATGTCCGAGACCTCCGTCCCGCGGCTGAGGACGTGCACCGGCTTGGCCATGCCCATCAGGATTGGGCCGATGGCCACGGCCCCGCCCAGGTGCTGCAGGAGTTTGTAGCCGGTGTTGGCCGCCTCCAGGCTGGGGAAGATCAGCACGTTGGCCTCCCCGACCAGCGAGGAGAAGGGGTAGTCTGTCCCGCGCAGTTCCGGCGAGACCGCGATCTCCACCATCATCTCCCCGTCGATCATCAGGTCCGGCCGGCGGTTGCGCACCAGCGCCGTGGCCTCGGCCATCTTGGCCGACCGCGGGTGACGGGTCGAACCGAAGTTGGAGAAGGAGAGCATGGCGACGCGCGGCGTGATGTCGAACTCCCGCGCCTTCTCCGCCGCCATCACGGCGATGTCGGCGAGTTCGGCGGCCGTGGGGTCGAAGTTCACCGTGGGGTCCGCCAGCAGGTAGACGTGGCCGTCGTGGATGACCACGTACAGCCCGGCGACGCGGGAGACCCCGGGCGCCGGTCCGATCACCTGCAGGGCGGGCCGGATGACGTCCGGGTAGTGGTACGTGAGCCCGGCGACGAAGGCGTCGGTGTCACCGGCCCGCAGCATCATCGCGGCGAAATAGTTGGGCTGGCGCAGCAGCGCCCGCGCCTCGCGCAGGGTGATCCCCTTGCGCTGCCGCACCTCGTACAGCGCGCTGGCGTAGGCATCGATGCGCGGCGAGAGATCGGGGTTGATGATCTCGACCGGAATGGCCACCCCCATCTCCTCCATCCGGGTGCGGACGACCGGCTCGCGCCCCAGCAGGATCGGCTGGGCCAGACCGTCGCGGTGCAGGATCGCCGCGGCGCGGATGATCTTCGGCTCCTCACCCTCGGAGAAGACGACGCGCTTCGGCGCCGCCTTGGCCTTCTGGGTGATGATGCACGTCACCTCGTAGCCGCGCACCAGCCGGCGCGCCAGTTCCTCGCGGTAGGCGGCCAGGTCGACCTTCCGCCGGGCCACGCCGGTGGCCATCGCCGCCTCGGCGACGGCCGGCGCCACCCACAGCGGCACCCGCGGGTCGAGCGGTTTGGGGATCAGGTAGTCCCGCCCGAAGCGCAGCATCTCCAGCCCGTAGGCCCGCAGCACCGAGTCGGGCACCTCCTCCTTCGCCAGGGCGGCCAGGGCCTGGCTGGCGGCGATCTTCATCTCGTCGTTGATCGCCCGCGCCCGCACGTCCAGCGCCCCGCGGAAGATGAAGGGGAAGCCCAGCACGTTGTTCACCTGATTCGGATAGTCGGACCGCCCGGTGGCCACGATGGCGTCGGGCCGGGCCGCCCGCGCGTCGTCGTAGGTGATCTCCGGGTCGGGGTTGGCCATGGCGATGACGATCGGCTCGCGGGCCATCGACCGCACCATATTCGGCGTGACGATGTTGGGCGCCGAGAGGCCGAGGAACACGTCGGCGCCGACCAGGGCGTCGGCCAGCGTGCGGGCCGGTGTCTCCACGGCAAACCGATCCTTGTAAGGGTTTATCCCTTCGGTACGGCCCTTGTAGATGACGCCCTTGGTGTCCACGAGCATGATGTGCTCTCGGGGCACGCCCAGCCTGACGAAGAACTCGGCGGAGGCGATGGCCGAAGCACCGGCGCCGCTGATGACGATGCGCACCTTGTCGATGGGCTTGCCCACGACCTCCAGAGCGTTGAGCAGGGCGGCGCCGCTGATGATCGCCGTCCCGTGCTGGTCGTCATGGAAGACGGGGATGTCCATCAGTTCCTTCAGCCGCTCTTCGATGTAGAAGCATTCCGGCGCCTTGATGTCTTCCAGGTTGATGCCACCGAAGGTCGGCTCCAGCGCCTTGACGATGCGCACAATCTCGTCGGGATCGGTGGCGTCGATCTCGATGTCGAAGACGTCTACGTCGGCGAAGCGCTTGAAGAGCAGACCCTTGCCCTCCATCACCGGCTTGCCGGCCAGGGCGCCGACGTTGCCCAGGCCCAGCACCGCCGTGCCGTTGGTGACCACGGCGACCAGGTTGCCGCGAGCCGTGTACTTGAACGCCTCCAGCGGGTCCTTGTGGATCTCCCGCACCGGCTCGGCCACCCCCGGCGTGTAGGCCAGGGAGAGGTCGCGCTGGGTGGCGCAGGACTTGGTCAGGGCAATGGCGATCTTGCCGGGGCGACCCCGGCTGTGGTACTCGAGCGCGTCCTCGCGCAGCATCGGCATCGCACCCCTTCATGAAGGCGGATAGACCTACCCGATCCAGCGTATCGTCGGGGATGAACCCCTCCATCGGGCCGGAGCCCGATTTTCCCTACTCATTCGGGCGGATGCGCGGGCGCGGCGCTCGACCCGCGCGCGCTGGCGGAAAGGCGCGGGCGCCCATCAGGCGACCGCCCGATGAGAACCCACCTCTCGCCCGATGGGGGGTCGAAATCGCCCTCCCTATACTGCTGATGGCGCCGCACGCTTACCGGCCTGCGCAGGCAACTTGAGGAAGTGATCGGCCCGGACGAAGAGTGAATCCGCCCCATGAGGAGGGAGACAATGACCGCCAAGACCTTAGTCCCGACCGCGCGTGAAGACCCCTGGGAGATGGCGTTACGGCAGTTTGACATCGCCGCCGACTATCTGCCGCTGAAGCGGGGCATCCGCGAGTTTCTGGCCTACCCGAAGCGGGAGCTGACGGTGAACTTCCCGGTGAAGATGGACGACGGTTCCGTGCGCATCTTCACCGGACACCGGGTGCACCACAGCACGGTGCTCGGCCCGACCAAGGGCGGGATCCGCTACCACCCCGACGTCACGCTGAACGAAGTGCGCGCGCTGGCCATGTGGATGACGTGGAAGTGCTCCGTAGCCGGCCTGCCCTACGGCGGCGCCAAGGG
>Ga0209126_1000421_pt1 | contig 14404 bp, 14 predicted proteins | sample RifCSP19_1_FD_184024 | JGI IMG/M metagenome (GOLD analysis project Ga0209126, IMG submission 184024) | Soil microbial communities from Rifle, Colorado - Rifle CSP2_sed 19_1 (SPAdes) (version 2) | ecosystem: Environmental > Terrestrial > Deep subsurface > Rock core/Sediment | place: Rifle...
TGCCCGCCAGCACGTCAAGGTGGCGTTAGGCGGCCAGGGCGGAGACGAGATCTTCGGCGGCTACGCCCGCTACCTCGTGGCCTACTTCGACGCGTATTGCGAAGCCGGCGAGCTAGGCAGCGATGCTACTCCCTGCGGGGTCATGGTCTATGAGCGCGACCTTTCCGCCGGCCGAGGAGTCGTACGGATCTCGACGCATAGCGATCTGGCTCTGGATGCCGAGGGCCGGGAGGTGATGATCTTCGATGGGTATGATACCGACTCGATCTCGCTCCTCGATCTGGCCAGCGGGGAGAACTGGGAGCTCTGGCCGGTGGACTTCACGCACTGCGCCGGATGTGGAACGCACTACTCCGGGCGAGCCCTCCAGAGGCCCGGGTGGGCCCTCATCTCGACGCACGATGGCGACCTGGCCTCCTACACCTGGATGGACGACCAGGTCTTCGCGCAGGAGCTGCGGCCGGGCGGAAGAGTGGTCCGGCTGGCGCACACCCACTCTCTTGTGGACCCGGAGCAGGAGCATGACTACTGGGCGGAGCCGCATGCCACGGTGAATGCAGACTTCACCCGCGTGCTTTTCACCTCCAATTGGGGCCGCTCCGGCACCGAGGAGGTGGAGATGTACCTCCTGGAGCTTCCGCCCGACTGGGCGGAGCCGGCGCGTTGATCGCCAGCGAGCCGTCGGGTGGACGCTGGGGTGAAGAGATGTAGGGGCACGCTATGCGCGTGCCCCTACCATCCGCATCGAAGGGTCGGCATCTGCGCGTGGCTGCCCTTAGCCGAACGCGGCCTGCAGCTTGATCGTGGGCAGGTGGGGAGCTATACTGGCGGCAAGGGGATACCCAGTAAGGGTACAGTCAATCCGCCTCGCCGTCACCTTGCCGGAGGGACCACGAAGGAAGCAGACGTTGGAGCGGGGCTTTGGGTGCCCCGCATTCTCCACGGCGTGCCCGCGTAACTGTCGTTGGGGAATCCACTGACTCAGCCGCTTGTTCCTGGAAGGGAGATCCATCATGGTAGCCCGAACCCGTTCGACGCTCGCCCTCGGCCTGCTGCTGGTTCTGGTCGGGATCATCCTGCTGGCTTTCGAGCTCATTCCAGCTCTCCGGTCGTGGGCGCGGGCGGTGTTGGATTGGCCGCTTATCATCGTGGGAGTGGGCGCTTTCCTGTTCGTGTTTGGCCTGCTGGCCGGGGCGCCGGGAATGGCCGTGCCCGCGTCGATCGTCGCCGGCATCGGCGGCATTCTCATGTGGCAGAACGCCACCGGCGAGTGGGAGAGCTGGGCCTATGCCTGGACGCTGATCCCCGGCTTCGTGGGGATCGGGATCATGCTGGAAAGCCTCCTGAGCGGGCGCGCCCGCAAGGGGCTCACCGAAGGTGGGTGGATGGTTCTGATCAGCCTCACCCTGTTCCTCGTCTTTGGATCCTTCCTTGGCGGTCCGATCGCGCTCGGAGGGTATTGGCCTGTGCTCCTGATCGCGCTGGGGGCGCTCTTCCTCTTTCGCTCGTTGGTTAGCTTCCGCAAGTGACAGCGTCCTCATCGGGGGACCTACTCGAGGTGGCCGCATGAATCGAAGTTCTGCGTTCTTCGGGATCCTCTTGATCCTGGTCGGAGTCGTGTTGCTCGTGGCGCTTCAGATGGGGGTGGAGGTTTGGAGGATCGTTTGGCCGGCGCTGCTCATTCTGCTGGGGCTGTGGGTGCTCTGGGGGGCGAATGCCAGCCGAGGGGCCCCGGCAGAACGGGAGACCGCCTCCCTCCGCCTGGACGGCGCGGCGCGGGCTGCGCTGCGGCTGCGCCACGGGGCCGGGCGAATGCGGCTGGGAAGCGGGGCGGCGCCCGGTGAGCTCTTCTCAGGGACGTTCGGCGGCGGCCTCGACCTGAGATCCCATCGCCAGGGGGAAGCCCTCGAAGCCGACTTGCGCGTCCCTTCGCCGTCCTTCTTCGTTCCATTCCCCTGGGTGGGGTGGAGGGAGCTGGAGTGGGATGTCCGCCTGACCGATGCCATCCCAATTTCGTTGCGGGTGGAGAGTGGGGCAAGCGAAACCGAGCTCGACCTGACGACCTTGCGGGTGACCGAGCTCCGCATTGGGACGGGGGTCAGCTCGACGGAGATCCGGCTTCCCTCGGCGGCTGGGAATACGAAGGTGAGAATTGACGCCGGGGCGGCGTCGGTGAAGATCTTGGTGCCCCAGGGCGTGGGGGCGCGGATTCGAGCGGAGGGTGGCCTTTCGGAGATCAAAGTCGATTCGGCCCGCTTTCCGCGCCAGGGCTCGTTTCACCAGTCCCCAGACTACGACACCGCCGCCAACAAGGTCGATGTGAGCGTCCAGATGGGGGTCGGGTCGGTGGAGGTCCGCTAGCCCGAGAGGAGGGCGCGACCCGGGGGCCCCATCTTCGTATTCTATCTTCGGGAGGAGATGCCATGAAACGATTCGATGTAGGAGCCCTGATCGGGCTGATCCTTGTAGGTGGGGGCGCGCTCCTGCTGTTGCAGTCTCTCTCGGTCGTTGCCTTTGCCTGGGAGACACTCTGGGGATTTCTGTTCGCCGTGGGCGGGCTCGCCTTCCTGTGGGCCTTCCTCCGTGACCGCGAGCAGTGGTGGGCGCTCATTCCGGGATTTGTGCTCCTCGGGCTCGGGGTCCTGATCGGGTTGCAGGCTCTCGCGCCCCGCCTGGCGGGCGCGTGGGGCGGCCCGATCTTCCTGGCGGGGATCAGCGCCGCGTTTTGGGCCGTCTATGCGGCCCGGCGCGAGTATTGGTGGGCCGTCATTCCGGCCGGGGTCATGTTGACGCTTGCCGTGGTGGCGGGGCTTTCCCCGAACTACTCTGAATTGGGCGGCGGCCTGTTCTTTCTTGGGCTCGGGGTGACTTTCGGGCTGGTCTATCTCCTGCCCACGCGCGAGGGACGAATGAACTGGGCTCTGATCCCGGCCGCGGTCCTGCTGATCTTCGGCGCCCTGCTCATCGCGTCCGAGGTGCAGATCATAAAGTACGTCGGCCCTGCCGTGCTGGTGCTCGCCGGCGTCTACCTGGTGTATCGCGCGTTCCGGCGCCAGCCTCCGGGTGAGGTGAAGGAGGGCTGACATGGATCGGAGGCTGTATCGAAGCCGGAGCGACTCGATGATCGCGGGGGTCTGTGGGGGCTTGGGTCGATATCTGAGAATCGATCCTATCTGGGTGCGGCTCGTTTTCGTGCTTCTCGCCCTCTCCGGGGGAGGGCTGGGGGTGCTGATCTACATCGTCCTCTGGCTGGTGATCCCGCGTGAGGGCGCCGGGCAGCCGGCGACGACGGAGACGGTTCGTTCCGGCACCGAGGAGATCGCCGAGCGCGCTCGGGCGATGGGCGAGGAAGTGCGGGAGCGCCTGGCGCAGCCGGACCCACGTCTCATCTCTGTGATCGGGCTGATCCTGGTGGCGTTTGGCGTGATCTTCCTGCTTCGGGAGTTTGATTTGGCCTGGGCGCGGTGGCTGGACTTCGACGTGCTCTGGCCGGTCGTGTTGATCGTCTTGGGAATCGTGCTGATCGTCCGGCACTTCAGAGGAGAATAGAGAATGGAAAGGCCACATCGAAGGGGCGGGCTGCTCGGGCCGATGATCCTCGTCGGCTTGGGAGTCATCCTCCTGCTCAACAACCTGGGCCTGCTGGAGTGGAGTATCTGGGAGGCGCTGCTCCGACTCTGGCCGGTGCTCATCATCGGGGCCGGGCTCGACCTGCTGATCGGTCGTCGCTCGATCTGGGGCTCCCTCCTGGTGATCGTGCTGGTCTTGGGGGTGGCGGCGGCCTCGATCGCCCTCTACGAAGGGGGGACGTTGGGGGCCGGCCGCCTGGAGCGGGAGGCCATCGAGGTGCCTCTGGGGGAGGCTAGCCAGGGCACGGTGGAGATCGACTTCAGTGTTGGCCGGCTGGAAGTGAACGAATCCGACAACCCGGATCTCTTCGCCGAGGGCGCAGCCGCGCTGCAAGAAGGCGAGAACCTTCAGTCGGTGGCGCGCACCGAGGGCGACACGATCTTCTACAGCCTCTCCAGCGACGTGCACGAGTGGACGGGCGTAGGGCTCTTCGGTTCCTGGATGGATAGCCGCGTCTGGACGCTTGAGCTGAACCCCGAGATCCCGTTGACACTGACGATCGACACGGGCGTCGGGGAAATGCAGATCGACCTTTCCGGGCTGCACCTGAACGAACTCGACCTGAACGGCGGGGTAGGACGAACGGTGGTCACGCTCCCGGCCGAGGGTGGTGGCCATGTGCGGATGGACCTCGGCGTAGGCGAGAGCGTCTTGATCGTCCCGGCCGGTGTGGGTGTGCGGATCCGCGTGGAGGGCGGGCTGGCGCCGGTGAGTGCGCCCTCAGATTATGAGCGCAGGGAAGGCATGTACATCTCGCCCAATTACGCCTCCGCCGACAGCCAGGTGGAGGTGGAGATCAGCGCCGGAGTCGGCGCGATTGTGATCCGGGAAGCGGCCGCTCCGTAGCGTTTCCCCATCGGCTCTGCGAGGCTTCCACCGGAAGGTCACGGCCGGTCGAAGCCTCGCTTCATTTGTAGCGCGCCGCAGGGTCACCAGGCGTAGGCTTCGGGTGCGGGGCCGCCCGGGCCGGGCCAGATCTCATCCAGGCGGGCAAGCGAGTCGCGCGCGAGGCGGATCTTGAGGGCGCGCAGGCTCCCCTCGAGCTGGCCCTGCGTGCGCGGGCCGATGATGGGGGCGGTGACGGCCGGATTGTGGAGAAGCCAGGCCAACGCCACATCGGCGGGCTTCTCCCCTCGCTCGCGGCAGAAAGCCTCATATGCCTGGAGCCGGGTGCGGTGCTCCTTGAGGTCGTCCTGGACGTCGTCCTTCGATCGCCTCCCCTTCGTTGCTCTCGATGCGCCGCCGGCGAGCAAGCCGCCGGCTAGAGGGCTCCAGGGGATGAGCCCCAGCCCGTAGGCCTGGCAAGCGGGGATGACTTCGAGCTCGATCATGCGATCCGTGAGGTTGTAAAGGCTCTGCTCGGAAACCAGCCCCAGGAAGTGGCGCTGGGCGGCCGAGGCTTGCGCCTGGGCGATGTGCCAGCCGGCGAAATTGCTGCTGCCCACATAGAGCACTTTCCCCTCACGCACGAGCTGCTCCATCGCCTGCCAGATCTCCTCCCAGGGCGTCTCACGATCGACGTGATGCATCTGGTAGAGATCGATGTGATCGGTCTGCAGCCGGCGGAGGCTGCCCTCGCACGCTGCCCGGATGTGATAGGCGGAGAGCCCGCGCTGGTTGGGGGCCAGGCCCATCCGGCCGAACACCTTTGTTGCCAGGACGATGCGCTCGCGGCGACCGCCGTCTTGGGCGAGCCAGCGGCCGATGATCTGTTCGGTGATGCCTTCGCCGCGCTTCCAGCCGTAGACGTTGGCCGTATCGAAGAAGTTGACACCGAGCTCGAGGGCCCGATCCATGATGGCGAAGCTCTCGTCTTCCGGCGTCTCCGGCCCGAAATTCATCGTGCCCAGGCAGAGCCGGCTCACCTTGAGGCCGCTGCGTCCAAGTTGGATGTGATCCATGATTGCTTCCGTTCCACGCCGATCTGCGATCGGGAGTCGACCGGGCAGGCCGCCTGGGGAACCGGCCTCTCAGGGGAGCCGATAGGCATCCCAGGACCACACGGCGCCCCGGATGTTGACGGCCGTTCCCGAGATCGTCTCCCCGTTGATCCGGCCCTCGTACGTGGCATACGAGTCGTTGAAGAGAAGGATCACCGTGTCGCCGGTCTGCACCCAGGCGTCATTATCCGGCGTCGACTCATTGGGGTGGGAGTTTTCCAGGCGGCCTCCCGAGTGAAAGACGAGCTCATACTCGTAGTAGTCGCCCCCGGATTCGTAGTAGTAGATGAACCAACGCGTCCCGGTGAGATCTATCGACACAGGGGCCGTCGGAGTGGGCTCCGGCGGCGTCGGTGTTCGGCTCTGGCCCGTGACGGCCTGGCAGGCCAACAAGGCCGCAGCAAGGGCGCCGAGGGTGAGGGCGGCGGCTGTGGATTTGTTCACGGTGGGATCCTCCTCTGCGGGTTCTCAAGTCGGCGTTCGGCGCGCTCCCATCTTACACCGAGAGGCAAACGCCCGCGAAAGCTTGCCCGGCTGTGGCTGTCGATGGGGCTGTGCGCCGCTTCGACATGGCGCGAGAATTCGCTGCCTGCGGAAAGATGCCCTTCTCGGCTCTGGATCGAGACCCAATGGCGCTGGATACGCACTTTGACGAACGGGACTGGGAACGGATCCATCGCGACTGGAGCGCCTGGTGGGAGGGCGAGCTCGATCGCTGCCTGGTGGTGATCGACGGGCTGCCCGGGCCCGACGAGGCCGGGCAGATGGAGGTGGGGCCGTGGGAGGGCTTTTCGAGCAACTTCCCGCTCGAGGCCCCGCTGGAGCATGTGCTCGCCTTCTTTGAGCCCGGGCTGCGGTTGCGACGTGCGCTCGGCGACGGCTGGCCGCGCTGGTGGCCGAACTTCGGCCCGGGGATCGTCGCCGGGTTCCTCGGCGCCGACATGAGGCCCGAGCTCGACACCGTCTGGTTCAGCATGCCCGGCGCGCCATCCTTCGAGCAATTGCACCCGACCCGTGATGAGGCCAACCCCTGGTGGGCGCGCGTGCACGATCTCACCCGGGCCGCCGTGGAGCGCTGGGGCGGCAGTCTGACGGTCGGCTTCACCGACCTCGGAGGAAACCTCGACATTCTGGCCTCGCTCCGCGCCACGCAGCAACTCCTGATCGACCTTTCCGACTCGCCGGAGGAGGTGGCCCGACTGAGCGGCGAGATCACGCGGCTATGGCTTGGCTACTACGACTCGCTGCATGCCGTGATCGGGCCCGGCGGGCGAGGAACGTGGCCTTGGGCTCCGATCTGGTCGCCGGGGCGGTGCTATATGCTCCAAAGCGACTTCTCCTACATGATCTCGCCGCAGATGTTTGAGCGTTTCGTCATGCCTGACCTTCAAGCCTGTTGCGAGGCTCTGGATCATGCTTTCTACCACCTCGACGGCAGAGGGCAGATTCCCCACCTGGACCGTCTACTCTCATTGAAGAAGCTCAACGGTATCCAGTGGGTGCCTGGGGACGGCGCCCCGCCGCCGGAGAAATGGCTGCCTCTCTTGCGGAGGATCCGGGATGGAGGCAAGCGCTGCCAGATCTACGTGACGCCGGAGGGCGCCCGGACGATCGTGCGCGAGCTGGGAGGCCGCGGTTTCGCTTTCTACATCGCGCAACCGTTGTATCCGGACGATGCGCGCCGGCTCCTGGCCGAACTGAATGCGGCCTCACGTGACCGGGAGACGTTCGGCTGAGTACCGAAGATACCGGCCATCCTGGACACAGCGACGGATCCGATCGACTGCCTCCCACACCTCTGCATAAGTCGTATAGAGGGGAGCAAGTCCCAGACGGAGGTTGTCGGGCTCGCGGAAGTCGCCCAACACCCCGAGCTCTTCCGCCAGAGCGCGGCTGATGCGATAGCCCTCCGGGTGGCGGAGGCTGACGTGAGAGCCGCGGCGACCGGGGTCGCGAGGTGAGGCGAGAACGAAACCGAGGGGCTCGAGAATGGAGTCGGCCAGGTCGATGAGATAGGATGTAAGGCCGACCGATTTCTGCCGGCTGCGATCGATGCCAGCCTCCAGAGCGAGCTCGAGAGCAGCCTCGAGCGCCAGGAAGGAAAGGATCGGCGGAGTGCCGGCGAGGAAGCGCTCCACGCCCGACGCGGGGGCGTAGTCGAGCTCAAAGGCGAAAGGGGTACGCTGGCCGAACCATCCCCAGATGGGGGAAACCAACTGTGCCTGCAGATCGCGCCGAACGTAGAGGAAGGCGGGGGAGCCGGGGCCTCCGTTGAGAAACTTGTAGGTGCAGCCGACGGCGAGATCGATGCCCCAGCGATCGAGCTCGATCGGGGCGACGCCGACGGAATGGCTCAAGTCCCAAAGAACGAGGGCGCCCGCCTCGTGAGCCTGGCGTGTGACGGAGGCGACGTCGTAAAGGAAGCCGCTCTTGAAGGCGACCTGCGAGAGGCAGACAAGGGCGGTCTGGCTGCCGATCATGGGAAAGAGGTCCCCATCCAGGATCGTGATCCCATCGGCCGTGGGCGCGAGGCGGAGACGGTGTCGGTCGCCGAGAAGTCGGGCGCAGCCCTGGAGGATGTAGAGATCGGAAGGGAAGTTGAGTACATCGCTGATGATGTCGGACCGGTCGGGGCGCACGCCGAGAGCGGCCAGGGTGAGTTTGAAGAGGTTCGCCGAGGTCGAGTCGCCGACGATCACCTGGCCGGGCGCGGCGCCCACCAGGAGGGCGATGGTCTCCCCCAGGCGTTCGGGGGCGCGGTACCATCCGGCGTTCCACCCGCGGATCAGGCTTTGGGCCCAATCCACCCCGGCCGCGGACTGCAGCCGCTCGGCCACCCCACGGGGCGGACGGCCGAGGGAGTTGCCATCGAGGTAGATCAGATCGGGGTCCGGGATGGCGAATCGGCTGCGGAACGATCGGAGCTCGTCGGAGCGGTCGAGGCTCTCCGCGAAGGCGGGCCCCGGCGTGAAGCGACTCAGCATCTTGCTCCTCCCGGCGTGCCTGCACCGCTACGGGGAATTATGGCTGGGACGGGGCCGTGGGGGAAGGGCCGGGCGGCGGCTGGTGGCCGCCGGGGTGCGGTTCTGGAGGAGCAAGTTGACTCGCCGGCAGTTCTGTGCTGAGCCTGGTTGTGAAGAGGCGCACCGAATTGGAGAAGCTCATCGGCGACAGCCGCCGAAATCAGGATCATCCTTGAGCCGGGCCGGCCGGCGCAGCGGGGCCAACCTGCCGCCGCCCGTGGAGGAAGGGGCAGATGTCGTACGAGCTAAAGCTCTTCATCAACGGGGCGTGGGAGGCTTCGCGATCCGGAAAGGCCTTCGAGGTTCGTGACCCGGCGACCGGCGATCGTGTGGGCGCCGCCGAAAGCGCAACGGCCGAAGATGCGGCCCGGGCAATCGAGGCGGCCCACGCCGCCTTCCGGGGATGGTCGGGGACGCCGGCGCCGGACCGGGGAATGATCCTGAAGAAAGCAGCCGCCCTGGCGCGCCAGAGGGCAGAGGAGTTGGGCAGGATCCTCACGCTGGAGCAAGGCAAGCCGCTCAAGGAGGCCGTAGGCGAAGTGCGCGCCTCGGCCGATGCGCTCGAGTTCTTCGGCGAGCAGGCCTGGGCGGTCGAGGGCGACATCCTCCCGCCCAACAAACCCAACCGCCGCGACTGGGTCCTCAAACAGCCGCTGGGCGTTGTCGTGGCGATCAGCCCATGGAACTACCCATTGCTCCTTATGTCGTGGAAGCTCGGGCCGGCGCTGGTGACCGGCAACACGATCGTCGCCAAACCGCCCACGGAGACGCCGCTCGCCGTGGGGATGTTCACGGCGCTGCTCCACGACGCCGGCGCTCCCGCGGGCGTGGTGAATATCGTCACCGGCCGCGGCAGCGCCATCGGCCCGGCGCTGATCCAACACCCGCAGACGGCCAAGGTGGCCATCACCGGCCAGACCGACACGGGCAAGAAGGTGATGGAAATGGCGGCACCCGGGCTCAAACAGATTTCGCTCGAGCTCGGCGGTCACACTCCGATGATCGTCTTCCCGGACGCCGATCTGGGGAAGGCGATCGAAGGGGGCGTGCTGCGCTCCTTCCGCAACATGGGACAGATCTGCAACGCTATCAATCGCATCTATGTTCACAACTCGATTCTCGAGCGTTACGTGGCGGGCTTCCTCGAGGCCACGCGTAAGCTCACCATCGATCACGGCCTCAACGATCCGGACCTGGGGCCGATGTGCACGCGCGGCGGGGTGGAGAAGACCATGGCCCACTGCAGCGATGCTGTGTCGAAGGGGGCCCGGCTCGTGGCCGGGGGAAAGGCGCCCGACGGAGAGAAATTCGCCCGCGGCAACTTCTTCGAGCCGACGGTGCTTACGCACGTGAACCACGAGATGCTTGTGATGCGGGAGGAGACCTTCGGCCCCATCGCACCGATCATGGGCTTCGACACCGTTGACCAGGCCATCGCCTACGCCAATGACACTGCCTACGGTTTGGTGGCTTACGTGTACACCCACGACCTGCGGACGATGCTTCGCATGGCCGAGGAGCTTGAGTGCGGCACAGTGGGCGTGAATAACGTCGCCGGCGGTGAGGTCCCCTATCCGTATGCCGGATGGAAGGCCAGCGGGCTCGGAGTGGAAAACTCTCGCTATGCTCTGGACCAGTATCTGCGGCTCAAGCACATCCGCCTCGAGCTGTAGCCCGGCGGAGACACAACATGCTGATCATGGAGCCTCGGGCCTTTGAGATCGAGATGGACACGGGGGCATTGCGTCCGGCGGAGCGAGTGATCCGCCGGACGCTGCGAGAGATGAGAGCGCTGTTTGCCGACCAGGACGCCGTCGAGCGCATCCTGGCGACGGACGGGGATCGCCTGATCTATGAGGTCTGCCTGGCAGGGATTGAGGAGGCCGCAGGCCAGATTCCGTACAGCACGACGGTGATCCAGCCCGGGCGTGTCGGCGACGAATTCCACATGACCAAGGGCCACTTCGGCCTCTCGGTGCTCAAATGAAAGGCAAGATCCTGGTTACGGCCCGGTCGTTTCAGAAGATGGAAGGGCCCCATCAGGAAATCCTGCGGGAGGCGGGCTACGAGCTGGTGGGCAGCGCGCTGGACCGGCCACTGGAGGCGATGGAGCTGGAGCCGCTGCTGGAGGGGGCGGAGGCCGCGATCCTCGGGCTCGACGCCGTCTCTCGCCTGGCCCTTGAGAAGGCCGAGCGACTGAAGGTGATCTCCCGTTTCGGGGTGGGGGTGGACCGCATAGACCTCCGGGCGGCCACCGACCTCGGGATCGTGGTGACCGTGACCCCCGGGGCGAACAGCGTAGCAGTCGCCGAGCTCACAATCGGCCTGATCATCGCCCTGGCGCGCCAGATCCCGCAACACGATCGCCAGGTGAGGGCGGGAGGCTGGGACCGCGCCCCTGGCTCTGAGCTCCAGGGGACCACACTAGGGCTGGTGGGGCTGGGACGGATCGGGAGCGAGGTGGCCCGTCGGGCGGCCGCGTTTGGGATGCGGATCCTCTTCACGGACCCCGCGCCTCCATCGGCGGATCTGGTTGCCGGCCTGGGCGCGGAGCCCCGAGATCTGAACGAGCTGCTCGCCGAGAGCGATGTCGTCAGCCTGCATCTACCGCTCGGCGAAGCGACGCGTGGCATCATCGGGGCACGAGAACTCGGCCTGATGAAGCGCAGCGCGCGGCTGGTGAACACGTCTCGCGGCGGATTGGTCGACGAGGGGGCGCTTGCGGATGCGCTCCGGGGGGGCCAGCTCGCCGGAGCGGCGGCGGACGCCTTCGAGAGCGAGCCGCCCGGCGACAATCCCCTGCTCGCGCTGGGTAATTTCGTCGCTACACCACATATCGGATCCGTGACCGTTCAGACCACGCTCCGAATGGGGCGAATGGCGGCCGAAAATGCGCTTGCCGTGCTGAGTGGTCTGCGGCCGGAGCATGTTGTCAACCCCGAGGTCTACAGCCGGAAGCAGTTGCGCGCGGCGCGGGCCTAGAGGCGAGGATGCCGAGTGGAAAGACGCATAGACGTCCTGGAAGAACTCAAGTCGATCGGGGTGATTCCCGTCATCCGATTGGAACGAGCGCAGGATGCTCTGCCTCTTGGCAAGTCCCTCCTGGAGGGCGGGCTGCCCTGCGCGGAGATCACGTTCCGCACGCAGGCTGGCCCTGAAGCGATCGGAAGGCTGACGGCGGAGCTGCCCGAGTTCCTGGTTGGCGCCGGAACGGTGCTCACGGTCGATCAGGCGGAGCGGGCGATGGCCGCCGGCGCCCGGTTCGTCGTCTCGCCGGGGTTCGATGGCGCGGTCGTCGACGCCTGCCTCGATCGCGGAGTGCCCCCGATTCCTGGGGTGGCGACGCCCACGGAGATCCAGGCGGCGCTGGCCAAAGGGCTGCGCGTCTTGAAGTTCTTCCCCGCCGAGGTGATGGGCGGCGTGCGGGCGCTGAGGGCATTCGGCGAGGTCTACCGTGAGGTGAGCTTTGTTCCAACGGGAGGCGTGGGACCGCAGAACCTGGCGGAGTACATGAGGCTCTCCAACGTACACGCGTGCGGCGGAACATGGCTGGCCACGAGTGAGCGGATCGCGCGCGGTGAGTTCGCCGAGATCGTCGCGCTGGCGCAAGAGGCGAAGGCGATCGTCGCGTCGGCCCGGGCGCCGGCGGCTTGACCTCGACGTGCACAGTCTTACCTCGGCGCGGTCTCTGAACTCATGAACTATTCCCCGAGCAGGTCCTTAAGATCACTCTGGGTAGTTGTAGCGTTCTCGATTGACCCCCACCCCCATCCCCTCCCCCGGCAGTTGCTCGAATTCAATAATCTGAGGGGGACGTGCCGGGGGAGGAGAGGTTGATCTAACCTCGTCCCCCCTCTGCGCTTTCGATCCACTGCAGACTTGCCATTCGGCGATGAGAATGTAGAGAGGCCCTTCTGGCGATTCATTCGCAGGATTGGGCGCGCGAGGCGTTGACGGCCTCCGGTGCGTGTGGTACACTGCAACGCGAAATCGTACGGAGGCATCTCTCTTGGCCAAACGCACCAGCGGCGTGGTACGCTGGTTTGATGGATCGAAGGGTTTCGGCTACATCGATGCCGAAGGCGGCGAAGACGTCTTCGTGCATACCGCAGCCATCTCCGGGCAGGACGCCCCCCTCCTCAAGGAAGGGGATCAGGTGGTGTTCTTTCTGGAGCACACCGTGCGCGGTCCGCAAGCCTCGGACGTCACCCGTCTGAATTGAACCAGCCCCTAAGCCAGGAATTGACGCTGGCCCCGAGCGGCGAGTACGCCGGCGGGGCGATGGCCTATCAGGGATACGCCTCCGGAATAATCAAAGGATAGAACGATGTCAAGCAAGACCCTACGACTTGTGCCCCTGGGGGGCCTGGGCGAAGTCGGCAAGAACATGATGGCCCTCGAGTACGGCGAAAACATTCTGGTCATCGACGCCGGCATGATGTTCCCGGAAAACGACATGCTGGGAATCGACTACATCATCCCCGACTTCCGCTACCTGCTCGACAAGAAGCACAAGGTGCGAGGGATCATCGTCACCCACGGCCATGAGGATCACACCGGGGCGATCCGGCACTTGTTGGAACAGTTGGAGGCGCCGATCTACTCGACGCCGCTCACCCAGGGCCTGATCGAGGCCAAGCTGAGCCGAAACGGGCTGCTCGGGAAAGCCAGTCTGCACACGGTACATGCCGGAGACCGGATCCCGATCGGCCCGTTCAGCGTGGAGTTCTTCCACGTCTGCCACTCGATTCCCGACGGGGTGGGGCTGGGAATCACGACGCCCGCCGGCCTCGTGGTTCACTCCGGCGATTTCAAGTTTGACCATACTCCGGTTGATGGTTGGCCGACCGATTTCGGCAAGCTGGGTGAGCTCGGCGGCCGGGGTGTGCTGGCCCTTCTCGCCGATTCCACCAACGCCGAAAGGCCGGGCTGGACGCCTTCCGAGGCGGTGATCGACCCCGCTCTCGATTCGGTCTTCGCCAAAGCGCGGGGGCGGGTCCTGGTTGCCACCTTCGCCTCCCTCATTTCCCGGATGGCCCAGGTGGGCAGGGCCGCAGCCCGCCACGATCGCAATATGGCCTTCGTCGGCACGAGCATGATCGAGAACGCACGCATCGCCCGACAGCTCGGCTACCTGGAACTGCCGGAAAACCTGGTTGTGCCTCTCGATCAGGCACTGGGCATGAAACCGTCCCAAGTCGTGCTCATGTGCACCGGCACCCAGGGAGAGCCATCGTCCATCACGGGCCGCCTATCGACCGGCACCAATCGGCAGTTTGACCTCCTGCCAGACGATACGGTCGTGCTCTCCTCTCACCCGATCCCGGGGAATGAAGAGATGGTCAGCCGGACGGTGAACCGGCTCTTGCAGCGCGGAGCGGAGGTGATCTACGACGCGATCGCGCCGGTTCACGTCTCCGGCCATGCCAGCCAGGAGGAGCAGAAGCTGCTCCTGCAACTCATCCGCCCGAAGTACTTCGTGCCGATTCACGGAGAGCTTCGTCAGCTTCACCGCCACGCCGGCCTGGCGAGGGAGATCGGAATCCCTGCCGAGAACATCGCCGTCGTTGAAAACGGTTCGGTAATCGAGTTCGAGGACGGTAAGATGCGCATCGCCGAGCGCGTGCCGGGGGGCTACGTCTTCGTCGACGGGCTGTCGGTCGGCGAAGTCGGCGACGTCATCCTCCGCGACCGACGCGCCCTGGCCAACGACGGCATGTTCATGATCGTCGTCACGGTGGACAAGCAGAGTGGCAACGTCATCGGGAAGCCCGAGATCATCACCCGCGGCTTCATCCACGGGGCCGAGTA
>Ga0209126_1000429_pt1 | contig 14250 bp, 12 predicted proteins | sample RifCSP19_1_FD_184024 | JGI IMG/M metagenome (GOLD analysis project Ga0209126, IMG submission 184024) | Soil microbial communities from Rifle, Colorado - Rifle CSP2_sed 19_1 (SPAdes) (version 2) | ecosystem: Environmental > Terrestrial > Deep subsurface > Rock core/Sediment | place: Rifle...
TGGCTCATGCAATTCAAGAAATTTATCCCGAAGCCAAATTTGGAGTAGGACCTGCAATTGAAGCTGGGTTCTACTATGATATAGATATCAATTCCCAACTGTCGGAAGAAGATTTAAAAGTCGTTGAGAAAAAGATGGCTCAGCTCACCCAAGAGGATTCTCCATTTGTAAGAGAAGATTTATCCAAGAATGCTGCGATTGATTTTTTCAAACAGAAAGGTGATAATTACAAAATTGAAATTCTTTCAGGAATAGATGAGAATACACAGGGAATCAGTATTTATAAAGAAGGCAGTTTTACTGATCTTTGCAGAGGACCGCATCTTCCATCAACCGGAAAGATAAAATATTTTAAGCTGCTTAGTATTTCTGGTTCCTATTGGAGGGGAGATGAGAAGAACAAACAACTGCAGAGAATTTATGGTATCTCGTTTCCTAAAAAGAAAATGCTCGATGATTATCTCATTTTTTTAGAGGAAGCTAAAAAGAGAGATCACCGAAAACTTGGGAAAGACTTAGAACTATTTTTCTTTTCTCCAAATGTGGGTGCGGGACTTCCGCTTTGGTTACCTAAAGGAACGGTTTTAAGAGAGACTCTTGAAAAATTTTTACGAGAAGAACAGACGAAGCGAGATTATCTTCCGGTTATTACTCCGCATATCGGAAATATAAATTTGTATAAAACCAGCGGACACTATCCTTATTACAGTGTTAGTCAATTTCCGCCATTAAAATTTGGTGATAGGGAAGAAGAATACCTGTTAAAACCTATGAATTGCCCGCATCATTTCCAGATTTATGCTTCGAAGCAAAGAAGTTACAGAGATCTACCAATCCGCTATGCTGAATTTGGGACAGTTTACAGATATGAGCAATCCGGTGAATTGAATGGCTTGACAAGAGTAAGAAGCTTTTCCGTTGACGATTCACATTTGTTCGTTCGTCAAGATCAATTAAAAAGTGAATTGTGTAATGTAATTGACTTGATTCAATACGTGTTTAAAGTAATGGGTTTCGAAGATTTTACAACTCAGCTTTCATTTAGAGATGACAATAAAGAAAAATACGGTGGTGATATTGAGTTGTGGGAAAAAGCTCAAAAAGAAATTAAAGAAGCTGCAGATGAAATGAAATTGAAATACACCATTGAAGAAGGTGAAGCAGCATTCTATGGTCCTAAAATAGATTTTCTTGTGAAAGATGTGTTAGGGAGAAAGTGGCAGCTCGGAACGGTTCAGATAGATTATGTAATGCCTGAAAGATTTAACCTTGAGTATATTGGAAGTGATGGTCAAAAGCATAGACCTGTCGTAATTCATCGTGCTCCTTTTGGATCGCTGGAAAGATTTATCGGTGTATTAATTGAACATTATGCAGGTGAGTTCCCTTTGTGGTTGGCACCGATTCAAGTGGCTGTAATTCCAGTTTCACAGCATTTTCTTGAATATTCACAAAAAATTTACAATGAATTGAAAAGTAAAAGCATTAGAGTTGAGTTGGATGAACGGAATGAAAAAGTCGGTTATAAAATAAGGGATTGGGAAACTCAAAAAGTTCCTTACATGCTTATCATCGGTGAAAAGGAAGCTAATGCACAAAATATTTCTGTAAGAAAACATAAAGTTGGAGATCTTGGAGCTTTGTCTTTAAGCGAATTTATAAGTAAAATATCCGACGAAATTAAAAATAAAATTCATACAACTAATTAAGGAGTTCATCAATCGCTCAAAAAGAAGAAGCTAGGGTAAATGAGGATATCAGATCATTACGAGTTAGAGTAATTGATCTTGATGGTACTCAATTAGGAATTTTCGGTATCAAAGATGCTATAAGAAAAGCTCAAGAAAGAGGACAAGATTTAGTGGAGATTGCTCCTCAAGCGAAGCCGCCTGTTTGTAAAATTATTGACTTTGGTAAGTTCAGATATGAACAACAAAAGAAAGAAAAAATTCAACGAAAGCATCAAAAAATTACCGTACTTAAGGAAATAAGACTTCATCCCAACACGGATACACATGATTTCGATTTTAAAGTTAGACATGCAATAAATTTTTTAGAGGAGGGTGATAAAGTTAAGGTTGCTATTATTTTTAAGGGCAGGGAAATGGCTTATGTTGAAAAAGGTGAAGAATTAATGAATCAATTTATTGAGAGAACAGCTGAGTATTCGAAAGTTGAATCTCCGATGAAAATGGAGGGAAAACATCTTCTTGTTATTCTTGCTCCACAAAAATCAAAAGGGAAAAAAATTACTTAAATAATAAATGGATTAAAAAATGCCTAAAATGAAAAGCAACAGGGGCGCAAAAAAATCTTTTAAAGTTAGCGCTTCTGGAAAGTTCAAAAGAAAAAGTGCTTACAAAAGTCATATACTAACATCAAAAAGTACAAAGAGAAAAAGAAAATTGAGACGAACCACAGTAGTGTCAAAGTCTGAACTTAAACGTGTAAGAATTATGCTTCAATAATTAAAAAGGAAAAACAGAATGCCTCGTTCAAAAAATAAGGTAGCAGCACACCACAGAAGGAAAAAAGTCCTTGATCAAGCAAAAGGATACTGGGGTAGGCGCAGCAAGGTTTACACCATTGCCAAAAACCATGTTGAAAAAGGAATGCTCCATTCTTTTAGGGATAGAAAATTAAAGAAGAGAGTTTTCCGCAAACTTTGGATAACCAGGATAAATGCAGCCGCAAGAGTAAATGGAACTACCTACTCGAGATTAATTCATGCTCTTGATGCAAAAGGAATTTTAATCAACAGGAAGATTCTTGCAAATCTTGCCGTTGAAAATCCGGCTACATTCACAGAGCTGGTTAATTTTTCAACCAATTAAATTAATACCCTCTCAAAATTTTTGAAGAGGGTATTATTTTAAATTTCCCATTTATTGCTATGCTTGCAAATAAAATAGATTCTGTTCTTGAAGATTTTAAGAAAGATTCTTCCGCTGTAATTGATCTCAAGATTTTGGAAGAAATCCGGATAAAATATCTTGGTAAGAACGGACTCGTCACAAATCTTTTCGAAGAGTTAAAATCTGTTCCTAAAGAAGAAAAACCTTCACTCGGTAAATCTCTTAATTCTTTAAGAGGTCAAATCACTTCTAAGATTACAGAGCTTAAGCAAAACTTAACTTCGCAGCTTGAAAAGGAAAAATCTTACGTAGACCTTTCACTTCCCGGAAGGCATAAACAATTGGGCAGCACTCATCTGCTCACACAAACTTTGAACGAAATAAAATCAATTTTTAGAAGCTTGGGATTTTCATCTATTGAAGGACCGGAATTAGAATCTGATTACTATAATTTTGAAGCTTTAAATTTTCCGAAAGATCATCCAGCGAGAGATATGCAGGATACCTTTTTCATCAGCAAAGATTTTGTTCTTAGAACACATACAACTCCTGTTCAAGTTAGGATAATGGAAAAACATCAGCCGCCGGTTCGTGCAATTATGCCAGGCAGAGTTTATAGAAACGAAGCAGTAAGTTCGAGAAGCTACTGCATGTTTCATCAGGTTGATGGAATTTATGTTGATACAGATGTCACTTTTGCAGAATTAAAGGGAACACTCGTTGCTTTTGCCAAGCAGTTCTACATGGATGATTTGAAATATCGTTTTCGTCCGAGCTTCTTTCCATTTACCGAACCAAGTGCGGAGATGGATATCACCTGTTATTTGTGCCACGGTAAAGGATGTAAAGTTTGTAAATACAGCGGTTGGCTTGAAATTCTTGGCTGCGGGATGGTTGACCCGAATGTTTTTAAAATGGTTGGTTATGATCCTGAAAAATATTCGGGTTATGCTTTTGGAATGGGCATCGAAAGAACGGCAATGTTAAAATACGGCATTACGGATATCAGAATATTTTTTGATAATGATTTCAGATTTCTCAAACAGTTTTAGTTTGGAGAATTGTAATTGAAAATACTTTTAAGCTGGCTAAAAAATTATGTTGATCTCGAAGGAATTTCTCCCGAAGAAATTTCTCATAAGCTCACTATGGCCGGACTTGAAGTAGAGGATATTTATTCTGAAGCTGAAGTTTATAAAGGATTCATAGTTGGATTAGTCAAAACAAAGCAAAAACACCCCAATGCCGATAAGCTGTCTCTATGTACTGTTTCCAATAGTGAAAAAGATTTTCAAGTAATTTGCGGTGCTCCAAATGTTCAAGAGAATCAGAAAATAGTTTTTGCACCTATCGGAACTATCATTCCCAAAGGACAATTCAAAATTGAGAAGGCAAAGATTCGCGGCATCGAATCATTTGGAATGATTTGCTCGGAAGCTGAACTTAACATCAGCGAAAACCATGAAGGCATAATGGTTTTGCCTGATGATTTGCAACCGGGTACACCAATAACTGAAGCATTAAAATTGAATGATGTAGTTTTTGAGATTGGCATTACGCCCAATCGCCCGGATGCACTTTCGCATATTGGAGTAGGAAGAGAGTTAGCTGCACTTTATAACAAATCACTTACTCTTCCTAAAATAAAGTTTAAAGAATCTAAATATTCTATAAATGAATTTGCTTCAATTGAAATTGAGGATGAAATAAATTGTCCGCGTTACTCCTCTTTAGTAGTTAAAAACGTTGAGATAAAAGATTCCCCTCAATGGTTGAAGGATAACCTCACTAAAATGGGCATGCGACCACTAAGCAATGTTGTTGATATAACCAATTATGTTATGTACGAGACAGGACAACCACTTCACGCATTCGATCTTGAGCTTCTTGCCGGAAATAAAATAATAGTTAAAAGCACACAAAGTGAATCAGTATTCACAACTCTTGATTCGAAACAGAGAAATCTTCCAGTTGGAACATTAATGATTTGCGATGCAGAAAAACCTGTTGCAATTGCCGGAGTAATGGGCGGAGAGAATTCTGAGATAAATTCCGACACAAAAAACTTATTGATCGAAAGTGCATACTTTAATCCTTCAAGCATAAGAAGAACTTCTCGTGAACTAGGATTATCAAGCGATGCTTCTTATCGTTTTGAACGCGGTACTGATCCAAATAATACACTTTATTCTGCACGGCGAGCCGCTCAATTAATTTCTGAAATTTGTAATGGTGAAGTTCTTAAAGGTTCTATCGATATTTATCCCCAAAAGAAAAAACCAAAAAAAATTCTTTTTAGAAATAACCAAGTAAAAAGAATTCTTGGCTATACAATCCAATTAGCAAAAATCAAAAAAATATTTTCAAATCTCGGTTTTGAGATTCTAAAGGGTCGAGCAGATGGTATTACTATTTCGGTTCCAACATTTAGACCTGATATTGAAAGAGAAATTGATCTGATTGAAGAAATTGCGAGAGTGCACGGGTACGATAATATTCCAACAATTTCTAAAATAGCGGTTACACTTCAAAAGAGAATTGATGAGTCGGAATTTACTGATCAAGTTAGAAATATTGCTAACTCCCTTGGATTTTATGAAATGATAAATAATCCGTTAGTCAGTAAGAAGTTAGCATCATATTATGAAAATCCCATTCAGGTTCTGAATCCTCAAAATATAGACATGGAATTTCTACGAAATTCACTTTTGCCGAGTGCATTATCTGTCATTTCTCGAAACATAAATTCAGGAGAAAAAGACCTTTGTCTTTTTGAAATTGGAAATATTTTTATTAAGAATAGTTCAGAAGAGATAAAATCTTTTAATGACTTTAAGGAATCGCAAAAGTTGATTTTTATTCTTACTGGAAGAGCAAATGCAAAAGAATGGCATTCAAATGAGAGAAATTTTGATTTTTTTGACCTCAAAGGTGTAATAAATACCTTTTTATCTAAAATTTCACTTGACAATTTTTTAAATGATTCCTATTATCACAATGGAAATAATTTATATAAGTTCCTTTTGACTAAAAGTTTTATGAATAAGGTTTTAGGCAAAGGAGGTAAAGTAAAAAAAGAAGTTCTTTCGGAATTTGGAATAGATCAAGATGTTTATTCTTTTGAATTTGATCTTCAATCTTTAATGAAAATTGAGAGAATAGATAAGAAATTTATTGAACCTAGTAAATTCCCAAAAATATTCAGAGACTTTGCTTTCATTTTTGATAAAGCGATTTTGGCTGAAGAAATAATTGCACATATTAAAAGCGAAGGTTCAGTATTACTAAAGACTGTGAAACTTTTTGACATATTCGAAGGAGAATCTGTCGGAGTAAATAAAAAAAGTTTAGCATTTTCACTTGAATACGGTTCTGATGATAGAACATTAACAGAAGTGGAAGTTGAGAAGGATTTTACGGCATTAATAAAGTCCATCACCCAGAAGTTTAATGCAACCTTAAGAGGAAAATAAGTGAGCGAACCTTCAAAATACGAAAGTATAATTAACGACCTCAACTTGATTGAAACTCAAGCTGAAGTTCTTAAAAACAAAGCAAAGGATATTGAACTCCGAAATATCCACGTTGAAAGAACTATTGAACAGGTAAAAGCTGAAAATGCCGCACTTAACCAAAAGGTAATTAAACTTGAGGGGGAAATTGATAGATTGATAGGTAAGACAGAATTGAATATTTTTAACTCACTAACTTCGAAGGAGAAAGAATCGCTTAAATCTAAAATTGAAAATCTAATTAATAAAATTGATTATCACTTAAGTTCTTAAAAATTATTGATCGTTTGATGGAAAAGGCATAAATGTCCGAAAAAAAGAAGCTGAAAATAAAAATATTTGACAAAGAATATTCTTTGCTGGTCGAAAATGAAGAAATAGCAAAAGAGCTTGCTATTTATGTAAACAAAGTTATGGAAGAAACGAAGGAAGAACTTCCAGACCAGCCTGCTCAAACAATAGCTATAATAGCATGTCTGAATATTGCGTATGATTTTTTTCTTGAAAAGAATAAAAACCGGGAATTCTTAATTCAAGCATCCGATAAAATCAAAAAGCTAAAGCTTCTTCTCAACGAACCGCAAATGTCCAATCCATCTTAATGTAAGTTAAACTGCCGCCCTGTCAGTTATCACAAAAAGAAAAACTAACTTTCTTCAATAGGGATTTTGACTTTCGGCGTCTATTGCAGGCCTTATCTTGAGTAATCAGGAATCCGATTTATTTTGGAACAGAGGAAGCAAAAACCGTTCGGGCGATTTCCCACACTGATTACTTTGGGTTTTTCCCATTAGTCAGTAGCTGGCAGGCCGGCTTAAATTTATTACCGTAATGGAGGAAATATGGATGTTGCAAACATTGGTCTTTCAGTGCTTATACCAGCGGTAATTTTTCTCATCGTTTTATTTTTTTTCTTAGGATGGTACTTAAACTCTAAAGTTGGCAAAAGAAGTCTATCCGCCGCCGAAGAAAGATCTAAACAAATTATAAACGATGCTCAAAAGGAATCTCAAAACTTAAAGAGAGAAAAATTACTTGAAGTAAAAGATGAATGGTACAAAAAGAAACTGGATTTCGATAATGATCTAAATCAAAAAAAACAAAAATACTCCAACATCGAAAAACAGCTGTCTGCTCGCGAAGAGAATATAGAAAAGAAATTTGATCTGGTACTAAAAAAAGAAAAAGAAAACAAACAGCTTGAAAGAGAATTACAGAACATAAAAAAAGATCTTGATTTAAAACTTGTAGAAATACAAAAGCTCGAAGCCGAGCAAAATGAAAAGCTTGAAAAGATTTCAGGATTGTCAAAAGAAGAAGCAAAAAAAATGCTTATGGAAAATCTTGTTGACAATGCAAAAGCTGAAAGCGCAAGGTTAATTAAAGACCTGCATGATAAAGCAAAAACCGACGCTAAAAAAGACGCTCAAAAAATAATAGTGCAAGCCATTCAAAGAACTGCTGCGGACTATGCAGTTGAAACGACTGTTTCGGTTGTACAAATCCAAAATGATGAAATGAAAGGACGAATCATTGGTAAAGAAGGACGAAATATCCGTTCCTTCGAAGCAGCTACCGGTGTTGATGTCATTGTTGATGATACTCCAGAAGCCGTAATTCTGTCTTCCTTTGATCAGTTCAGGAGAGAAGTTGCAAGACTTTCCCTTGAAAGGTTAATTGCAGATGGAAGAATTCATCCCGCACGAATTGAAGAAGTTGTTGAAAAAGTTCGTCAAGAGCTTGAAGAGGAAATGGTTCGCGAAGGTGAAAACACAATCATGCAGCTTGGTATCCATAACATGCACACCGAACTGGTTAAATGCATTGGACGAATGAAATATCGTTCCAGTTATGGTCAAAATCTGTTACAGCACAGTGTTGAAGTTGCTTATTTAACCGGGATAATGGCCGCTGAACTTGGCTTGGATGTTACTTTAGCAAAGAGAGCCGGTCTTCTCCACGATGTTGGAAAAACTTTGGATAAAAGTATTGAAGGTCCTCATGCTTTACTCGGCTATGATTTAACCAAAAAATTTAAAGAGCATCCCATTGTAGTAAATGCAGTTGGTTCACATCACGAAGATATTGAGATGGAACACCCGATTGCTCCATTGGTTCAAGCTGCCGATGCAATCAGCGGTGCTAGACCAGGTGCAAGACGCGAACCACTCGAAAGTTATGTTAAAAGACTTGAAACTCTTGAAGCCCTTGCAAAATCATTTGAAGGTGTTGCAAAAACTTATGCCATTCAAGCTGGCAGAGAGATTCGAGTTGTTGTGGAATATGATAAGGTCGATGATTCCCAGGCTGATAGACTTGCAAGTGAAATTGCTACAAAAATTGAAAATGAAATGGAATATCCCGGGCAAATTAAAGTTACTGTAATCCGAGAAGTTCGTAAAATTGGATATGCTAAATAAAATATTTGAGCAGTTCGTTTTAGTGAATAAGTCACCTTACGCAAAATGTAGAGATGACATCTTTTTAAGAATTAAATAAATGGTAAAAATTGAATAAAAATATTACCTCTATCTAAAATCTATGAGAAATAAAGATGTCATCTCTTTGTTAATTTCTTATCTGCGTAACATGACTGAATAATTAGGTTTATCCATGCCCATCTTTTTTGATGGGCATTATTTTATAACTATGTCATGAATCAATCATACAAATAACCATCATTGTTATTCGTGACAATTAGTGGCAAATAATTTCATATCGTCTTCAAGATAAATGGTAATCAAAATAAAATGAAGAAACTTAAAATAGCTGTTACAGGAAACATTGGTTCCGGTAAATCGAGTTTTTGCAAATACCTCGAAGAATTGAACTATCCCGTTATCAAAGCCGATGAGATTGCGAAAGATTTATTAGTTAATGATGAAAAAGTCAAAAAGGAAATAGTAAAGTATTTTGGAGACGGAGCATATCAAGGAAAAGAAATAAATAAAAAGTATTTAGCCGATAAAGTTTTTTCAAATCAATCAAACCTCAATAAAATTAATTCCATAATTCATCCTCTCGTCATCGAAAAAGTAAATAACATGATGAACGAAAAGTTCCAATCGTCCGACCTTGTATTCCATGAGGCGGCATTGATTTATGAAGCTGATATCGAAGAACTTTTTGATATTGTTGTATTAATTGCTTCCGATTATAAAGTTCGAATGGAAAGAAAGAAACAGCACGATAATTTTTCAGAAGAAGAGTTTATGAAGCGGGAATCGAGTCAAATACCTGAAGACGAGAAAAAGAAACGTGCGGATTTTGTTTTTGCGAATAACGGGTCTTTAGAAGAGCTTAAAATAAAAGCTGAAATGTTGATTAAAATATTAGGGGGGTTAATCCAACAATAAAATAAATGGTTCATTCGACCGCAAAAATTGAAAATGATTTCTTAGTTCTAACGAAAAAGTTGAAAAACTTTTTTAAGTTTACTCATACATTTTTATAATTTCTACCACTTCACAAGATTATTTAAGGAATACTGAATTGTCACTCTTAAATACGCTGATCGTTAAAGTAACCCAGATGCTTCCGAAATCCATGGTAAGAGTTTTCGCGGGAAAATATATTGCCGGTGAAGAACTTCAGGATGCCATCAATTTAGTGAAGCAGCTAAATTCAAAAGGAATTTTTGCAACACTTGATGTTCTTGGTGAATCCATACAAAATAAAGAGGAAGCTATTGAGGCAAAGAAAAAATGCATTGAAGTTATTGAAGCGATTGAAACTAATAAGCTGATGGCAAACTTATCAATTAAACCAACGCAAATGGGTTTAGCAATTGATGAAGAATTTGCTTTCCAGCAAATTTTAGAAATTGTTCAAAAAGCTAAATCATTTAACAACTTTGTTCGGATTGATATGGAGGATTCACCATTTACTGATCCGACCATTCGTGTTTATAAAAAAGTGAATGAAAAGATTGGGCATGTAGGAGTAGTTCTTCAAGCTTATCTAAAAAGAACTCTTAGTGATATTGAACAATTAAATAAATTGGGAACCAATTATCGTATCTGTAAAGGTATTTATGTTGAACCGGAAAGCATTGCTTACAAAAAAAGGCAAGCAATACGTGATAATTTTCTGAAAGCTTTGAGACTGATGTTGGAAAATAGGAACTATGTTGGGATTGCTACTCATGATGATTATTTAATTGGAAATTCCTACAAGATGATTAAAGAGATGAATATTCCAAAAGATAAATTTGAGTTTCAAATGTTGCTTGGTGTAAAAGAAGAATTACGCGACAGAATAAATTCTGACGGCTACAAAGTGCGTATCTATGTGCCTTTTGGAGAAGATTGGTTTGCTTATTCAATACGACGATTAAAAGAAAATCCTCAAATTGCCGGGTATGTTTTTAAAAATATTTTTTCTTTTGGCAAATGAATGTGTTAGGAATTGAAAGCTCTTGTGATGAAACTTCGGTTGCAATTATTTCCAATGATATTCTTACTGCGAACTTAATCTCCTCTCAAGATTTTCATGCTCAGTTTGGCGGAGTTGTTCCCGAACTTTCAAGCCGTGCGCATCTTCAAATTATCATTCCTCTTTTAAAAAATGCACTTGAGAAATCAAATCTAAAACTAAATGAGATAGATTTAATTTGTGCAACCGCCGGTCCCGGATTAATTGGCGCTTTATTAGTCGGATTAACTTTTGCTAAAGGACTTGCATATTCGCTTAACAAACCATTCGTAGCTGTTAATCATATTGAAGGGCATATTTATTCAGGATTTTTGATGGATGAAAAACCCGAATTTCCATTTTTAGTATTGGTAGTTTCGGGTGGGCATACACTTTTGTTGTTGGTTGAAAGTTTTACGAAGGTAATTAAATTAGGTACAACAGTGGATGATGCCGCTGGTGAAGCATTCGATAAAGTTTCTAAGCTGCTCGGTTTTGGCTATCCTGGCGGACCGCAAATTCAGGAAGCCGCATCACAAGGTAATAGTGAGAAAATTTCTTTTCCAATTGCGGAGTTAAAAGAACCTTACAACTTTTCATTCAGCGGATTGAAAACTTCAGTTTTGAGATATGTCCAAGCTAATTTTAAGGATGTGAATTCAATTTCGACAGATGATAGGAATGATATAGCTGCCTCATTTCAAAAAGCAGTTGTGAAAGCTCTTACACAGAAAGTTGAAAAAGCTTTAAATCAATTTCAGGTAAAATCAATTTCGTTAGTTGGTGGTGTCGCCGCCAACGAACAGCTTAGAAAGTCTTTTGAAGACTTATCAAGTAGGCACGATAAAAAACTTGTGATTCCCAGCTTAGAATTTTGCGGTGATAATGCTGCAATGATCGCTTTTCGAGGAATGAAATCATACGAATACGGTTTGGTAAATGATCTTGATTTTAGCCCTTATCCGGGTTTAACTCCACAGCATTTTTCATAAAAAGTTCTTACCTTTTAACATTAAAATTGGAAAAAATAATCGGTGGCAAAAACTAAATTCTCAAATCTGCTTACAAAGAAGCAGTTCATCATTGTCATTACTTTTTTCTTCATTTTAATGTACATACTTCACCATACGTTTTTTACTCCGAATAATTATGTTGGAAGTTCACCCCAAAGATTTGAAATTACAAGTGGAGAGAGCTTAAATTCAATAGTTGAGAATTTATACGTGAGGGGAATAATTCCAAACAAAACCAACATGAAGATCGTTGCTTTTATATACGGAGCAGAAAAAAAGATCAGAGCAGCACGCTATGAAATTCCCAACGGTCTCAATTACCTTGAATTAGTTGAATTGTTTTTAGAAGGTAAAGCAGATTATCTAACAAAAGTCAAAGTGTACGAAGGAGCAACTGTTAAATCTGTCGTTTCAGCTTTAAAATTAGATGCATTAATAGATTCATCTGCTTTTATAGAGACTGCACTTTCAAAATCTTTCCTAGACTCTTTAGGAATTAAAGCAAATTCTGTTGAAGGTTATCTTTTCCCGGGTGAATATGTTATTTACGAAAGAAGTAACCCTCGCGAAGTGATAAATCTTTTTTACAATGAGTTTAAAAAATTTGTCCACGATTCTGTAATTTATACTGTGAATCGGCAGAAATATTCATTACATGAAATTGTTACTCTTGCATCTATTGTAGAAGGCGAGACTAACAAAATTTCTGAAATGCCTGCAATAGCCGGTGTATATTACAATCGTCTTAGAATCGGGATGAAATTGCAAGCAGATCCAACAGTGCAATACATTCAACCAAATGGATGGAAAAGATTAAATCATCAAGATTTAAAACTGGACAATCCTTATAACACTTATAAATATTTTGGACTTCCTCCGGGTCCAATAAATAATCCTGGACGGGATGCGATTAAAGCTGCGTTTAATCCCGAGCAAGATAAATATTTATTTTTTGTTGCAGATGGCAGCGGCGGGCACAGTTTTGCTAAAAATTATTCACAACATTTAAAGCTTGTACGAGAATATCGAAAATGGTTAGCATCTCAAAAAGAAAACTAAAAAATATTTTTTGGATAATAATTGCATTCTTTTTATCTGAATGTGCGAACCAGCTTCCTCCGGATGGCGGTGAAGTAGATACCATCTCGCCTAAGATAATTGAACTATACCCTGAAGATGGAACTACAAATTTTAAAGATGATTATTTTGAGCTTGGTTTTTCGGAATACGTTGAGAAGCGTTCGATTAAAGAAGCTATTTTCATTTCACCCGCTGTTGTTGGTGAACTCGAATTGGACTGGAGCGGAAAGTATGTACGAGTTTACCTTCCCGGAAATTTAAAACAAAATGTAACCTATGTTGTAACAATCGGAACAGATGTTCAAGATTATAATAATAAAAACAATATGTCTGAAGCATTTTCGTTCACATTTTCCAGCGGACCTGAAATTGACAAACGAATGATAACAGGGAAAGTGTATGATGAAAAACCGCAGGGCATAATGCTATTTGGATATCTTCTAAAGGGAGAAGAACCGAATCCGCTTGTAAGAAAACCGGATTATATTTCGCAGACAGGCAAAGATGGTAACTATAAATTAGCCGGTCTTGCCGCCGGATCATATCGTGTTTTTGCTGTTCGCGATGAATTCAGGGATTTGCTTTATCAGTCCGATCAGGATCAAGTGGGAATTCCATACCAAGATGTTGAACTGCAAATATCCGATACGCTTTACTCTGAGTTAAATTTCATCCTAACTAAGATTGATACTGTTAAACCAAGATTACTTAGCGCTTCCATGACTGACAGAAGTCATATCTTAGTTAATTTTAGTGAGGAATTAGACAGAAAAAATATCAAACCAATAAATTTTTATTTATTTGACTCAACTGCTAATAAACGAGCTCAAATAAAATATGCTTTCAAAGGAAATACTAAGGCAAGTGAGATGGGCTTGGTACCTAATGAAATACTTCCGATAGAAAATTCAGTTTATCTTTTTGTTGATTCAATTAAGGATAAAAGCGGTAATATTTACTACAATGATTTTGCTCAGCTTGTTTTAAGTAACAGAGTAGATACTTCTAAGACGGAACTCTTTAAAATGAATCTAAGAGATGGAAGTAAGGAAGTTGATTTTCAATCACCGACGTTTACATTTGAATTTAATGATGCCTTTGATGCAGTGAATGCGCGAGAGGGAATTACTTTTTCAGATACTTTAAAGAAAAATATTCTATTTGAAGTTGAATTTTTGGATGATGCATCCTTTATAGTTACTCCTTTAAAACGTCTTGAGATGTCGAAAGATTATTACATTAAAATTGATCTGTCACGGTTAAAAGATGCTTCGGGGAATTATTATGACTCAGTTTATCAGTTTGACTTTAAAACCATAACAGGAATTGAATTTACAGGAGTTACGGGAAAGCTGATTGGCTTTGATGAGAATAAAA
>Ga0209126_1000437_pt1 | contig 14140 bp, 7 predicted proteins | sample RifCSP19_1_FD_184024 | JGI IMG/M metagenome (GOLD analysis project Ga0209126, IMG submission 184024) | Soil microbial communities from Rifle, Colorado - Rifle CSP2_sed 19_1 (SPAdes) (version 2) | ecosystem: Environmental > Terrestrial > Deep subsurface > Rock core/Sediment | place: Rifle...
AATGCAAAAAAAGATGATCGACTGCATAATCACCGGGGCGGACAGGATCGTTGAGAATCTGGATGCGGCTAATAAGATCGGGACTTACAACTTGGCAGTGCTGGCGAAATTTCATAAAATTCCCTTTTACCTTGCCGCACCCAGCTCCAGTTTTGACCATTCAGTCGAAAGCGGGGATAAAATAAAAATTGAGGAAAGATCACCGGAGGAAGTCACCAACTTCTGGGGCAGACGAACTGCCCCACAAAAGGTAAAAATCTTTTCCCCGGCATTTGATGTCACCCCAGCCAATTTGATTACCGCAATTATTACCGATAAGGGAATCATTAGAGGGAAAAGGAGGGATTGAGAATTGTAGGGACCACCACATCGCTCCGGTTTTCTAAGCTCCGCTTGGAATTGAGGAACTCACCCTAAATCCCTCTTTTAAGAAGAGAGGGACTTTTGTTCCCCTTCTCTTTTTAAGAGAAGGGGCCAGGGGATGAGTTCCAATATACAGACTAAAGTCTGCGGTTACCAACTTCCATCTTCCTTTTTCCATTTTCCTTTGTGACATAAAAATCTGATTATATTGACAAATCCTTAACTTCAGGATATATTTTCAGTGTGAAATTAAAAATCATTCAAGATAAAAAAGAATTATACTTTCTTTTAGGAATTTTCGTCTTCAGCTTTGTTCTGCGCCTGGTTTACCTGTCACAGATAAGCTCCAATCCCTATTTTACCTTGCCCACCATGGATGCATTATATCACGACCTCTGGGCACAGTCGATTGCCCAGGGGAACTGGATTGGAGACCAGGTTTTTTTCCGGGCGCCGTTTTACCCTTATTTTTTAGGAATACTCTACAAGCTCTTCGGACATAACTATTTTATCCCCCGACTAATTCAGCATCTGATTGGCTCTCTCTCTGTAATTCTGATCTACTTCCTTGCCAGAAAACTTTTCAATCGCAAAGTAGCTATTCTTTCAGCTATCCTCTCCTCTATCTATGGGGTGCTTATTTATTATGAGGATGAGCTTCTTTTGGATTTCCTTCTGGTTTTCTTCGGAGTCCTGCTTGTTCTGCTTTTATACCGGGCAGAGGAAAAATCCAAAAGCTCAGGATTCTTTATTGCCGGCTTAGTTGCCAGCCTTTTCGCCATCACCCGTCCCAACATCCTGATTTTTACACCTTTTGTCCTGGTCTGGATACTCCTTTTACTGAAGGTCAGCCTGAAGAGGAAAATCGTCTTTTCTCTATTTTTTCTCATAGGTCTTTTTGGGTTGATTTTACCAGTAACCGTGAGAAACTATCTGGTTGGAAAGGACTTCGTTCTGATTTCCTCTCAGGGAGGGATCAACTTCTACATCGGAAATAACCCGCAAGCAGATGGGACCAGTGCTTTTTTGCCCCCTTATGGAGACGACTGGGAATATCAGGATGCAGTTTATGAGGTGCAGAAAAATACTAATAAACTGCCCAGACCATCTGAGGTTTCGGATTATTATCTCAAAAAAGGAGTAGATTTCATACTTCATTCTCCTCAAAAGTTTTTATCACTCTTTATAAAAAAAACATACCTTTTCTGGAATTCATTTGAGATAAGCAACAACCAGGATATTTATTTTTTCAGAAGATACTCAGCTTTAATCCGCATTCTTCCTGTTGGCTTCTGGATAATAGGTCCTTTGAGCCTTGTGGGAATTCTCCTGAGTCTAAAAAGCTGGAGAAAATACTTCCTGGTTCTGACTTTTGTTTTCTCCTATTCGTTTTCGGTACTCCTCTTTTTTGTCAACTCTCGGTTTCGTCTGCCGGTCCTGCCTTTTTTGATTGTTTTCTCCTCGTTTGCCTTGATCCAGTTATTTGAATATGCTCGAAGAGGTTCTTTCAAAAAGCTTGGCTTAGCTTTTCTTCTTTTTCTTTTATTCTTCCTTTTTTCTAATTCCAACTTTTATCATCTGGACAAAGCAAATTTCGCCCAATCCTATTTCAGCCTGGGCAATCTATTTTTGAAAAAAGGAAATCTTCAAAAAGCTGAAGAGGAATATCTCTTGGCTCTTAAGGAAAATCCTTCCCTTCAAAGAGCTCATCTCAATTTAGGGAACATCTATTTTCACCAGAAAGATTATTCTCTGGCTGAAAAAGAATTCCTGGAGGAACTAAAAGTCAACCCCCGGCAGGAAAAAGCCTATAATAACCTTTCAGTCTTATATCGTATTCGGGGAGATTACCTTAAGGCGACAACTCTGGCGAATCAAGCTCTTGAGATCAAGCCCTATTACAATGAAGCTTACATAAACTTAGCCCTGGCATACCTGAAAACGGAAAATTACCTTTCAGCCGAAAGTTCTTTGGTTTCTGCACTTGCCCTTTTTCCATCATTTGCTGAGTTGAGGTTCTACCTGGGACTTGTTTATCAAAAACAAGGAAAATCGGACCAGGCCTTGAGGGAGTACATGCAACTCTTGAGCCAGAGACCAGAAACTCAGGACATGGAGTACAATCTGGGCTTGATTTATTCAAAAGACGACCCCTCCGAGGAGGGATTGAACGGATTAAAAGCCTATGCGGCTTTTAACTCCGGGCTGATCTATATACAAAAGAAGGAAATCGATCTTGCCCAGAAAAGTCTGATCCAATCAATTGAGTTGAAACCCAACTTTGCAGAAGCCCACGCTATCTTAGGAAACCTGTATGACTTAAGAAAAGAATATGAACCTGCAGCCGACGAACTGGAAGAAGCGATAAAAGATTCTCCGGACAATCCTGTTTATCATTATAACCTGGGCCTAATTCTTGCCAAATCCCAGAATTTCCTTCTCGCCAAACAGGAATTTGAAGCAGCTTTGAAGCTTTTACCTGAATTCAAACTTGCCTCAGAGAAACTTAGATTAGTGGACTCTCTGCTTTCTCTCCAACCTTCCAAATAAAAAAAGAGACCAGGAAAACCCGGTCTCTTTAAGTTAAAGAATTAATCTTTCAAACGAATCAAGGAAGATACTGATCCTGCATAAACCAGGGCACCATCACCCTCATCATTTCTAACATCTGGGTATTCTTTATTGGCAATCCCGGGAAACTAAACTCTGCAGTTCTCCACTGCAGGATATGCTGCCCGTTTTCATCATTAAATATCCAGGGGTTAGGGCTGAAGGCTCTGGTGCCGCAGGGTCTTCCATGTATTAAAGATAAAGCAGGATCTTTGTAGGATATGGCGGTATAAAGTCGTTGCACATTATTAGAAATCAAAATCGACTCATAACCAGCCCTGGGAATCCCTTTTAAGCTATCCCAGGGGGGTCTATCCGGGACAAAATACTCCCAGTAGTTTTTAGTTAATTTCGCAGGGTCAACTTCTAACCGTGGTAGCCCGGTATGAGCTGGATCATACGATTCAGCGGCTATCATCTCTTCAATTCTACCCTGTAATGTGTCTGAGTAAAAGTTTGGAAGAAGAGCACCAGTTACCCCGAAGTAATAATTAGCTGCTCTTACCGCCGTTTGGGTAAGCCCTGCGGCTCTAGCATTTCCTGTAGAGATTGGAAAGTATGTGGAACGAGTGAGATTAACATCTATCCCGAAGTTATTTTGCCCGATCATCCAGACCCTTCCACCTACTCTGAGATACCTTTCTATCTGAACGAAGCCTGTATCAAACCCATCTCCAGCTATTGAGTGAAACCTGCCCTCATTGAGGAATATGACTAATTTATACTGAGAAAAAACAGTCTCCGGCGGAGGGTATGGCTCATAATATCCCGCCAATTCATAGAGGGAAAATGTATCAATTGCACCTTCGTCCTTGAGCTTTTGCAAGAGTCCTGTATAGAAATCCCGTATTGGATAAAAGCTTGGTGTTATGAACTGCCCATAATACATATTAACAGGTTCTACTAAAAGCACACTTTTTCGAGAATAATTTGAAAAAAGGAAAGGAGGTTTTGTAATCATAAAAGTGGCCTTAGCAGGATTTGGGTCAGGCACAAAAGCATCGTCCCTTGCCCGCACTCTGAACTGGTACCAGCCGTAGTCTTTGCCCGGGGCATTATTCAAATCCACCAGCAGGCGGGAAGTGCTGTCCACCCAGGGTGAGCCGGTTTTACTATCCCAGGAGGAATAATAAACCTTAGTCGTATCGACTGAAGTTTTTGAGTCAAAAGGTCCCAAAAGCTGCCAGGAATAGCTGAATGCCGGCTGAGACCGCGGGGAGTAATCCGGATCCACAGCTGACCAGCTAATCTTGATACCTTTCCAGTCAGCCGTGGTTTCTGGCAGGCAGTATTCGATCAGCATAGTATCATAGATAGCTGTCGTATGGGGCGGACGGTTGGTACGGGTGAACAAGCGGAAATTACTGCCTTTAGGCGAGTTTGGTTTCCATATTTTTGAAACGGCGCCTTCATTATCCACACCCCGCACGAAGAAATACTGAGCCAGGTAAGCTGTGGTATCCAGTGAAGCAGAAAGCATGATATTGTCAAATGTCCCGTTTCCTTTAACTGAATCAACCGAATGCAGAACAGCCCTATTAATCCCCAAAATTCTGGAGAGGGAGCTATCATTCCAGTCTCCAGGGCTAACCCGCTCTATAGTTTGTACAAATGCCGGGTCGATATAGCCACCAGATTTGGGGATAAAATTCCCGGTATCAGGAATTACCAGATATTGATATTTAGAGATATACCCATCCTGGTCAAACCCGTACCAGTATATTTTGGCAAGAGTTGAAAAATTAACCAAATCAGGGGGTACGTTTACCAGAAAAACCTCTGGAGCCACGTTTGCCGGGGCAGTCCCTATCCGGCTGAGCTTACCGCAGGCAGAGAATAGTAAAAAGACCAGAAGCAAAATGAATAACCAACTAAATCTTTTCATCTGTAAAACTCCTTTTTAAAAGGTTAAAAGCCAATTTCTAAAAACTAAGATTCAAGGTGAATCTATGTATTTGGTCCAGTTTTCCAAAATTATGATAACCGTAATCCACTCTCAGCTTGGTCTTATTATATAAGGGTATTTTTACGCCCGCTCCAAAACCGAAATTGCCAGTATCGTATCCAAACTGGTCTCCTGCTCTCAAGGCTAAAAAATCCTTATACCAGTACTCTATCCCGCCGTTAAACTTCTCCAGGTTATCATTTGGATGACCGACTTCAAAATCCACCAAAGTCTTATGATCCCCAAAGTTCAACACCTCCATCGAGGCACCGAATTTGAAAGATATGGGCAGAGGGTAATTATCCCGGATAAACTTCAGGTCTGGTCCAAAGTTGCTCATAACCATGCCGATTTTGAAATTTTTAAACCCGGTGTTGTACAGGGTTCCTATATCTGCAGCCCATCCCACTGCGCGCTCCTCCTCATACAGCTCATCGATGAGTTTCACAGTGGCACCGATGCTAAAACGTTGAGTTAGATAACGACCATAGCTTAGAGCCACGGCGTATTCCTTGGCTGAAAATGTCTGATCTGAGCTCCATTCGCTTCCCAGGGAAGGATGAGCATAAGTGGTATAATCCATATCTCCGGAATTAAGAAAATAGAAACCCAGACCCAACACCCCTCCGAACCCTCTCACCGGGTAGGCTAAACCGCCAAAATCATAAGTGATGTCTGCCGGGTAGTCGACATGGGTCAGGATGATTTCCCTTTGAACCAGTTGGGGGAGCCCCGCCGGGTTATAATAGATGGCAGAAGCATCATTCGCTATCGCCAGAAATGCGTTACCCATCCCCACAGCTCGAGCTGAGACTCCTATTTCCAAAAACTGCGCACCCGCAGTTCCGGTCTTTGCCTGTCCCCAGACTAGACCAGGGATTACCACCAGCACAAATAAAACCAACGCCAGTACTTTTCTCATACGAACTCCTTTCGTTTTTATAGTTCTACTTTATAATCACGAATTTTCCTATCTGGTTCCCGGATTTGGATTCTATGCCGTAAAGATAGATCCCGGATACCACCGCCTGGGTGTTCTGATTGATCAGGTCCCAGTAATCATAACCCGCGGTCGGATCATCCTCTGCCTTTTTATGCTCTATCTCCCGCACTAAATCCCCATCTAAAGTGTATATCCTTATGGTGCATACCGCCGGCAAATTGTAAAAGTTTATCCGCCTGGCAAACTGCCCTGACCCGCTCTCCAGCCCCTGCGGATTCTGATAATTCTCAGAGATCTTATAGGGATTCGGTACCACCACCACCTTCTCCCCTAATGCTTGTGCCTTCGCCGGTGAATCTAACGGAAATACCTGCTTGGCATTGATCCCTTTAGATGCCTCTAACCCCCCCAGGTTGGTCCTGGCATTGCCAAAATCAAAAGCTGTCACCGCTATCCACACTGGAAAACTGGGAAGCAATCCCTCCTGCATAAACTCACACTCATAATAATCATCCCTGATCTCAGAGGGTGATACTAACCCCAAATCCACGCTGTCTGCATAGGCCTTGTTCACCCGCAAATCCCTTAATCCCCGGTTCCAGTCCTGCAGCGCAAAATACAGACTATCCCCAGGATTGATCCGGTACCAGCTGATCTTTAAAGTATCAGAGCCCCGATAAACCCAGGGATGAAACTCGGTATAATAACTCGGATTCCATCTCAAAGTGTCTAAAAGCCCCGGGCCTAAATACTTCTCGATCGTATCTGGCTTTAACCCCTCATCCAACCACTCCACTATATGACCGGTGGGAAGTTTGGGTTTTAATTTGTACATCTTATAATCTAGGTAATCATAGGAAGCTAAAAGGGTCCAGTCATTGGGTTGGCCGGTCTCACTCATATATATCCGGTATCCCTCAAAATCTCGGGCTCCGGTAAAGGGATCCCTGCCCTCCTCTGTCGATTTCCCATTCCACCTCACCTTTATATACCCTTTGCCGTTGTCAAAGACTAACCTGGGTGGATTGGGTGGCGGAGGACCCTTGAAATCTGGTATGCTGTCACCTTCGTAATAGAAAAGGCAGGTATCCCCCCCTATAGGATCCTTAAAACATCTTCCCCTATAGCCATCTGAGTCTGTATCCACCCCGGGGTTATCATACACCCAGCTAGCCCAACGGGCATTGGTGGCAAAATCACTGAAATCTAAGTTCCGGTAATAAACCATCGGGTTGTTCACGTCTATCGAATTCACCTTATAATGAAAGTTCTCACCTGCCACATATCCTACTGTCACCTTGGTCGAATCACCAGGATGAAGAACATCGATTGGACCAAAAGAGAAAAGATACCTGGTATCATAACCGTCTGCCAAATCGGTGCAGAAACCCGGAGGCGGCAGCCAGCCGCTGTTCGATTCGTCTGTGCAGGCAAAAATCTGATCATAATCGTGTTCCCCATTGGACATGGTGAAATATTTCGCCCGGTCTCCACAGGGTGTGCCTTTACCACCTTCGCACCAGCTTCCATAATTCTTAATCCAGAGATCCCAATTATCCTGCTTCTGAGGCCCCCAGTCTAAATTAACCGGATCGTTCCCCTCTGACATCCAGTAGTTGAAGGAAATATTTTCGGTTGGTGCTCGAACAACCCTTACTCCTGTCACACTGGGCACACTGTTATCTGTAACAACCCCTCCCGAACCTAAATCACCATTATCATCCGTTATCCAGCCTATCTGGATGGTGTCCTGATATTGCAGGGTGTCCCCCCATAAAGCCGATGGGTAGGTGGCTCGAAAACCGGTGATGTCATCTCTAAAAGCATTGGCGTTACCTGTCCAGCCTACATCAGCATCCACATAAAGCCCCATCCAGATCCCTTTGACATCCTTATTCCCGATGTTTTTTATGGTGAAATCGATTAAAGCGAAATCCTCCGCATAATCATAACTCCAGCTATAGCTTCTCTGCTCAATCTGAATACCTATGGGTCTATGCGGCCTTCTATCATAATCATCCGGACTGGGGCTTATGCTATCTTTATCTGAATAGATAGCTATTATGTCCTGCTCTGAAATCGCTCCTGAGGTGTCCGGTGGGTTACAGTTGGGTGTGGAAGGACGAATGCTTTTCTCCTTTATACAGCCCTCTGGATCTGCCTCCGGAAACATCTCATTAACCCATAACCAGCCATCTGCTCCCACGCTAACCAGGGTCTCACCTTCCACCACTGCACCCACCCATAATGCTCCCTGGAAAAGATATTCCAGGTCTGAACCGCAAGGAAACTCAAATGAAGGAGCGGGCACTACTGCATTAGGATCCTTCATAAAGCATCCTCCAGGAGTCTCATCTTGTCCCCTGGTCTCACTTCCAATAAAACCCCAGTTGGTTAAAGTGAAACAATATTTTGCCACCCGGAGAGTCCTCTGCTGAACGCAGGCTTCGCCAGCCAGCGGTTTTTGAACAGAGAAGGCGGGTTCTGAAGCTTCTCTCTGAGTTCTGGTTCTGGCTAAAGCAAAAGATGAACCGATAAAAAGAACTAAAAAGACGACAAAAATTGAAGTTACAAACACATAATAACTTTTTCCACGCATGCAAAACCTCCAGTCCTTAGGAACATGCCGCTAAGATTCTTTTCATATTATTATTAGAAATTAACCGTCAGTCCTAACCTAACATTCCTTGGTGCACCAAAGTTGTAAGGGTTTTTATCAATATCTGAACCAGGTAAGGTCACATAATCACCCAAGGAATCCCGATATGCATTTTGATTGGTATCAGGTCTGCCGGTTTTTCCAGAAACACTATAGACATTTCTTCTGTCCAACAAGTTATTTACCCAGATGGTGAAGGAATAACTGAACTTCCAGAAATCGAAATCCTTATTGAACCTTAAATCAACTGAGCTGTTAGCTGGAATCCTTTTCGAACTGGGAATAGGGTTTTCGTTGCGGCGCAAGGTGCTTATCAGACCTGGATAGGATACATCCGGGGTAAAGGGAAAACCGCTGCCGTACTGCCAGATGATATTTACTCCCCAGTTGTCCGGAACTCTAAGCCCGAAGATTTTCGGATGGTCGTTCTTGGGAATCCTGAAATCCAGGTTTAAGGTCAGCTGGTGTCTGACATCCCAGTCTAATGGATATTCCTGAATCGGTATCTCGCCGGATTGAGCCCGGGCATAATAGTTCGATACGTCAACCGAACTTTTTCCATAAGCAAAGGCATATTGATAATTAACTCTTCCCCCAATGTAACCGCCAGACCTCTTCTCTAACTCAGCTTCCAAGCCACGGCTTCTACCATAGTCGGTATTATCATAGAATTCCCAGGTGGCTGGACCTCTTTTGTACTGCTGAGTGTTGATTAGACCAAAATAATCTTTGTAGAATCCTGAGACATCCAATTTATAATTTTCTGAGATAGCATACTGGATGCCGAATTCATAGGCTATGCTCTTGGTGAAATCCACATTAGGGTTTCCGTAAATCTGGATACCGGAAGAACCCTGAGTAGGACGAGCATACATATAGCGCAATTCCGGCAATTGATAGAAATGTCCGTAATTAAAATAGACCTTGGCTTTTTCCAGTATGGGGTAAGAAACCCCGATTCGGGGAGAGACTTTGTTCCTATACCTTATTATCTCGATAGGTTGTTTTAAATCTGTGCTCAATTTCGTCCTCTCTGCTTCGGCCATATATACTACGTCATTCGGCTGAATATAGAAATCCACGCGGGCTCCTAACTTGGCAATCATCTCTCCATACTCTATGTTATCCGAGAGAAAGGCTGCGCCTAATACAGGTTTGCGAGTATAGAAATCTCTGAAAATTCCGTGATCCGGCCAGGGACCTCCATCCGGGATACCACTATATACATAATAAGGGTAGCGTATATCCGCCATAGTTAGTTTTTGTTTCTGAACTCTGAAACCGGTCTTTATCTGATGCTGTTTAGTCACCTGGCTGGTGAATTTGAAATCCAGGGTTAAACGGTCTTCAGTTCTATGTTGATAATAGGTTCTTCTCTCATACCCCCGGTCCCAGAACCCATCCACTCCATCATATCTGCCGTTCCCGTTCTTATCGGTATAAGATTCCCCGGGATCCCATCTTCCATTGGATTTATCGTACTCCTCATTTTTGTTGCGATCTATATAAGGTATCGCAGTAGGACAATGCTGCAAACCTGGACAGGGGTCAGAAGTTGGACCGTCATATATGCCATTTCTGTTCAAATCATCAGTAAGTGGATTAAAGACATCTATCCCCTCCTCATAAACGTCATTGTTGTTCACGTCTTCAAAGGGTTCTCCTCTGAGCACATCCCCATCCAGATAAGGCTCAACTTCATCTACTAAAGCCATGCGTGTCCTTGAGGGGTCAAAGTATCCAAGGGTGTCCGGATCTGAAAAGGGCTCGGCTGAATCCCATTTTCCGTTTCCATTCTGGTCCTGTAAAGGCTCTCCTTTATCATATTTTCCATTGCCATTCACATCTACAAACTGTTCTGCTGGATCCCATTTCCCATTGCGATTAAGGTCGGTATAAAACTGCCAGTGGTCTGAGAATATGAAGTCGCCCGGGTCATAATGAGCTCCTGGTTTGTTCGGGTCCCCAGGCGCCATCAAAAAGTCAGAACTTAATTTGCTCAAGGTCAATTCATAAAATGAGCTCCGGCTCACGTTGTGGGTGAAAAGGAGGCTGAAGGTTTTGGTATTACTCTCAAATTGTGGGAGGGTAGAAGGTGTATATCTATACTGCCAGACGCTAATATCTCCTCGCGTGGCCGAAGTAGGATCAAAAAAGAGCGTGTATCTCTCCCAGTTTCCGTTATAAGAGAAGATCAGCTTTTGAGTGGGGCTGATCTTATAAGAGAGTTTAAGTTGAGCTGTATAGAAATTGCTCATCCTCTCCGGAAGATTGAACCCTAAGAAATCATCCACCCTGAATTTTTTGGCAGTAAGAGGAGTGGCAGATTTATTAATGTCCATATAGGTATCGCTTTTGTAAACGCTTCCGCTAAACCGGTAAGTCAATTTACCACCCGTAAGGTCAATCCCCAGAGACGGTAAAATATCTTTGGTAAGAAAAGAGGGTAAGAGATGTTGGGAGAAAAGCTTCTCTGGGCCACCGATTGAGAACTCCAGACGATCGGTGTTAAAAGAATACTTGTTAAGATTTTTTGAGCCAAAATCGTCTGTGAGGAAATCTATTCTTACATCGGTTTTTTTGCTGCTGCCCTCTTTGGTGATGATGTTGACTGCAGCAGACTGGACGTTGCCGTATTCAGCATCGAATCCACCTTTAAGAATGTCCATCTCTTGTATATCCTCAGTTGAAATATTCATTCCTCCTGTCACCAGACCAAGACCGCCCATAAGGGTCTTAGTCTCAACTCCGTCCACTATGTAGTTGACTTCTCCGGATCTTCCTCCCCTGACGTGCAGCTCCTGATTCCTGACTACAAAACCTACCTGAGTTTTCAAAACATCAGTAACTGCCTTAACCGGCATATACTTCACTTCCTCACTGGTTATGGTCCTCAAATTGGCAGTTACCCCCTTGTCAATTATAGGCCTTTCCGCAGTGACAGTAGTGCTTTTCTGCAGGGTAACCGCCTGAGTTTTCAACTTGAAGTTAATCTCGGTGGTCTGGTCAGCTATGACCGCAACTTTTTCCATCCTGGTAGAGGTATACCCGATAATCGAAGCTACCACGGTATAGGTTCCTGAGGGGACGTTCATAATATAATAAGAACCATCCGGACCGGCTTTATTCCCCATAGACGTTCCTTCAACCATTATCGTGGCTCCGAACAGCCCTTCGCCACTTTTGTCCTCCAGCACCTTACCGGCTATCTTGCCGGTTACTCCAGCATAAGCTGCGTTAAAGAAAGTCAGGAAAAGGGCTAAAGAAAAAACAAGAAAGAAAACTTGACGCTGACTAAAAAGTCTCATTTCCATCCTCCTTAAGGTTAAAGTTTCAATTTCTTATCCCATCCAAAACTAAAGCATCATTATATAAAAATAAAGCCAAAATTGTCAAGAAGATTTTTTATGTTCTATCTAACTTTTTTCCTTTCCAAATGCTTATTTAGTTACACTCAAAAAACCCCTTTTCTTCTCTTTCATTTTTCACCCCTGCCCACCCTACGGGTGAACAGGGGTCCTAGGAGGTTTTAATATGAAAGAAGGAGGAAATACCAGTTAAAAATATAGACAAAAAGCGTGCCCATATTTCCAATTACAAATTTCCTTTGATAAATTTCTATTTCCTTATTTTCCAAGGAATTGCGCCAATCATGTTTCCAGAACCTCAGTCTTCTCAACTTGATTTTACATTGATTTAGCAATAAACTAAAGACTTTTTTCAAAAATACCGGATTTAGTTGCTTAAGACCTGGTGTTGCAAGGAGTTAACTTGACGCAGAATATTACGCCTGTTTGATCTGGAACTGCGTTATTTCTTAGAATTTAAAGTTCCAGTAATTTTTTGAATATTTGTCAATCGTTAGCTTATGAGCAGTTTTTAATTCTTCCGTGGTCAATGAATCTTCCTTGAAAACTTTTTGAAAAAGCTCGCTAAAGCCTTTTCTCAGAGCTCGAATTATTTCATGCCGCTCTATCTTTCTCCCTTTAATCTCCTCTATACTCGTCGAATTCTCCAGGAGTTTAACTCCTTCAATTAAGGAATTCGCTGGGAGAAAATCAGATAATTCTAATACTCCCTTTTTAATTAGAATGGAACCGTGCTGAAGAAAAATCTCCCCGAACCTTCTTTGAGCACTGCCGACAAGTTTTCTACCCTGGTAACCGATTTCATATCTGGAAAAACTTGAAAAACAAGGCGGGTTGAAAAAGGCTCTGGTGCGAGTTTTTTTTTCCTTTTGACGGGATGGATCTCCTTCATTTATCTCTTTCCCTGAAGGTCTAACCCGCTGAGCCTCAACTTCTAAAATCGACAGGGAAAATTGAAGAGCTTCGCTTATCTGTTTATAAGTCTCAGAGACGGTGTTCCCTAACTCCGGAAAAATCTTGCAGGAACCAGAAAAGGAATAGGTAAGTTCTTCTTTGTTATGTAGAACTGCTCTCCCCCCGGTAATCCTGCGGACAACTTTAACCCCCTTCGTGAGGCACTTATCTATGTCAACTGTCTTATTTACTGCCTGAAAGTAACCTATGGAGACCCCGGGAGGGTTCCATTCGTAAAGACGCAAGATCGGAGAAGAGCCATCTTGAACTGAAGAGAGCAGGGCTTCATCCACTGCCATATTAAAATAAGGATCACCTTGCCCGGTGTAGATAAACCTCCATTTTTGAATTGGCATAAAAGACAGATTTTATAATTGGGGTTCAGACGATAAACTCAGGTTTGTTACAGTATGTGAACAATATCATTAAATCGCCTGTTGATTAATAAGTTCTTTTTCTCTTACTGCTGGATTGTTTTAAGTTTGAAAATCCGATTTTAAAAGCAGAAATTTCTTGATTTAGCTTGAAGTGATTCTTTTGTAGGGGCATCCGCCTCTGGCGAGATGCCCCTACGGTTCATCTGCAATGCAAGTCTTGTCTATTTCAGAAGCGTTATCTTGCCTTTGGAATTATCGAATCCCGGAAAAATCGATTTGGCTTGTGGGTCAACCAACTGTAAAACGTTGGCGGGCGGGAACAAGGCGGTATCCAAGGTCACGCTGGCTTCAGTTGCTCCCTTCTTAAGAGTAAAGTAGAGCAGAGCGACTTCGCCTTCTCCCTTAGGCAGATAAAAATCCGCAGCCGACAGAGTGCTGATTAAGGCTATGTTCACCTTCTGGGTCTTGGGATCGATATTCGGATACTTAAAGGCAAATTTCTCCGTCCGGGTGTTGACAAAACTAACCGAATCCAGGACGATGGGAGTTTTGCCGTTACCATATTTCAGGGGACAAACAATGGCTGAAAGCTTCTCCATATTTGACAGGTTCACCTTAGCCACCACGTTGCTGCTGCCTGGTTTTTGGTCCACTACTATACTAAGAACATCCGATTTTACAGCCGGGCTTTTAGCTTTCTGGGACCAGGTAATTGAGAAGAGTAAAAAAATCGAAAAGACTGCAAGACAAAAGGTTAAGTAAACCTTTTTCATCACTTTCCTCCTTTACCCCGATAAATGCGCTTGAAATTTAATCTTCATCCAGACCTAACGATCTGAAAAATTAACTTCTAAAATCTGCGGAGCATCCCTGCTCCAATAAATTGGCTGTTACCTTCTAAGAGCTTCCCCTGAACTACAA